>Ga0193717_1000800_pt1 | contig 19986 bp, 19 predicted proteins | sample U2c2metaG_FD_145900 | JGI IMG/M metagenome (GOLD analysis project Ga0193717, IMG submission 145900) | Soil microbial communities from a riparian zone of the East river system, Colorado, United States - U2c2 | ecosystem: Environmental > Terrestrial > Soil > Riparian zone | place: USA: East River...
CTGGTTCGCCGTGGACGGCACGAAAGAGGCCGCTGATCACACTCGGTGACGGTATGGGCCGTTCTGAGTGGTCGGAATGCGCCCGTGTTCTCGGATCGTAACCTCACCCAGTCAATACCGAGCGAACGTAAGGGTTAATGTCTCCGACCGAATGGTGAGATGCCGAGCCAACACGGAGGATGCGGAAATGCCGTTCCCGCGGTCCGCGCGAACCCATGACCTGGCCACAACCAGGCAGGTCTTGGGATGAGTGCACCGCTCGACGCCCCTAGCGGCGCGGCGGCCAGCCCGGAGGCTGTGCTCGCGGGGGAGACCAGTAAGGCGATCCAGGGACGCTCGCTCGGCCAGATCGCCTGGCTGCGGCTGAAGCGCGACAAGGTCGCGATGGCCGGCGGTGTCGTCATCGTCCTGCTGGTACTGGTGGCCATCGTCGCGGTGCTCATGGACCGGGTGTTCGGCGTGATCTCGCCGGACCAGTTCAACGAGGATCTCGTCGACGGCTCGACCATGAAGCCGCTCGGCTTCTTCGGCGGCATGAGCTGGGACCACCTGCTCGGTGTCGAACCGAAGAACGGCCGCGACATCCTCACCCGGGTCTTCGCCGGCTCCTGGATCTCGCTGCTGATCGCGGTCTGCGCCACCCTGCTGTCGGTCGCCATCGGCACCGTCATGGGCATCGTCGCCGGTTTCTTCGGCGGCTGGGTCGACAGCCTGATCAGCCGCCTGATGGACATCTTCCTGGCGTTCCCGCTGCTCGTGTTCGCGATCGCCCTGGCGGGCGTGGTGCCGGACAAGGCCTTCGGCCTGGACGGCGAGCAGCTACGGATCGTCATGCTGATCTTCATCATCGGCTTCTTCAACTGGCCCTACATCGGCCGGATCGTGCGTGGGCAGACGCTGTCGCTGCGCGAGCGGGAGTTCGTCGACGCGGCACGCAGTCTCGGCGCGCGCGGCGGCTACATCCTGTTCCGCGAGCTGCTACCGAACCTGCTGGCGCCGATCCTGGTCTACTCGACCCTGCTGATCCCCACGAACATCCTGTTCGAGGCCGCGCTGTCGTTCCTCGGCGTCGGCATCCGCCCGCCGACCCCCACCTGGGGCGGCATGCTCTCCGAGGCGGTCGACTACTACACCATGCCGCACTTCATGCTGTGGCCCGGTTTGGCGATCTTCATAACCGTGTTGGCCTTCAACCTCTTCGGTGACGGCCTGCGCGACGCACTCGACCCGCGGTCCCGATAACAGCTCAGGTCCCAGAGAAGACCGGCTCCCGACAAGATAGGGGTGTAACAGCACGATGAAACGTAAGCGCCTGATACCAGCGATCGCCGCGGGGGCGGCGTTCGTCATGGTGCTCTCCGCGTGTGGCGGGAGCAGCGACGACGGCAACAGCGACGGGAACGGCGGCGACAACACGACGCCCGCCTTCAACGCCGGTGTCGGCAAGGTGTTCAACAAGTCCGACGCCAAGGGCGGCATCATCAAGATGGCCGACAACGGCGAGCCGGACTCGCTGGACCCGGCCGACACCTACTACGGCTACATGTGGGACTTCGCCCGCCTGTACGGCCGTTCGCTGGTGATGTTCAAGCCGGCGCCGGGCAAGGCGTCCGAGGAGCTCGTCCCGGACCTGGCCGAGGATCTCGGCGAGGCGAGTGACGAGGGCAAGACCTGGACGTACAAGATCCGCAAGGGCATCAAGTACGAGGACGGCACCGAGGTCAAGGCCGCGGACGTCAAGTACGGCGTGCTGCGGACCCTGGACCGCGAGGCGTTCCCGAACGGCCCCGAGTACTTCAAGCAGTTCCTGAACCTGCCAGAGGGCTACCTCGGTCCGTACAAGTCCAAGGGCGTCGACACCAGCTCGGCGATCGAGACCCCGGACGACTACACCGTGGTCTTCCACCTGAAGACGGCGTTCGCCGGGTTCAACTACCTCGCGATGCTGCCGCAGACGTTCCCGGTGCCCGAGGCCAAGGACACCGGCGTCAACTACCGCGACCACGTGATCTCCTCCGGCCCGTACAAGTTCGACAAGGTCGAGCAGGGCAAGCAGTTCACGCTGGTCCGCAACGACCAGTGGGACCCGAAGACCGACAAGAACCGCCCGGCGCTGCCGGACGGTTTCGAGGTCACGCTGAACCTGGCGCAGACCGAGATCGACAACCAGCTCATGTCCGGTGACCTGCAGGTGCACATCACCGGCACGGGTATCGGCTCGGCCGCGCAGTCGCAGGTCCTCGCCGACGAGACGTCCAAGGAAAGCGCGGACAACCCGTCGATCGCGCGGCTCTGGTACACGTCGATCAACTCGAACGTGGCGCCCTTCGACAACAAGGACTGCCGCATCGCGATCGAGTACGCGACCGACCGCACGAGCTACCAGCGTGCCATGGGTGGCGAGATCGCCGGTGGCGACATCGCGACCAACCTGCTCCCGCCGGCCATCCCGGGCTACAAGAAGTTCGACCTGTACCCGGCCGGCCCGGACAACAAGGGCGACATCGAGAAGGCCAAGGACCACCTGAAGAAGTGCGGCAAGCCGGACGGCTTCGAGATGAACATCGCCTACCGCAACGAGCGGGACGCGGAGAAGGCCGTCGCGGAGTCGCTGCAGCAGTCCCTCGAGCGGGTCGGCATCAAGCTGACCCTCAAGGGCTACGCGCAGGGCGACTACTTCTCGCAGTTCGTCGGGCTGCCCTCGTTCGCGAAGAGCAACGGCCTCGGCCTGGTCGTCAACGGCTGGGGCGCGGACTGGAACGACGGTTTCGGTTACCTGTCGCAGATCGTGGACAGCCGCGTGATCCGGGAGACCGGTGGCTCGTCGAACGTCTCCGTGCGGGACCCGAAGGTCGACCAGATGCTCGACGACGCGATCGCCGAGCTCGACAACGGCAAGCGCGAGAAGCTGTGGAGCGACATCGACCGCCAGGTCATGGATGACGCGTTCATCCTGCCGGGTGTCGTCGCCAAGGTGCTGCTCTACCGCGGTCAGGGCCTGACCAACGTGTACGTCAACGACCAGTTCGGCTACTACGACTACGTGTCGCTCGGTCTCGAGCAGAAGTAGTCCGCCGGATCGGTATCAGCGAGGCACGTTAGGCAGGTGAAGGCAGCAGGTGTCCGGTCCGGGACGCGTTCCCGGACCGGACACCGGTGCCACCCACAGTGATCACTTACATCGTCCGGCGGCTGTTCGCGGCCGTGGTGCTGCTGTTCGTCGTCAGTGCCATCACCTTCTCGATCTTCTTCCTGGTGCCCAAGATCGCCGGCGGCACGCCGGAGTCGATGGCGTCCCGCTACGCGGGCCGCGCGGCCACCGAGGAGACGGTCAAACTGGTCGCCGACCGGCTCGGCTTCTACGACCCGGTGGTCGTCCAGTACGGCAACTGGGTCAAGGGCGTGTTCGTCGGCACCCAGTACGACCTGGGGTCAACGGTGGCGGACTGCCCGGCGCCGTGTCTCGGCTACTCCTTCATCACCAGACAGCCGGTGTGGGAGGACCTGCTTGACCGTGCACCGGTGACCATGTCGCTGGCAATCGGCGCGGCGATCCTCTGGCTGATCGCCGGTGTCTCCATCGGTGTGCTGTCCGCGCTGAGACGCGGCTCGTTCTTCGACCGGGCGACGATGGGCGTGGCGCTGGCCGGCGTCTCGTTGCCGATCTTCTTCACCGGTCTGATCTCACTCGCCTTCTTCACCTACACCCTGGGTTGGACCGCGCGCGGCGGACAGTTCACGCCGTTCAGCGAGAATCCGGGGGAGTGGGCCTATGACCTCATACTGCCGTGGATCACGCTCGCCTTCCTGTTCTCCGCCCAGTACGCCCGGCTCACCAGAGCCGGCATGCTGGAGACGATGAACGAGGACTACATCCGCACGGCGCGCGCGAAGGGTCTGCGCGAGCATCGGGTCGTGATCAAACACGGGCTGCGTGGCGCGCTGACGCCGATTCTCACGATCTTCGGTCTCGACGTCGGTCTGCTGCTCGGCGGTGCGATCCTGACCGAGACCGCGTTCTCCCTCAAGGGGTTGGGTGACTACGCGGTGCGCGCGATCACCGGGAACGACCTGCCGAAGGTGATGGGCGTGGTGTTGTTCGCGGCGTTCTTCGTCGTGATCGCGAACCTGGTCGTTGACCTCTTGTACGCCGTCGTCGACCCGAGGGTGCGGAAGTGATGACCGAGTCCATCGATCAGCCGGAGCACTTCCTCGAGGTCCGTGACCTCAAGGTGCACTTCCCGACCGACGACGGTGTGGTCAAGTCCGTCGACGGGCTGTCGTTCGCGCTGGAGAAGGGCAAGACGCTCGGCATCGTCGGCGAGTCGGGGTCCGGCAAGAGCGTCACCAGCCTGTCGATCATGGGTCTGCACAAGGAAGGCGCGGCCCGGATCGACGGCGAGATCCTCCTGAACGGGGACAACCTGGTCGGCGCCAGCCGCGAGCACGTGCGTCTGCTGCGCGGCAAGAACATGGCGATGATCTTCCAGGACCCGCTGTCGGCCATGCACCCGTACTACTCGGTCGGCAACCAGATCATCGAGGCGTACCGGATCCACAACAACGTCTCGAAGGCGGTGGCACGCAAGCACGCCATCGACATGCTCGACCGCGTCGGCATCCCCAACCCGGCCGCGCGCGTCGACGACTACCCGCACCAGTTCTCCGGCGGTATGCGGCAGCGCGCGATGATCGCGATGGCGTTGTCGTGCGACCCGGAGCTGCTCATCGCGGACGAGCCGACCACCGCGCTCGACGTGACCGTGCAGGCGCAGATCCTCGACCTGATCCGGGATCTGCAGGAGGAGTTCAACTCCGCGGTCATCATCATCACGCACGACCTCGGTGTCGTGGCCGAGCTGGCCGACGACATCCTGGTCATGTACGCGGGTCGCTGCATCGAGTACGGCACGGCGGACGACATCTTCCGCGAGCCGCAGCACCCGTACACGTGGGGCCTGCTCGGGTCGATGCCGCGCCTGGACCGGGAGCGTTCCGAGCGGCTGCTGCCGATCAAGGGCACGCCGCCGAGCCTCATCAACGTGCCGCCGGGCTGCCCGTTCCACCCGAGGTGCTCGTTCGGGCACCTCAACGGTGGCGCGAGCGAGACCGAGGTGCCGGAGCTGCGCGATGTCGGCAACGGGCACCAGATCGCGTGTCACCTTTCCGCGTCGGATCGACTGCGGCTGTGGGACACCGAGATCAAGCCGAAGCTGTAAGAGGGGAACGACGTTGACTGCGGACGCGACCGAGGCGGTCGAGAGCGGGCCGGGCACCAGGGAAGAGCTGCTGACCGTTACCGGGCTGCAGAAGCACTTCCCGATCCGGAAGGGCTTGCTGCAGCGCAAGGTCGGCGCCGTGCAGGCGGTCGACGGTCTCGACTTCACTGTCCTGAAGGGCGAGACCCTGTCGCTGGTCGGCGAGTCCGGCTGCGGCAAGACGACCACCGGGCGACTACTGACCCGCCTGCTGGAGCCGACGGCCGGCAAGATCGTCTTCGGTGGCCGGGACATCACGCACATCTCGAACTCCGCGATGCGCCCCCTGCGCCGCGACGTGCAGATGATCTTCCAGGACCCGTACTCGTCGTTGAACCCTCGGCACACGGTCGGCACCATCGTCGGTGCGCCGTTCAAGCTGCAGAAGGTGGAGACCGAGCACGGGACGAAGAAGGCCGTGCAGGACCTGCTCGAGCTGGTCGGTCTGTCGCCGGAGCACTACAACCGTTACCCGCACGAGTTCTCCGGCGGGCAGCGGCAACGCATCGGCATCGCGAGGACGCTCGCGCTGCGTCCGAAGCTGATCATCGCGGACGAGCCGGTGTCGGCGCTGGACGTGTCCATCCAGGCGCAGGTGGTGAACCTGCTGGAGGATCTGCAGAACGAGCTGGACCTGACGTACGTGATGATCGCGCACGACCTGTCCGTCGTGCGACACGTGTCGGACCGCGTCGCCGTGATGTACCTGGGCAAGATCGTGGAGATCGCGGACCGCACCCCGCTGTACGAGCAGCCGATGCACCCTTACACGGTGGCGCTGCTGTCGGCCGTGCCCATCCCGGACACCGCGCGGCGCCGCAAGCGGGAGCGGATCCGGCTCACCGGTGACGTGCCAAGCCCCATCAACCCGCCGCCCGCGTGCCGTTTCCACACCCGTTGTTGGAAGGCGCAGGAGATCTGCTCCACCCAGGAGCCGCCGTTGGCGGATCTGGCTCCTGGGCACAAGGTCGCGTGCCACTTCCCGGAGAACGCCCCTGGTGCCGCTTCCTCTGACTGATCACGTTCTGAGGGGTGGGTTCGCGGGCGGCGGCGGATTGTACGGGCGGCCCCTCACGCGTCAAGGGCGCCTGCGGCGTCGGACTTCGTCCGATGGCTTCGCCACCCTTGACCCGCGAGCCTCCGCCGCCCTGGTTCAGGCGTTACGGGCAGGCTGGCGCCTGCCCTCGGATTGCCCGCCGCCGCCCGCGAACCCCGCGGTCGCCGGTTGCCCGGTTGCCCGGTTGCCATGCCCTGAAGGGCCCCTTCGGGGCGTTGGGTGGTGCTGTTGGCGAATTGCGCGTCTCGCTGCTGTCTGGCGGTCCGTTCGGGAGGCGGTCGGTGTCCCGAAAGGCGCTTTGGGGACAGTGGCCATGTCCCGAAAGACGCGTTCGGGACGCTGAACGCCCCATACGGAGCATTGGGCGCCCCGAAGGGGTCCTTCAGGGCATACCCAAACGCCTCGGCCACGCGAAGGGCTCATATGGGACGTCGTCCGGTGCCCCGAAGGGCCCCTTCGGGGCGCTCAACGCCCTGAAGGGGCCCTTCAGGGCATCGTCACTGTCACAACAGCGCCCTTCGCGACGTGAACTGTGCGGCTCGCTGGCGGTCCGTTCGGGAGGCGGTCGGTGTCCCGAACCGCGCGTTCGGGACAGTGACCATGCCCCGACGCGTTCGGGACGCTCCACGTCTCCTACGGGCCTTTCGAGGCATGCACCGCCGGCCACCGTACGAACTCACCAACAGCATCGTGGCGCGCCCTGAAGGCCACCTTCAGGGCATGGCCGCGTCCGGGACCTGGGTCGGGCGCTTGAGTAAAAGTTGAGTCGGGCTTGAGGTTGGCTCGCCACCATGATCGGAACACCGAGTACGAAAGGGGGTCGTTCGAAAATCAACGGACGCATGTGCTGGGGCAGGTCCCGCAATGGGTTGCCGCGACCTGCCCCAGCACCGACATCTCTCACCGATGGGCGCGGTTCACCGCGGATACCACGGCACGCAGCGACGCCGTGACGATCGAACTGTGCACGCCGACTCCCCACAGCGTCCGGTCGCCGATCGAGCACTCCACATAGGCCGCCGCGCGGGCGTCGTCGCCCGCGGTCAGTGCGTGTTCGGTGTAGTCGAGGACCCGGACGTCGTAGCCGACCGACGCCAGCGCGTCGACGAACGCCGCGATCGGGCCGTTGCCGGCGCCGCTGATCTCGTGCCGGTCACCTTCGACCTCGACCACCGCGTGGATCTCGTCGTGGCCGCTGCCGTCGTCGGAGATCCGGTGCTCGCGCAGCACCAGCGGCGCGGCCGCCGAAAGGTACTCGGTGGCGAACGTGTTCCACATCAGCGCCGGGGTGACCTCGCCGCCCTCGTTGTCCGTGTATCGCTGAACCACCTGCGAGAACTCGATCTGCAGGCGGCGCGGCAGGTCGAGCTGGTGCTCGGTCTTCATCACGTACGCGACGCCACCCTTGCCGGACTGCGAGTTCACGCGAATCACGGCCTCGTAGGTGCGGCCGACATCCTTCGGGTCGATCGGCAGGTACGGGACCTCCCACGGGTGGTCGTCCACCGGGTGCCCGGCCCGCGACGCCGCCTCGCGCAGCGCGTCGAAGCCCTTGTTGATCGCGTCCTGGTGCGAACCGGAGAACGCCGTGAACACCAGGTCGCCGCCCCACGGATGGCGCTCGCCGACCGGTAGCTGGTTGCAGTATTCGACAGTCCTGCGGATCTCGTCGATGTCCGAGAAGTCGATCTGCGGGTCGATGCCCTGGCTGAACAGGTTCATGCCCAGCGTCACCAGACACACGTTGCCGGTGCGCTCGCCGTTGCCGAACAGACAGCCCTCGATGCGGTCCGCGCCGGCGCGGTAACCCAGCTCCGCGGCGGCGACACCGGTGCCGCGGTCGTTGTGCGGGTGCAGCGACAGCACGACCCCGTCCCGTCGCTCCAGGTTGCGGTTCATCCACTCGATCGAGTCGGCGTACACGTTCGGTGTCGCCATCTCGACGGTCGCCGGCAGGTTGATGATCACCGGCTTGTCGGCGGACGGCTGCCAGATCTCGGTGACCGCGTTGCACACCTCGGCGGCGTAGGACAGCTCGGTGCCGGTGTAGGACTCGGGGGAGTACTCGAACCGGAAGTCGGTGTCGCTGTACTTACCGGCGAGCTCGGCGACCATCTCCGCGGCTGACGTCGCGATCTTCTTGATGCCTTCGCGCTCCTCGCGGAACACCACGCGCCGCTGCAGGATCGACGTCGAGTTGTAGATGTGCACGATCGCCTTGCGTGCGCCCTGCAGCGACTCGAAAGTCCGCTCGATCAGCTCGGGCCGGCACTGCGACAGCACCTGGATCGTGACGTCGTCCGGCACCGCGCCGTCGGCGATGATCTCGCGGACGAAGTCGAAGTCGGTCTGCGACGCGGCCGGGAAACCGACCTCGATCTCCTTGTAGCCCATACGAACCAGCAGCTCGAACATGCGCCGCTTGCGGGCCGGGGACATCGGGTCGATCAGCGCCTGGTTGCCGTCCCGCAGGTCGACCGCGCACCACTGGGGCGTCGTCGTGATCACCTTGTCCGGCCAGGTGCGGTCCGGCAGTGTGACCGGCTCGATGAGCTCGGCGAACGGCTTGTACCGGTGCACCGGCATCGACGAGCCGCGCTGGGTGTTCCACGCTGGCTGCTCGGCGGGCGCCGGCCGGGACGGAATCCGAATGTTGCTGCTGGCGGCGCGCTGTACGTCGGGGATACTCATGATTTGGGGAAGCTCTCCGTGCTGGTCATCAAGGAAGCGACCGGCACGCTTCGCCCCGCGGCGGGGAGCCGGTCTGGTCAGGCCCCGTCGCGGCAACGAAGAAGAAGAGCACGCGCCACGGGGAACACCCTAGCCCACCCGAGCGCGTCATCCCGAACTCGACGCCCACATTGTGGGCCGAACGGCCTACCGGAATTGCTCCCGGCGGACAAGTTTCGTCACACGGAACACGGGCATCCCGTTCTCATGACTACTCGTAGATGGGGTCACAGCCACAGTGGCACGGCCGGGCGCGTCGTCACGCTCATCGGAGCGGTCTTCGCGCTCATCGAGGTCGTTTACATTCTGCTGAACCTGTTCGGCGCCAACTCAGGCAATGCCTTCTTCCGCTTCATACAGTCGATCGCAGAGCCGCTCGCCCTGTTCTTCCCTGGCCTTTTCACCCTCGCCAACAAGAGCCTCGAGACGATCCTGAACTACGGTCTCGCGGCAGTGTTCTGGCTGGTCGTGGCGAGCCTGCTCGCACGACTCGTTTCTCGCTGACGAACGTGCCAGACTCCCACCATGTCCACCGTGACACGGACGAACGTGGTGGGAGTTCTGGCCGGCGTGGTGCGCTGGGTCGGGCTGGTTTTCGCGTTGGTGCTGGTGGTGCACGTCCTGCTGACGGTGGGCAACGCCAACCCGGACAACGGCATCACCCAGTTCTTCGACGCGGTGGCCGACCCGCTGGCGCTCGCCTTCCGGAACCTGTTCACACCGGAGAACGCCCAGTTGCGGGTGCTCGTCAACTACGGGCTCGCCGCGCTCTTCTGGCTGATCGTGTCCTCCGTGGTCTCCCGGCTGATCCGCAGACTGGCCTGAAGGACTCTTTCAGGGCACCAGGAACTTCGCCAGCACCGGCGCGATCGCGTCGGCCGCCACGTCATGGGTCTGATCCGGCACCACGTCGCTGACGGCGTTCGGCAGCAGTTCGGCGATCGCCTGCGCTCCGTCGACCAGACGAACGGCGGCTCGTACAGCGCGAGCGTCCGCAGAGCCGGCGCGGGCGGCCTCGAGCGCGAGCGCCGCCCCTGAGGAGAACCCGCACAGCGCGGCGCTGCCGCCGGCCACCGCGATCAGCGCGTCCAGGTCGGCGACCTCGGCGGCCGCGGTCTCGAAACAGACCGTCTACAAGCAGTTCGCCGACAAGGAGCACCTGTTCCAGGCGATCATCAGCGACATCGGGGACCGCCTCGACGACCCGTTCGTCGAGATCGGGAAAGAGGTCGCGGAGACCGACCACCTCGAGACCGCCGTGCACGCCCTCGCGGGCATTTCGTCACAGCAATCATGGCGCAGCGCGTCCAGGAGATCCGGCGGCTCGTGATCGCGGAGGCCGCGCGGTTCCCTGACCTGGGACGGGCCTACTGGGAGCGCGGCTTCGGTCGAGTCATCGGCACCATCGCCGATTGTTTCGCCACACTCGGCGACCGAGGTCTGCTCACGATCGAGGACCCGATCGTGGCGGCGAACCACTTCGCCGGACTGCTGCTCTGGATCCCCGTCAACCGCACGATGTTCTTCGGGCGGGTGGACGCGGTGTCGGCCGACGAGCTGGCGGAGTTCGCCGCACAGGGGGCGCGAGCGTTCCTCGCGGCCTATGGCCGACGCTAGAACGTGTTCTAGTATGGCTGGATGGACACCATCCCGGCCGCCGTCGCGAGTGCCGCCAGTCGGTTCGGTGACGCCGAGGCGCTGGTCGACGGGCCGGTGCGGATGGGCTGGCGGCAGCTACACGACCAGGTGCGTGCCGTCGCGGGCGTGTTCGCCGCCGGGGGCGTGCGGCCCGGCGACCGGGTCGCGGTCTGCGCGCCCAACACGCACCACTGGGTCCTCACCGCGCTCGGCGCGTCCTACGCGGGCGCCGTGCTCGTGCCCGTCAACACCCGGTTCACCGCCGCCGAGACCGCCGACCTCCTCGACCGCACCGGCGCCGCCGCGCTGGTCGTGGCAGACGAGTTCCTCGGCCGCGACCGGCTCGCCGAGCTGCGTGCCGGCGGCCATCGCGTGCCGGCCCTCGTGCTGCCGGTGTCACCGGGAACGCCTTGGCGCGCGGTCGATCCCGCATCGTCCGATGTGGACGTCCGAGCCGCGGATGTCGATCCGGACGACGTCAGCGACGTGCTCTTCACCTCCGGCACCACGGGACGCAGCAAGGGCGCCATGAGCGCGCACCGGCAGGCGCTCGACGTGGCGAGGGCGTGGGCGTCGCTCGGCGAGGTCACCGCCGCCGACCGGTACCTCGTGATCAACCCGTTCTTCCACAGTTTCGGTTACAAGGCCGGCATTCTGGTGTGCCTGCTGACCGGCGCGACGATCGTGCCGCAGGCGAGTTTCGACGTGCCGGCGGCCGCGTGGCTGGTGCGCGACGAGCGGATCACCGTCCTCCCCGGCCCGCCGACGATCTACCGGGCCCTGCTCGACCTGCCCGACGCCGACCTGTCGAGCCTGCGTCTCGCGGTCACCGGCGCCGCGACCGTGCCGGTGCCGCTGGTCGAACGGATGCAGCGGGAGTTCGGCACGGTCCTGACCGCGTACGGCCTGACCGAAGCCGTGGTCGCGACCATGTGCGCGCCGTCCGACGACGCCGCGACCGTCGCCAGCACGTGCGGCCGGCCCACCGCGGGCTTCGAGCTCCGCATCGGCGACCATGGCGAGATCCTGTTGCGTGGCCCCAACGTGATGCTCGGTTACCTCGACGACCCCGTCGCCACGGCGACCGCGATCGACGCCGACGGCTGGCTGCACACGGGTGACGTCGGCCGCGTCGACGAGCGCGGCTACCTGACGATCACCGATCGCCTCAAGGACATGTACATCAGCGGCGGCTTCAACGTGTACCCGGCCGAGGTGGAGCAGGCGCTCGCGCGGCTGCCCGGTGTCGCCGAGTCCGCGGTGGTCGGCGTGCCCGACCGGCGTCTCGGCGAGGTCGGCAAGGCGTACGTCATCCGCCGGGATCCCGCACTGTCCACTTCGGACGTACTCACGCACTGCAAGCGCGAGCTGGCGAACTACAAGGTCCCGCGTGCGGTCGAGTTCCGCGACGAACTGCCGCGCAACCCGTCCGGCAAGGTGCTCAAACGCCTGCTTCGGCGGTGACCCCGATGCCGTTGAAGATCATCGTCAGGTAGTGGTCGGCCAACTGCTCCGCCGTGAGCGGACCATCCTGGCGGAACCAGCGCACCGCGACCCACACCGAGTCGCGCAGAAACCGGTACGTGACAGTGGGATCGAGGTCCGCGCGGAAGCTGCCCGCCGCGATGCCGTCGCGCAGCACGGTGATCCAGATCTGCCGGACCGCCGCCTCGGACTTCGTGAGGTAGCCGAAGCGCGGCAGGTCGCGCAGGTAGTTGCGCTCGTTCTGCAGCACGGTGATCGCCGCGCGGTGTTCGCCGAGCGAGCGGAACGACTCGGTGACCAGGCCACGCAGCGCGGTCGCGGGTTCGGCGCCCGCGATGCCGCGGTAGGTCTCGAGCAACGTGTCGAGATAGCTCGACAGCAGCTCGTCGAGGATCGTCTCCTTCGAGTCGAAGTGGTGGTACAGGCTGCCGGACAGCACGCCGGCCGCGTCGCCGATGTGCCGGACCGTGGTGGCCCGATAGCCCCGCTCCGCGAACAGCTCCGCCGCGATCCGCACCAGGTCGGCACGCCGCTCCGACGTCCGGCCGCTCGATCCCGCCATGTTCTCCACTCCCACACCCAAGCGCTAGCTTGGTAGCCTAGCACCGTGGCAGACGCCTTCATCGTCGACGCGGTCCGCACGCCGGTTGGCCGGCGCGGCGGCGGCCTGGCCGCCGTCCACCCCGCCGACCTGGGCGCGCACGCCCTGCGCGCGCTGTTCGACCGGGTCGACCTCGACCCGGCGGCGGTCGCGGACGTGATCTTCGGGTGTGTCGACACGATCGGTCCGCAGGCCGGTGACGTGGCGCGAACGTGCTGGCTCGCGGCCGGGCTCCCCGAGGAGGTGCCGGGTGTCACCGTCGACCGGCAGTGCGGCTCGTCCCAGCAGGCGGTGCACTTCGCGGCGCAGGCGGTCATGAGCGGCACCGCGGACGTCGTGGTCGCCGGCGGGGTGCAGAACATGAGTGCGATCCCGATCTCGGCGGCGATGCTGGCCGGGCGCGAACACGGCTTCCCGGACCCGTTCTCGACGTCGAAGGGCTGGCTCGCACGCTACGGCGACCAGGAGATCTCCCAGTTCCGCGGCGCGGAGCTGATCGCCGCGAAGTGGGACGTGTCCCGCGCGGAGATGGAGGAGTTCGCACTGCGCAGCCATTCCCGCGCGGTCGCGGCCATCGACGCGGGCTGGTTCGACGCCGAGACCGCGCCGGTCGGCGACGTGGCGCGCGACGAGTGCCCGCGCCGCGACACGAGCCTCGCGAAGATGGCCGGTCTCAAGCCGTTGCTGCCGGCGGGCCGGCTGACCGCGGCGCTCGCGAGCCAGCTCTCCGACGGCGCGGCCGCGCTGCTCGTGGTGTCGGAGCGGGCGTTGCGGTCGTTCAACCTCACGCCGCGCGCCCGCGTGCACCACCTGTCGGCCCGTGGCGGCGACCCGGTGGTGATGCTGGACGCGCCGATCGCCGCGACGGCGTACGCGCTCGACCGGGCCGGGATGACGATCGCGGACCTCGACCTCGTGGAGATCAACGAGGCGTTCGCGAGCGTCGTGCTCGCGTGGCAGCGGGCAACCGGCACCGATCCGGCGCGCGTCAACGTGACCGGCGGCGCGATCGCGCTCGGGCACCCGCTCGGCGCCACCGGCGCACGGCTGATGACCACGTTGCTGCACAACCTGGAGCGCACCGGCGGTCGGTACGGCCTGCTGACGATGTGCGAGGGCGGCGGGCAGGCGAACGTGACGATCCTGGAGCGACTATGACCACGGTGTTGGTGACGGGCGGCGCGCGGGGCGTCGGACTCGGTATCGTGCAAGGGTTTCTGGCCGCCGGCGCGAACGTCGTCACGTGTGGCCGGCACGAGCCGACGGCCGACCTCGGTGGTGCGCGGTTCATTCGGTCCGACGTGCGTGATGTGTCGCAAGTGGACAGTCTGGTGTCCACGGTGGTCGACGAGTACGGCGGTCTCGACGTGGTGGTCAACAACGCGGGCGGGGCGCCGCCGGTCGAGGCCGCGACCGCGTCGCCTCGGCTGCACGCGAAGATCGTCGAACTGAACCTGATCGCGCCGCTGCACGTGTCGCAGCGGGCCAATGTCGTGATGCAGCAACAGGAATCGGGCGGTGTGATCGTGATGATCGGCAGTGTGAGCGGCACCCGGCCGTCGCCGGGCACGGCCGCGTACGGCGCCGCCAAGGCGGGTCTCGCCAACCTCGCGACGTCGCTCGCCGTCGAGTGGGCGCCGAAGGTGCGGGTCAACACGGTGGTGGTCGGGCCGGTCGACACAGAGCTGTCGCACCTGCACTACGGCGACGAGGACGGTGTCGCAGCCGTTGGCGCGACGATTCCGTTGGGCGTATGGCGTTAACCTGCCGATGTCGCGTCGGCGTGCCTGTGGCTGGCGTCGCCGGCGGCGGGTTATGTCAGCGGTAGCACCCTCACCCTGCACGGCGGGGGCGAGCGCCCGGCGTTCCTGGCGGCGTCGAACGCGCGGCCGTCATGATCTGCGCCGGCAGGGTCGTGGCGATCACGGGCGCCGCGCGTGGCATCGGGCGCGCGCACGCGGAGGAGTTCCTGCGACAGGGCGCGCACGTGGTGGTGAACGACCTGGACGTGGTCGACCTGCCCGGTGTGGTCGCGCACACCGGTGATGTGTCCACTTGGGACGGTGCGAAGTCACTTGTGGACACCGCGCTGGACTCGTTCGGGCGCCTGGACGTGCTCGTGAACAACGCGGGTTTCGTGCGGGACCGGATGCTCGTGTCGACCAGTGAGCAGGAGTGGCAGGACGTGGTGCGGGTGCACCTCGGCGGCCACTTCCTGACCATGCGACACGCGGCGGAATACTGGCGTGCGCAGGCGAAAGCGGGCGCACCGGTGTCCGCCCGGGTGATCAACACCAGCTCGGGCGCCGGCCTGTTCGGCAGCGTCGGCCAGGCGAACTACTCGGCGGCGAAGGCCGGCATCGTCGGGTTGACGCTGGTCGCGGCCGCGGAGCTGGCCCGGTACGGGGTGACCGTGAACGCGATCGCCCCGTCCGCGCGGACCAGGATGACCGAGGAGCTGTTCCCGGACCTGCCGGGCCCGGAGGACGTCGCGCCGCTGGTGGTGTGGCTCGGCAGCGCGGAGTCCGCCGGCGTGACGGGGCGGATCTTCGAGGTGGCGGCCGGTCGGATCGGCGTGGTCACGGGACATCAACGCGGCCCGACCGTCGACCGAGGCGACCGCTGGCCGGTATCGGAGGTCGGCGCGGCGGTAGCGACCCTCATCGCGCAGGCGCCCCCAGAGATACCGGTCTACGGCACGTAAGCGCCGCGAGTCTCCCTTTCAGAACCCGCGAGTCGCACTTTCCAGACCCTGAGTTGTCGGTTCACGACGTTCGCGAAACGACAACTCAGGGGTTCTGAACCGGGGACTCGCGGGTTCTGAACCGGGGACTCGCGCGGGTTAGAAGATGGGGATGCCCCACTCGCCGGTGAAGGCGATCTCGTTCAGGGGTAGGCGGCGGCGGGGGGCTGTTTCGCGTGCTCGGCGGTCCTCGTCCAGTAGTTCTGGTGCGCCCAGCGTTCCTAGTGCGATCACCACCTGCGGTCGCACATCCAGCGGTAGCGAGAACACCAGCGCCGCGCCTTCTCGGTTGAACCCGCCCATCTGGTGTGCGACCAGCCCCTCCGCGACCGCCTGCAACGCCAGGTTCTCGGCCGCGAGACCGACGCCGTACTCCGGCATCGGCAGGTCGCCCTTCTCGTTCGTGGTCACCGCGCACGTCAGGATCAGCACCGCCGCGGCGTGGGCCCAGCCCTGGTTGCGTTGCGACAGCAGGTCGAAGATCCGCGCATAAGTGTTATCGCCGCGGCGGCCGACCAGGAACCTGGCCGGCTGGGTGTTGCCGTTCGACGGCGCCCAGCGCGCGGCCTCCAGCACCGCGCGCAGGGACTCGTCGGACACCGAACCAGCCGGGTCCAGCGCGCGGGGACTCCACCGGGCGGCGATCAGCGGGTGGACGGGCACACTCGTCGAAGCGTCTCGAGAAGAAGTCATCAGATCGCGTATCCCCACGATGTCAGTGCGTAGGCCCCGAACCACGAACTCGCGACGGCGAGCGCGCTCAACGTCACGACCGTCGTCGACGGTCTGCGTTTCGCCAGCGCCAGCGCCACCGGGATGAGCAGCGTGAACGCCGGCACCATCAGCCGCGCCTTCGAGTTCATCAGACCGTTGGACGCGAGGTCCATCGCCAGCACGCCCGCCGAGTACACGAGCAGCGGCCACTCGACCTTCCGCACGATCCCGATCACCAGCAGCACCACGGCCACGACGATCAGGGCGACGGTCGCGACCTCGAGGACCGACCTGGCGTCGGCCAGTGCGTCCAGGCTGAACCGCACGGTCGCGGCGCCGCCGTCGAACCCCGTGCCCCAGCCACGCTGCTGCAGCGCGAACCAGCCGTCCCACTCGCCGGTCCTGGTGCCGACCCACACGAGGTACCCGAGCAGCCCGAGCGGCGCGATCATGCCGCCGACCCACGGCCACAGCCCGTCGCGGCGCTTCGAGATCGCCACGACCACCGCGAGTCCCAGCGCCAGCACCAGCGCCGCGCCGGTCGACCGGACCAGCCCGGCCGCCGTGCAGCACACCCCGGCCAGCACCCACCGCTTCTCGAGCACCCCGACCAGCGTCCACGCGGCCAGCGCGCAGAACATCGCCTCCGAGTACGCCATCGACAGCACGATCGACATCGGCGACGCCGCGAACAGCGCTACCAGGATCAGCCCGGTGCGCGGCGACCCGCCGTTGACGAGCCTGCCGATCCGCGCCAGGGCGTACGCGCACACCACGCCGGACACGATCGTGACCGTGAACGCCGACGTGACCAGGCCGATCCCGCCGCCGCCGTCGATCGCCGCGAACCAGCGCACGACCGTCGGGTAGCCGGGGAAGAACGCGAGCGGCGTCTCGGCGCTGCGCCGCCCGAACGCGTCGACCAGGCCTGCCGGCACGCCGACGTACCCGCCGTCGGCGATCGCGAGGAACCACTGCCCGTCCCAGGACCGCAGCGCCTCGGACACCGAGCGCGAGTTGTGGGCGGCCATCCACGTCAACACCAGCAGGCCGAGCTCGCGGATGCCCAGGAAGATCAGCGCGGGCGCGAGGACGGTCCCGACCCTGCGCACGGTCCATTCCGGCTCGGTCGTTTCTGGCAGCGCCGAGTCGTCCGGCTCGGGTCGTTCGCCCGAATCGGACTCCGCACGCGTCACGTCCGTCGCAGACACCCCGATCCTTCCTACACACCCATCTGCTGGCCGTCGATTACAGACTAGGGCGACCGTTATCGCACGTGGCGGCCGCCACACGGACGGCCGAAACGATTCGCCAACTCCGTTAGGCTCGGCCGGGGAAGCTTGGAGGAGGTTGCAAGCCAGTGGCGCTCGTGGTCCAGAAGTACGGCGGCTCATCGCTGCAGAACGCGGACCGGATCAAGCGGGTGGCCGAGCGGATCGTTGCTACCCGCAAGGCCGGCAATGACGTCGTGGTCGTGTGCTCAGCGATGGGCGACACCACCGACGAGCTGCTCGACCTCGCTCAGCGGGTCAACCCGGTCCCGCCGGAACGTGAGTTGGACATGCTCCTCACCGCGGGTGAGCGCATCTCCAACTCTCTCGTCGCGATGGCCATCAGCGCCCTTGGCGCGGAGGCGGTGTCGTTCACCGGCTCGCAGGCCGGTGTGATCACCGACTCGTCGCACGGCAGGGCGCGGATCATCGACGTCACCCCGAGTCGGGTGCAGCAGGCGCTGGACGAGGGCTTCATCTGCCTCGTCGCGGGCTTCCAGGGCGTGAGCCAGGACACCAAGGACATCACCACCCTCGGCCGGGGCGGCTCGGACACCACCGCCGTCGCACTGGCCGCCGCGCTGAACGCGGACGTGTGCGAGATCTACACGGACGTGGACGGCGTCTACACCGCGGACCCGCGGATCGTGGCCAACGCGCGGCGCCTTGACCGGGTGCCCTACGAGGAGATGCTCGAGATGGCGGCCTCGGGGGCCAAGGTCCTCATGCTGCGCTGCGTCGAGTACGCCCGCCGGTACGGCGTCACGATCCACGTCCGCTCGTCGTACACCAACAAGCCGGGGACGATCGTGACCGGCTCAGTGGAGGACATACCCGTGGAACAGGCGATGATCACCGGGGTCGCGCACGACCGCTCGGAGGCCAAGGTCACCGTGACCGGCGTGCCCGACCAGGCCGGCGTCGCGGCCCGGATCTTCCGGGTGATCGCCGACGCCGAGATCGACATCGACATGGTGCTGCAGAACGTGTCGAGCACGGTGTCCGGCCGGACCGACATCACGTTCACCCTGTCGAAGGAGAACGGGCCGACGGCCGTCGCCGCGCTGGAGAAGATCAAGGACGACCAGGGCTTCAAGGCGGTGCTCTACGACGACCACGTCGGCAAGGTCTCGCTGGTCGGCGCCGGTATGCGGTCGCACCCCGGCGTCACGGCCACGTTCTGCGAGGCGCTCGCGACGGCCGGCGTGAACATCGAGATCATCAACACGTCGGAGATCCGCATCTCGGTGCTGATCCGCGACACCGAGCTGGACGACGCCGTGCGTGCCATCCACGGCGCGTTCGAGCTGGGTGGCGACGAGGTCGCGCAGGTGTACGCGGGGAGTGGCCGCTGATGGCGCCCACGCTCGCGCTGGTCGGTGCCACCGGCGCCGTCGGCTCCGTGATGATCGACATCTTCGGCGACCGCGCGGACTGGCCGTGGGGTGAGGTGCGGCTGATCGCGTCCGCCCGCTCGGCCGGCAAGCGGCTCACCGTCCGTGGCGAGGAGCTGACCGTCGTCGCGCTGTCGCCGGCGGCGTTCGACGGCGTCGACGTCGCGATGTTCGACGTGCCGGACGAGATCTCCGCCGAGTGGGCGCCGATCGCGGCCGCGCGCGGCGCCGTGGTGGTGGACAACTCCGGCGCGTTCCGTATGGACGACGACGTGCCGCTCGTGGTGCCGGAGTGCAACCTCGACAAGATCGCCGACCGGCCGCGCGGGATCATCTCGAACCCGAACTGCACGACGCTGTCGATGATGGCGGCGCTCGGCGCGCTGCACCGGTCGTTCGGGCTGCGCGAGCTGGTCGTGGCGTCCTACCAGGCGGTTTCCGGCGCCGGCGTCGTCGGTGTCGAGCGGCTGTACGCCGAGCTCGCCGCGGTCGCCGGCAAGGGTGTCGGTGTCCGCGCCGGTGACGTGCGCGAGGCGCTCGAGGCCGCCGGGCTCCCGCTGTCGGACTCGCCGTTCCCGGCGCCGCTCGCGCTGAACGTCGTGCCGTCCGCCGGCTCCTACAAGGGCGACGGCTGGTACTCCGAGGAGCTGAAGGTCCGCAACGAGTCCCGGCCACCTGCGTTCGGGTGCCCGTGGTGACCACCCACTCGCTGGCGGTCCACGCGGTGTTCGACTCGCCGGTGACGGTCGCGGCGGCCCGTTCGGTCCTCGAGGCGCAACCGTCGATCGTGCTGATGGACGACGCCGAGCACGGCGTGTTCCCGACCCCCGCGGACGTCGTCGGCGGCGACCCCACCTACGTCGGCCGCATCCGGCAGGCGCTGGACTTCCCGAACGCGCTGGACTTCTTCGTGTGCGGGGACAACCTGCGCAAGGGCGCCGCGCTCAACACGTACGAGATCGCGGCCGCACTGGTGGCTCGGGCCGGCTGAGCCGGCCATTACGCCGAACGTGTGGTCTCGCCAGGGCCAGGGTTAACTTCTGGTGTTGGGGCGGTGTTCCATCCGATCGCGACGCCGCGGTTCGGGTACCTTCA
>Ga0193717_1000801_pt1 | contig 19980 bp, 15 predicted proteins | sample U2c2metaG_FD_145900 | JGI IMG/M metagenome (GOLD analysis project Ga0193717, IMG submission 145900) | Soil microbial communities from a riparian zone of the East river system, Colorado, United States - U2c2 | ecosystem: Environmental > Terrestrial > Soil > Riparian zone | place: USA: East River...
GTTGCGGGTCTCCCTGATCCGGTCGAAGACGACGACAGAGTCGTTCACGGTGTAACCGATGATCGTCAGCATCGCCGCGAGGAAGATGCCGTCGATCGGTTTGCCGGTCCATGCGAACACGCCGACCACCACCGCGACGTTCTGCAGCAGGGCCAGTACGGCGCCCGCACCGAAGGTCCAGCGGAAGCGCACGGCCAGATAGGCCAGCTGGGCCAGCAGCGCGACCCCTAGCGCGATCAGCGCCTTGTTGCGGAGTTCGTTGCCGAGCGACGGGCCGATGCTCTCGTTCCGGACCAGCTCGGTACCGCCGCCGATCCGGGAGATCGACTCGCGGATCTTCTCCGCCTCGTCGTCGCTGATCGTGCCGGTCCGGACGGTGATGTCGTCGGTGCCGGAGGACTGGACCACCGCGTTCGGGTAGCCCGCCTCAGCCACGGCCGCGCGGGCCTGGTCCGGGGTGATCTGCTGTGCAGTACTCACCTCGAGCAGCCGGCCGCCGGTGAACTCGATCCCGAGGTTCAGGCCGCGGACCGCCACCCCGGCGACGCTCACGACGACCGCGATCGCGGTGATGACCAGCCAGCGACGGCTGTGCTTCATCAGCGCGGGACGCTTCGCCTCGAGCCAGGTGCGCACCCGGCCGTGCCCGGCGATCCCACTGATCTCCGGCCGGTTCAGCACGAACTTGCGGGAGACAAGGAACTCCGCGAACACCCGAGTGATGACGAGCGCCGACAGCATCGAGGCGATCACGCCGATGCTCAGCGTCACACCGAATCCACGAACGGGTCCAGCAGCGAGGAAGAACAGCAGTCCGGCCGCGAGCAGCGTGGTGACGTTTGAGTCCGCGATGGCCGACAGTGCGTTCCGGAATCCGCTGCGCAACGATCTGCGGAGCCCGTCGGTCCTGCCTCCGATGTAGTCCTCACGGGCTCGTTCGAACACGAGCACGTTCGCGTCCACCGCCATACCGATGGCCAGCACGAAACCAGCCAGGCCAGGCAGAGTCAGGGTTGCGCCGATCAGGGTCAGGACGGCGTACGACATGCCTGCGTAGGCGATCAGGCCCAGCACGGCCATCAGACCGACCAGCCGGTACACGAAGATGATGAAGAGTGCGGTCAGCCCGACGCCGATGATGCCCGCCATCGCGCTCGCCTGGATCGCGTCCTTACCGAGCGACGGCCCGACCGTGCGCTGGTCGATCACGTCGACCGGCAACGGCAGGGCGCCGCCCGAGATCAGCGCGGCAAGATCCTTGGCCCCGTCCTCGGTGAAGCTTCCGGTGATGGTGCTCTGCCCACCGGAAATGCCGCGGTTGCAGAGTTGGGTGCCGCCGTTCGGGTCGACCTGTGGCGAGGTGATCACCTCGTTGTCAAGCACGATCGCGACCCGGCGCTGCGGCGCGCCGACCTGCTCGCAGGCTGCCTTGCCGGTGATGTCGGCCCAGATCTTCCCGCCGTCGCCCTTGAAGTCCATCTGGACGAACCAGCCCTGCGCGATCTGGGCGGGATCGATCCGGCCCTGGGCTCCGCTGACCAGCTCACCGGTCATCGCCGGCTTGGCCATGCGCAGTACTCCGGCGCCGTCGTCGCTGGGCAGGTACACCTCGCCGGCTGCGGGCTTCGCAGGCTTCGCGGCGACCTGGTCGAGCACCTGGTGGAAGGTGAGCTGTGCCGTCTTGCCGATCACGGCGGCGGCCTCGCGAGGATCCTGCACGCCCGGCAACTCGACGATGATCCGGCGCTCGCCCTGCCGGGTCACGCTCGGTTCGCTGACCCCGAGCGCGTCGATCCGGCGCCGGAGTACCTCGAGCGCCTTGTCGGTGGTCTCCTTGTTCGCCTTCACCGTGGGCGAGTCGCTCGCCTCCAGCACGATCTGCGTCCCGCCGCGCAGGTCCAGGCCGAGCTCCGGCCGGGCGGTCAGTACGACGTACGTCGAGGCGGCCAGGGCTAGGAACGCGAACAACGCGCGGACCAGGGACGACCGGTTCACAGAAAGCCTCCGGAGGTGGGCACCCGCTGTGCGGGTGTCGTGACACAGAGCAGATCACACAGGGTGGGCCACCCCGCGCGGAACGCTCAGTGTACGAACGAACGCAACCTCCCCTTCATCCCTGATCATTCGCCCCCTTTTCACCCTTCGGCCGGGGACAGGCGCAGGACTGTCGAAAAGGGGTGAAAAGGGGGCGAATGATCAGGTGGGTTGGCGGCGGCAGCGCTGTGCCATGGCATCAGTGCGCAGCGGAACTGATTGACGCGTCAGGTGAGGAGGCCCTAACTTCACTGCAACTCGGTCCGTAGTCGACCGCGGACCGAGTGTGATCACCCCTCCGCCCCGGTGGGTGATGAGTTCCCTGAGGAGGAACCGTGCGTCGTCGCATCCGCCTGACCCTGGCCGCCGCCATCGTGCCAGCGATCGCCCTGACCCTTGCCACCAACGCCCACGCAGCCCCGTCACCGGAACCCGGTGGCAGGATCATCCTGGTGCAGCCCGCTCCCGCCGAGCGTGGCGTGACCGCGGTGAAGGACACCTACATCGTCGAGCTGAAGAAGGGCGTGCGGCTGAAGAGCTCGCTCGGCGTCGCGCCGCAGCGGACGTTCAGTACCGCGGTGAACGGGTTCAGCGCCAAGCTCACCGCTGCCCAGTTGGCCGAGCTGCAGAAGAGCCCCGACGTGATCGCGATCTCGCAGGACGTCTACGTCGAGAACGCGGCTGACACCACCCAGCCGAACCCGCCGTCGTGGGGCATCGACCGGATCGACCAGCGCAACCTGCCGCTGTCGAACTCCTTCACCTACACACGGACCGGCTCCGGCGTGAACGCCTACATCATCGACAGCGGCGTCGACCCGAGCCACCCGAACTTCGGCGGCCGGGCCACCTTCGACTTCAACGGCATCGACTCGAACAACACCGACTGCAACGGGCACGGCACGCACGTGGCCGGCACGATCGGCTCCACCTCTTACGGCATCGCCAAGAGCGTGCGGCTGCACGGTGTGAAGTGGCTGGACTGCGGCGGCGGCGGTGCGTCCGCTGCGATCGCTGCCGTCGACTGGGTGACCCGGAACGCGGTCAAGCCGGCCGTGGCCAACGCGTCGTGGAACTTCAACCCCAACACGACGCTGGAGAACTCGCTGCGCGCCATGATCAACTCCGGCGTCTTCCTGGCCGCTTCGGCCGGCAACACCGGGGGCAACTCGTGCGACCGGCTGCCGCGCAAGATCGAGACCGCCCTGGTGACAGCGGCGACCACCTCGACCGACGCACGAGCGTCCTACTCGAGCACGGGCGCCTGCGTGGACGTCTACGCGCCGGGCTCGGCCATCGTCTCCACGCTGCCCGGTAACACCACCGGTTCCTACAACGGCACGTCCATGGCGACGCCGCATGTCGCTGGTGTGGCTGCGCTCTACCTGCAGACGAGCCCGTCGGCGACGCCGGCCACGGTCAAGACGTACATCGAGACCAACTCAACCCCGAACGTGGTCAGCGGCGGTACCACCGGCGGCACGGTGAACCGCCTGCTGTTCTCCAACGGCCTCTAGACCCCCACGCAGCCGCCGTACCGGTCTCCGCCGAGCCGGTACGGCGGTGCTGTGGCTCAGGCGTCCTCGGAGTCGATCCCGTGCTCTATGGCGTAGCGGACCAGCTCGGCGCGGTTGTGGAGCTGCAGCTTCCGCAGGGTGTTGCCCACGTGGTTCTCCACGGTCCGGTGGGACAGCACGAGCCGCGTGGCGATCTGCCTGGCCGTCAACCCGCGCGCCACGAGCCGTAGTACGTCCGTCTCTCGCTCTGTCAGGTGCGGGACCTCCGGACCAGCCCCTAGCCGGCGGTACTCCCCCAGCAGCAACCCGGCGAGCCCCGCACTGAAGACGGCGTCGCCCTCGGCAGTACGCCGTACTGCGTCGTCGAACTCATCCAGTGACGCCGACTTCACCAGATAGCCGGATGCCCCGTTCTTCACAGCAGCCAGTACGTCGCTCTGCTCGGCGCTGGCCGACAACACCAGCACCCGGGTGTCGGGCAGAGCCGCGGTGATCTCCCGGGTGGCGTCGACGCCCGAGCCGTCGCCGAGCTGCAGGTCCATCACCACCACGTCCGGCTGGGTCGCCAGGGCGATCTTGATGCCACCGGCAACATCCGAGGCGGTCGCGCAGACGTCGTACCCGCGGCTCTCGAGGTCGCGGGCGACTCCCTCCCGCCACATCGGGTGGTCGTCCACGATCATCACCCGGATCGTCATGTCTTGCTCACCTTCAGCTCCCACTCGGTTCCCTCGCCTGGCGCGGTCCGGACCGTGACGTCACCGCCGAGATCGGTGATCCGGCCGCGAATCGACTGGCTGACGCCCAGGTGCCCGTCCGACCGGGCCTGATCGAACCGGTCGGGTGTCGTGCCACGACCATCGTCGCGGACCGATAGCAGCACCTCGTCACCCAGGTCCTCCACGACCACCCACGACCTTGCCGATGCCCCGGCATGCTTGGCCACGTTACTCAATGCCTCCTTGACCGCGGCAACCAGTTCGGTCGCGATGTTTGCCGGCAGCAACACCGGCTCGGCGGGGAGAACGATGTCCACGCGAGTCGTGGCTAGCGGCAACAACAGGGTGCAGACGTCCAGCCGGCCGCCGCCACCGGTCGAGGGGCGGGAGGCCATCAGGGCGCGCAATGCGACCTCCTGCTCGGCGGCGAGCCCGGCAAGTTCGACCGCCTCACCACCGATCGCGTTGCCACGTCGCTGGACCTGGGCGAGCACCTGCAGTACTCCGTCGTGGATCGACCTGCCCAGTCTCAGTCGTTCAGCGGTCGCGCTCTCCGCTGCGATCGCTTCACGGAGTCTGACGTTGGCGCGGCGCATCGTGGTCGCGGCGTACCCGACGACGAGGCCAGCGACCAGGAGCAGCTGCACGTTGCTGAGGATCTTCGCTGCGTTGTCCACGCCGCGGAGCGAGAGCAGGGCGAGGCTGATGGTTGCCGCGCCGAGCAGTCCGCCGTCACGGCCTCGCGAGATCGCGAGCGCGATCACCGGGCCGGCCGCCCACACGTTGGTCAGCACGGAGGCGCCGCCGCGGATGTCCTGCAGGGGCTGGGCGAGCAGGGTGGCGTACATGCAGCCGACGGTGACGATCAGGTCGGCGAAGGCCAGGCGGGTGTTGCGACGGCCCCAGTGGCGGCTGTAGCCGATCGACGCGATCACGGTCCAGACGCCCATGATCGCCAGTTGCAGCACAGCGCCGGAGGGCCGCTTGATGCCGTCCCAGATGCTCCACACGCCGAAGCACGCGAACAGCCAGGTGGTCACCCGGAAGACCACCAGCGCGCGCCACAGCGGCAGCAGCAGGTCTGCCGAGTCACCACGCTGCCGGCCGTCTTCCATGTCGCACAGTGTGCCAACCACCCGGGCCGCGACGCTGAGTTGTCGTACGCCAGTGGGGTGAGTGGTATTACCTAGGGCGCCTGCGCATGATTCCCCGCGCTTGCACGGAAAATTCTGCCGAACTACTTCAGCAATGCGGAAATTCGCCGTACTGTCGCGCAGAAGTACACGCTCGGGGGAGCCAAGGTCACGCTACGTCACCACGGAGCGGACCGCTGAAGAGCTTTTATGGAGGGAATCGTGCGCAAAGTATCTGCCGGGCTGTTCAGCCTGGCTCTCGCGGCGACCATCGGACTGAGCTTCGCCTCGTCCGGTAGCGCCGCACCGTCCCGGGATGCGGGTACCGCGCCGGTAGCGAGCGAGGTGTCGGGCTCGGACGAGCTGTCCAGCCCGCAGGAGGACAAGCGGCGGGAGCTGCGTGAGGTGGCCCTGAACAAGGTGCTCGCCGGCACCGCCACGCCCGAGAAGCGCGGCGCGAGCACGGTGGTGAAGGTCGGCACCAAGGCCGCCCCCGCCGCGAAGGGCAAGAGGTCCACCAAGGCCAAGGTCGACCAGTACGTGGAGCTGTCCCGGGAGAAGACCGACCGGATCTTCGTCGTCCTGGCCGAGTTCGGCAATGAGCGGCACCCGCAGTACCCGGACCAGGACACCGCGCCCGCGGTGCCCGGCCCGACGACCTTCCAGGGACCGCTGCACAACGCGATTCCCGCGCCTGACCGTTCGGTGGACAACTCCACCGTCTGGCAGGCCGACTACAACCAGAAGCACTACCAGGACATGTACTTCGGCAACGGCAACTCCGTGAAGAAGTACTACGAGAAGCAGTCGTCCGGCCGGTACAGCGTGTCCGGCGAGGTCACCGACTGGGTCAAGGTGAAGTACAACGAGGCGCGCTACGGCCGCTCCAACGGCTTCCCGTGCGCCAGCAACGTCTGCAGCAACACCTGGAACCTGGTCGCGGACGCGGTGAACCAGTGGGTGGTGGACCAGAAGGCGAAGGGCCAGACCACCGCCCAGATCACCGCCGACCTGAAGACGTTCGACCAGTGGGACCGCTACGACTTCGACGGTGACGGCAACTTCAACGAGCCCGACGGGTTCATCGACCACTTCCAGATCGTCCACTCCGGTGGCGACCAGGCCGATGGCGACCCGCACCAGGGTGAGGACGCGATCTGGTCGCACCGCTGGTACGCCGGCTTCGCCGGCGGCCCGGCGAACAACCCGATCGGTGGCGCCCAGATCGGCGACACCGGCCTGTGGGTCGGCGACTACACGATCCAGCCGGAGAACGGCGGCGTCAGCGTCTTCGCACACGAGTACGGTCACGACCTCGGTCTGCCGGACCACTACGACACCTCCGGTGCCCCGGTCGAGAACGGCGTCAACTGGTGGACGATCATGGCGCAGAGCCGGGTCGGCAAGCCGTCCGACGGAGGCATCGGGGAGCAGGCGGCCGACCTCGGCGCCTGGGACAAGCTGCAACTCGGCTGGCTGGACTACGAGATCGTCAAGGCCGGTCAGAACCGGACCATCGACCTCGGCCCGCACGAGTACAACTCCGCCAAGGCACAGGCCGCGGTGGTCACCCTGCCACCGAAGAACGTCACCACCCCGCTGCAGCCGCCGGCCGCCGGCACCAAGTCGTGGTGGAGCGGCGAGGGCGACGACCTCAACCGCACGATGAACCGCCAGGTCACGCTGGCTGCCAATGCGGCCGCGAGCCTCACGTTCCAGGCGAACTGGGACATCGAGGACTGTGGTCCGGACGCTTGTGACTACGCCTACGTCGAGGTGGACGACGGCACCGGGTACAAGGCGATCCCCGGCACCATCGGCACCCCGACCGAGGGCAACGGCATCGACGGCAAGAGCAACGGCTGGAAGCCGGCCACGTTCGACCTGTCGGCCTACGCCGGCAAGACGATCGGCCTGCAGTTCCGCTACAGCACCGACTCGAACACCGGTGGCTTCGGCTTCCACGCGGACGCGATCAAGGTGACCTCGGGCTCGACCACGGTGGTCGACTCCGGTGCGGAAGCGACGCCGGAAGGCTGGACCCTCAACGGCTTCTCGTCGGTCGGCTCGTCGATCACCACGGCGTACGCCAACTACTACATCGCCTCGAACATCAACTACACCTCGTACGACCAGCACCTGAAGTCCGGGCCGTACAACTTCGGCTGGGCCAGCACGTTGGCTGACAAGGTTGAGCACTTCCCGTACCAGGACGGTCTGCTCATCTGGTACTGGGACACCTCGCAGCGCAACAACAACACCAACGAGCACCCAGGCGAGGGCCTGGTCCTGCCGATCGACTCGCACCCCGTCCCGATCAACCGTCTCGACGGCCAGATCTGGCGTCCGCGAGTAGCCGGCTACGACGCGACCTTCGGTCTGGAGAAGGCCGACTCGTTCACGCTCCACGTGAACGGCCAGGCCAGCTACATCCGCGGCCAGGACGCAGTCTCCACCTTCAACGACAGCAAGAAGTACTTCTACCCGGAGCAGCCGCAGAGCGGGGTCAAGGTCCCGAACAACGGCGTCAACATCAAGGTCCAGTCCCGCACTGGCACCTCCACCAAGATCAAGATCTCTTCCCGCAACTAGTCCCACAACACCTCTCCCCCGACGGCCCCGAGACACCATCTCGGGGCCGTCGGCCTGTCCCCCCGTACGCCGGTACGCCGAGCGCGCGTGGTCCGCGCATCCACAGGCGCATGTCGTTCGCGGGTGCATAGGTGTGGGTGGTTCGCGGGTGCATAGGTGTGGGTGGTTCGCGGGTGCATAGGTGTGGGTGGTTCGCGGGTGCATAGGTGTGGGTGGTTGGTGGGTAGGTGTGGGTGGTTCGCGTCGCCGGGCTGCGTGATGGTGCTAGTCGCGGCGAGGTGAGTCAAGGGCGCTTCGCGGCCCTTCGGGCTCGAACGAGTTCGACCCTTGACACACCTCACCACGACCAGGGAAGGACGCAGCTACGCCCGGAGCCGCTGAGAAGTACGGCCACAATTTCAGGGATTTCGTCGAGGGGTGCCGCCGGTCATTTCGCGAGTAGACAGATGGCTTTCGCGCAGAGCCGCCCCGGGTCGAAAACGGCGCAGTTCAGTCCCCAGGACGAAGGGCCCGGACCGCCACCACTCAGTAACCTCCCGCCGACGGACCCCGCCGGAGCGGCAACACGCCTGTGCCGGTGCTGGCCGGGAGGTTCCGGTACCTGGCCGGGAGGTTACTGAGTGCTGGACGTCCGGGACACCCGCTGCTGAACCACCTAGCGGAACGAACACACCACCAGGCGGACCACCCGGTGAACCGCCCGGTGAACCGCCCGGTGAACCGCCCGGCCGATAGCCGCCTGCTCGACCGATACCGCCCTACAGACCGGCATCGGCCCAACGACCCGGCAGCCACCCGGACGGCCCCACCGCCGATAGCGGGCTGTTCGACCGATGCCGTCCAGTAGACCGGCATCGGCCCCACAAGCCGGCAGCCGACCGAACCGCGCCACGGCTTGCGGCCCGGCCCCCCATCCAGACCTACAGAAGTCGCCGACCCCACCCCCGGAAACCGGTTACTGGACGGGGTGTCGCAACTTCTGTAGGTCTGGATGGGGCCACCCCGAAACGCGGCACCACCCGCGCGGGTGGAATCCCCTGATGCAGCTCATACCTCTGCGCGGGATCCGCGTAGCTGCGTCCTTCCCTGGCCGAGGTGGTGGGTGTCAAGGGTCGAACTTGTTCGAGCCCGAAGGGCCGCGAAGCGCCCTTGACACCCACCACCTCGGCTAGCACCATCACGCAGCGGAGACCGCGCAACCACACTGCCAATGCACCCGCCGCAACCACAGTTGCCGTCGGCAACCACATGCAACCGGCGTACCGGCGTACCGGCGTACCGGCGTACCGGCGAAGCGTGGTGGGGATGCGAAAGGCCGGCGTTCGAGTGAACGCCGGCCTTGTCGGAGTTGAGGGTTACAGGGTTGCCGTGACTGCGTACGGGGTGAGGTCGCCGGCCAGGGAGGGGTGGACTCGGGCGGTTAGGCGGGTGCCGTCGGCTGTGTGTTCCAGTTGGTCGACTGCGCCTTCGGAGTGGATCCGGGAGACCAGGTCGCCGCGGTCGTACGGGAGCAGGAGGTTGACTGCTACGTCCGGTTGCGGGAGTGACGCCTCCACCAGAGACTTCAGCTTGTCGATGCCTTCGCCCGTACGAGCAGAGACCACGATTGCCTGTGGTTCGCGCTGCATGATCGGGGCCAACGCCATCGCGTCCGCGATGTCGCCCTTGTTGATCACGATCAGTTCCGGGACGTCGGAGGCGCCGATCTCGTTCAGTACCTCGCGGACTGCCTGGATCTGGGACAGCGGATCCGGGTGGGAGCCGTCCACCACGTGCAGCAGCAGGTCTGCGTCGGCTACCTCTTCCAGCGTCGAGCGGAATGCCTCGACGATGTCGTGCGGGAGATGGCGGACGAAGCCGACCGTGTCGGTGAAGGTGTACACCCGGCCGTCCGAGGTCGTCGTACGGCGGGTCGTCGGGTCCAGGGTCGCGAACAGGGCGTTCTCGACCAGGACACCGGCCCCGGTGATCGAGTTCAGCAGGGAGGACTTGCCGGCGTTCGTGTAGCCCGCGATCGCGACCGAGGGGATCGAGTGCCGGCGGCGTTCCTGCCTCATCGTCGAGCGGGTGCCCTTCATGTCCTTCAGCTCGCGGCGCAGCTTGGAGATCTTGGTGTTGATCCGGCGCCGGTCGGTCTCGATCTTGGTTTCACCAGGACCACGACCACCGATACCGCCACCTGCCGCACCGACGCGACCACCGGCCTGGCGGGACAGGTTCCCACCCCAACCACGCAGCCGCTGCTTCATGTACTGCAGCTGGGCCAGCTCGACCTGGGCCTTGCCTTCCTTGCTCTTCGCGTGCTGCGCGAAGATGTCCAGGATCAGCGCGGTCCGGTCGACGACCTTGACCTTCAGCTTGTCTTCCAGGTTGCGCAGCTGGGCAGGCGCCAGCTCGCCGTCCGCGATCACCGTGTCAGCGCCCAGGGACGCCACCAGGTTCCGCAGGTCGTGCACCTTGCCGCTACCGATGAAGGTCGCGGCGTCGGGCTTCTTGCGCCGCTGGATCACGCCGTCGAGTACCTCGGAACCCGCGGTCTCGGCGAGCAGTTTCAGCTCGGCCATCGAGTTCTCGGCGTCCTCGGCACTGCCATCGGTCCAGATGCCGACCAACAGCACCCGTTCCAGCAGAAGTTTGCGGTACTCGACCTCGCTGATGTCCGTCAGCTCGGTCGACATCCCCACCACGCGCCGCAGCGCCTGGCGTTCCTCCAGCTCTAGGCCTTCGGTGTTCGGTTCGTGGTCATAACCCGTCGACGAAGGCTCCTCGTCGTCGAGCACGTCGTCCTGAGTCAGGTCGAGGTCGACGTCGGTCTCTTCGTATGCGTTCGAATGGGTCGTCATATACCTTCCATCGTGGCACGGGTCACCCAGTCGGGCGACCCGATTAACTGATACAACGACCCCTCAGGCCGCTGAATTCCCCTTCACGCGGGTAGCCAGCTGCGGTCGAACTCCCCGCGGGCGTGCACCACGGCGGGCCCGGTCAGTTCCAGATGGTTGTCCTCACGCCAACGGACAGTGACGGCCCCACCCAGTACTCCGACCCGGTACGTGACCGGAGCCTCCTGCCGCGCGGCCCTGGCGGACGCCACCGCCACAGCACAGGTCCCCGTGCCGCAGGACCGGGTCTCCCCCGAGCCACGCTCATGGACCCGCATCGCGACCTCGTTCGGTCCCTTTCGGACCACGAACTCCACGTTCACGCCGTTCGGGAAGGCCTCGACCGGGGACCAGCCGGGCGGGTCCAGCAACGGACCAGGCTCCTGCAGGTCGTCCACGAAGGCGACAGCGTGCGGGTTGCCCATGTTCACGTGCAAGGCGGGCCACTGGTGACCGTTCGCGTCGATCACGATGCCGGCCGGGCCGGGGAAGACCGGTTCGCCCATGTCGGCGGTGATCGTGCCGTCGTCGTTGAGGACGACCTCCTTGACGCCGGCCCGGGTTCCCACCCGGACGGGCTTGTCGCCGGTCAGTCCCTGGTCCGCGAGGTACCGGACGAAGACGCGAATCCCGTTGCCGCACATCTCGCCGATCGACCCGTCGGCGTTGCGGTAGTCCATGAACCAGTCGCCGCCGTCCTCGACGTACGACTGCTTGGATCCCTCGATCACCCGCAGGACGCCGTCGGCACCGATCCCGGCATGCCGATCGCACAGGAACCGCACCAGCGCGTCGTCGAGGTCGCCGTGGATGGACCCGTCGAGATCCGGCAGCAACACGAAGTCGTTCTCCGTGCCGTGTCCTTTGAGCCAGGGAAAGGTGTCGTCGCTCACGCAAACGATCTTACGGTCTGCCGGCGACGGACCACCTGAAGGCAGTTGGACGAGGTCCGCCAGTTGCGTCGTACGGTTGCGGCATGGGCGAGGAACTGGTCGCGTACTTCTTCGAGCGGGAGGACGCGGAGGCGGTGGCGGAGGCGGTGGCGGAGGCGGTGGCGGCGGAGGTCGCCGGCGGCGTGCGCCGCGGCCGGTTCCAGGGGGAGGACGACGACGAGGACCACCCGTGGATGGTGATCCTCCCCGCCGCCACGGATCCCGTCGTACTGGACGAGCTGCTCACGCAGCACGACGGCTGGCTTGAGCTTGCGCAGGAGTCCCCTCCCCCGCAACCCGCCCCGCTCCCCACCAGCCCCCGCCGCCTCAAGAACCCCTGAAAGCACCTTGCGTCCGAAGAACCTTGCGCTATGACCTCAGGTTCTTCGGACGCAACGGGCTGTTTAGCGGGGCCAGAGTTGGTGGACGGTGGCGGCTGCGCCGCCGCCTCGGCGTACGGGTTCGGCTGCGGCGAGGTAGCCGCCTCCTGGTAGGAACTCGAGGGCTGCGACGGCGCCGATCTCGGCGGCTGAGGTCAGGGCGTCGCCTGCGAGGACCAGTTTGTGGCCGTAGGTCGGGGTCAGCTGCGTTTCGTAGGCCTTGATGAAGGCCGGTTCGGCGGTGACGTTGGGGGTGTTGCGCTGGGAGGCCCGTGGGGCCGCGACGGCCTGGGGTAGCGACATGTGCCGGTCGAGGCGGTTCGTCAGGGTCTGAAGGACCGTGGTGATGATGGTCGAACCACCAGGCGAACCGAGCGCCAGGAACGGCTTACCGTTGCGTAGCACGATCGTCGGCGACATCGAGGAACGCGGGCGCTTGCCGGGCTGGATCCGGTTCGGGTCGGCAGCGTCGTAGATCGCCGAGAAGTCCGTCAACTCGTTGTTCAGCAGGAATCCGCGGCCCGGCACGGTGATCCCGCTGCCGCCCGTCTGCTCGATGGTCAGCGTGTAGGAAACGACGTTGCCCCACTTGTCGGCGGCAACGAGATGTGTTGTCGACAAGCCCTCGGTGTCAGGCCGATCGGCGGCCGCAACCCCAGCAGCGCAAGGCGAGTAGGACCCGTCCGGCGAACCGGCAGGGACCGGCTTCACCGCTGCCTTCTTCGGATCGATCTGGCAGGACCGCTCAGCACCGAAGCCGGGCGACAGCAGTTCCTTGGTCGGCACGTCCACGTACGCCGGATCGCCCACATAGGCACCGCGATCCGCGAAGGACAACGCGGAAGCCTCGAGATACGTGTGCAGCGCCTGCGGCGTCTTCATCTTGTGGATCTTCTTCGGCGCAAGGATGTTCAGCGCCTCCCCCACGGTCGTCCCGCCTGATGACGAAGGCGCCATCCCATAGACGTCCAGCCCGTCGTACCGGACCTTGGTGGGCGCGCGATCGATCACCTTGTACTGCGCAAGGTCGCCGGCGGTCAGGTATCCCGGCATCACCGGCAAGGTGGTTCCAGGCGTCTTCGGCGGGCTCTTCACCACCGCGGCCATCTCGTCCGCGAGCGCCCCGCTGTAGAACGCGGACGGGCCCTTCGCGGCGATCAGGTCGTACGTCCGCGCCAGGTCCTTGTTCTTGAAGAGCGTGCCGACCTGCGGCGGTTCACCGCCCGGCAGGAACAACTGCGCCGTCGGGACGATCGCCGAGAACCGCGTCTTGTTGTCCTCGGTCTGATTGCGGAAGGTCTGGTCCACCACGAATCCGCGGTCGGCCAGGTCCGTGGCAGGCTTCAACGCCTTGCCCAGCGAGAGCGATCCCCACTTGTCCAACGCGGACTTCCAGGTGGCCAACGTCCCCGGCACACCCACCGAAACGCCAGACGTCACGAGCTCGGGGGTGAAGTTGTACGGCTTGCCCGTGGCCGGGTCGATGAAGGCGTCCGACGGCATCGTGGCAGGCGCCGTCTCACGGCCGTCGATCGTGTAGACCCTGCGGTCCTTCGCGCTGTAGTAGACGAAGTAGCCGCCACCACCGATGCCCGCGGAGTACGGCTCGGTCACGCCGAGCGCGGCAGCGGTCGCGACGGCAGCGTCGACCGCGTTGCCTCCACGTTTGAGGACCGAGACGCCGATGTTGGTCGCGTCGGGGTCGACCGAGGCGACCGCGCCGCCGAGGCCGATGGCAGTGGGGTTCTTCACCGGTGGTTGAGGCGCGCGGGCGGCGTCGGCGCTCCCGGCGGTCAGGCCGGAGAGGACGAGGGCGCCCGCGGTCAGGGATGCGGCCAGCTTCTTCGGTGTCACCGGGTCCTCCGCGGGATTGGCGTATGGGGCGGGTCTCAGGCCCCTGCCTACCCGTTCGGTGACCAATGCGCTACTTCTGGCGAGTCCGCGGGTCAGGAGACGGTGCAGGACTCCAGGAAGCGGGCGACCACGTCGTCCGTCCACTGCTGGACATCCACCGGCAGTTTGACCACGAGCCAGCGCTCACCGAGCTTGATCTGGCCGACCTGGCGGCCGCTGGCCTGGCCGACATGGACCACCGTCGCGCCGGACCCGATCGCCCGGACGGCGGTCAGGCTCTGCGACTCGTCCGCCGCAGACAGCTCCAGCTTGGCGTCGGTATCCGACGTCCGCACGCTCGGCGGCGTCAGTACTACGCGGTCGGCGGTCACCGGGGTCTCCGGGGTCCAGCCTTCCGGGGCGAGCTTGCAGTCGATGGTGCTCCAGGCCTGCCCGTTCGCGACCAGCGCCAGCGCCGAACCGGAGTACAGCGACATCGTGTCGTCCGAGGGGGCTGAGCTCGCCGCAGCCGTCGGGGTCTGCCCGGTCTGAGCATCGGCGTCGGGGGAATCAGTGGCGACCTCCGCCTCGCCCTTGTCCCACCACTTCGCCTGGTTGCCGACCACGAGGACAGCAGCGCTCGCGGCGGCGATACACAGCACGCCCGTGACCCGGCGACGCGCCCTGATCCGGCGCAACGCGCGACGACCGCGCACTACGTCCGCATCCACGTCGGCAGGCGGCAGTCCGGCGACCGCGCGGTCGGCGAACTCCTCCAGCAGGCTCTTCACGTCGTTCACTTCAACTACTCCCAGTCGTGGGATCGATGGCCACGTCGTCTTCCTCGGACATCAGATCCTTCAGTCTCTTCAGCGCTTTGGCGGTCTGGCTCTTCACAGTTCCTTCGGTGCACTCCAGGATCCGTGCGCAGGTGGCCACGTCGAGATCCTCGAAGTACCGCAGTACGAGCACCGCGCGTTGCCGCGGCGCCAGGTCCAGCAGGGCCCGCCGGACGGCGAGCGTGTCCACCGGATCGGTCTCCTCCGACAGCCTCGGTTCGAACGTCTCCGCGGTCACCACCTCGGGGTGGCGGCCGGCCCGGCGGCGCTCGTCCAGGAAGGCGTTGACCAGGATGCGGTGCGCATACGGCCCGGCGCCTTCGTGCCGGATCCGGTGCCAGTGCACATAGACCCGCGTGCAGGCGGTCTGGACCAGATCCTCGGCGGTGTGCAGGTCTCCAGCGGTGAGCAGCATCGCCGTTCGCATCAGTCTGGTGCGGTCCGCGACCAAGTACTCGCGGAACTCGGCCTCACGGTCACCCCCTCGCATCGACAGCCCCCAGGCCCTCTTCCACCCCGACTACGCCGTCGGCCGATAAACGGTTGCCTCGTACTACGGCTGCCGCCTGCTCCAACAGATCTGGAGCGTCATAAGGGAGCCAGGTGATGCGTGGGTCCTTGCGGAACCAGGAGTCCTGTCGCCTCGCGAACCTCCGGGTCGCCTGGGCGGTTCGCTCCCGAGCCTCGGTCTCGGAGATCTCACCGTTCAACAGTGCGATCACCTGGGAATACCCGAGCGCGCGATTCGCAGTACGGCCGTCCAGCAATCCCTTGCCCAGCAGGGCGCTGACTTCTTCGACGAAGCCTTGCTCGAACATCCGGTCGACGCGGCGATCTATCCGCTCGTCCAGCACCGGCCTGGGGACGTCGAGTCCCAATTGCACCGCGCCCGGGTAGAAGTAGGTGTGCTCGGGGAGCGTCGCGGCGTACGGGGAGCCGGTGATCTCGATGACCTCGAGCGCGCGCACGATCCGGCGCCCGTTGCTGGGCAGGATCTGCCGTGCGGCGGCGGGATCGACCTCGCCGAGGCGGCGATGCAACGCACCCGATCCGTGCGCTGCCAGCTCGGCCTCCAGCCGCTCCCGTACTGCGGGATCGGTGCCGGGGAAGGCGAAATCGTCGAGGATCGCGCGAATGTAGAGCGCCGAACCGCCGGCCAGGACGGGGACCACCTGACGCCGCAGGCAGTCGTCGATCGCCGCCCGCGCGAGCTCCTGGAACTCCGCCACGGTCGCGGTCTGGGTCACCTCGAGGATGTCGAGCAGGTGATGCGGGATCCCCTGGCGCTCGGTGGCGGTGATCTTCGCCGTACCGATGTCCATGCCGCGGTAGACCTGCATCGCGTCGGCGTTCACGACTTCACCCAGCAGTCGATTGCACAGGGCAACCGACAGGTCGGACTTGCCGGCGGCGGTGGGACCGACGACGGCGACGACGAGTGACTCGACCATCACACCAGTGTGACAGTGCGGCCGCGGGGGCGCCGTACGGGAGTGAACTCTGGGACAAGAGCGCACCGGCGGGGTTGTGGTCCTACCGTGAGTTCGGTAGGAAGAGGCGAAGAGTTACGGTCCGGACCGCATTGGACGCGATTCGGGGGGCCGAACAATCGCAGCATCGACTCGGGAGGAAGACCGCGTGACGAATCAGTTCGAAGAAGAATCCGACGCCGCCAAGGAAGCTCTGGACGGCGGGTTGGAGCCGGACAGCGGTGGCGACGTGGAACTGAAGGCCAGTGGCGGTGACGTCGAGTTCAGCGGTGGCGACAGCGGTGGCGACGTCGAGAGTGGTGGCGACGTCGAAAGCGGCGGTGATGTCGAAAGCGGCGGAGACGTCGAGAGTGGCGGCGATGTCGAGAGTGGCGGCGATGTCGAGAGTGGCGGCGTCTAGAACGACGGCGCCACCTGAGCGCGTCCCACACCTCGGGCCCGGTAGGTGGAAAGATCACCGCTAGCTGTCTGTAAGCAGTTCACTACGCTAGGAATGGGAGCCCCCGAGATGGGCATCTTCGACAAGTTCAAGGGCAAGGCCGAGGACCTGAAGGAAAAGGCCGGCGACGTGGTCGACAGCCACGGTGACAAGGTCGGCGAAGGTCTCGACAAGGCCGGCGACTTCGTTGACGAGAAGACCGGCGGTAAGTACGGCGACAAGATCGACCAGGGTGTCGACCAGGCCAAGGACCGTCTCGACGGGCTGGACGGCCAGGACGACGACATCGACAACGGGCCGAAGCCTGTTTGAGTTCGTACCGTCAAGGGCCGCAGGGATTTCTCCCTGCGGCCCTTTTCGTTGGTTGTCGGTCCGGCGCTCTAGGGTCTCGGTATGGATCGGTTTCAGGTGATTCCCGCGGCGTATGTCGCACTCCGGCGGGGCGACGAGGTGCTGTTGTTGCTCAGGGCCAATACCGGCTACATGGACGGCTTCTGGGCGGTGCCGGCCGGGCATGTCGAGTACGGCGAATCCGCGCTCACGGCCGCGGTGCGGGAGGTTCGCGAGGAGGTCGGGGTGGAGATCGCGCCCGCCGATCTGATCCCTGTTACGGCGATGCATCGCACGGGCGGCAACGGGGAGGCGATCGACGAACGCGTCGATTTCTTCTTCACCGCCACCCGGTGGACCGGCGAACCCCGCCTGATGGAGCCGGACAAAGCGACCGGCCTCGACTGGTACTCCCTCGACAGACTCCCGGACCCGGTCGTTCCACATGAGGCCCTCGTGCTGGCCGGTCTGCGGGACGGGAGCATCCCCGCAGTGATCGCGCACGGTTTCTCGTAGTTCCTCTGCCGTTCATCGGTGCAGACCGCGACCGACTTAGAGTGCCTGCGGATACGCGGGGGCGGTGAGGCACCCGGTGGACAAAGCTGCGGAGGCACAGATGAACGACCGCTACGACGGTGTGAACGTGAACCCGGAAGCCGACAGGACCGCACCGCTGGACCGGAGCGCTGCCGCCGCGCGGGGAGCCGGTGACGGTGCATCGCAGGCCAGAGCGCCAGCGCCTCGGGGGGAGCCGGTGACGGGACGAGTAGGCGGCGGCTTCTGCAGGTGGGGGCTCTTGGCGCCGGTGCGGCGCTGGTTCCCGCTGTGTCGGGCGCGCTACCTGCTGCAGCGTCGACCTCGCACGCCGCCGGGAGCCAAGGTGCGACTGTCGCCGGTTCGACTTCTGGTTCTGGGCGGCCGGATCCGGACAACCCGCGATTCACGGTCGCAGTGGTGCCGGACACGCAGTACCTGTTCGACCTGGATCGTGGCGACCCGGCGCCGCTGACGGCGACCTTCAAGTACCTGATCGAGCAGCAGGCCGCGGAGAACATCGTGTTCACCGCACACCTCGGCGACGTGGTCGAGAACGCACAGGCGAGCGAGTTCGCGAAGGCGGATCCGGTGTTCGCCGTGATGGACCGGGCCGGGATGCCGTACAGCGTGCTGGCCGGCAACCACGACATCGACGGCAGCAAGGACGACCAGCGCGGCGACTCGCCGTACCTGCACACCTTCGGGCCGCAGCGCTTCCGCAAGATGAGCACGTACGGCGGCAGCACGCCCGACGGCTACAACTCGTTCCACGTGTTCCGCGCGGCCGGGCGGCAGTGGCTGCTGCTCGCGATGGACTGGCGGCCCTCGGACCAGAGCTTCGCCTGGGCCCGCAAGGTGATCGCGGACCACCCGCAGCTGCCGGTGATCCTGACCATCCACGAACTGGTCAACGCCGACTTCGGCAAGCCGGAGGCCTACTTCTCCGACCACGGCAACCGGGTCTGGGAACAACTTGTCGACGGCAACGACCAGATCTTCCTGACGCTGAACGGGCACTACTGGCCGTCCGGCCGTGTGGTCCGCCAGAACGCCGCCGGCCATGATGTGCACCTGCACATCACCAACTACCAGGACCGGTACTACGGCGGCTCCGCGATGATCCGGCTGTACCACTTCGACCTGGCCCGGAACACCATCGACGTGGAGACCATCTCGCCCTGGATCCTCGGCCAGTCGGTTGCCAAGCGCAACGAACTGGAGCAGGGCGAGATCGAGCTCACCGACGACACCAACCGGTTCAGCCTGCCGATCGACTTCGCCACCCGCTTCGCCGGCTTCGCCCCCGTCCCGGTCCGCCCGGCACGCCCCGCGGCCAAGCTCGTCGTACCGGGCACAGTCGCGTACTGGCGCTTCGACGGCACCGACCAGAACCGGATCGTGGACCACTCCGGCCGGGGCAACGACCTCACGAAGATCCTCCTGCCCGGCAGTCCTTCGGATGCCTTGAGCCCGTCCCCGGAACACCACCCGGACCAGCCCGGGCACGGCAGCTGGTTCTTTGCCGGCGGCAAGAACCCGGCCCGCGGCGGCTACCTCCGCACCGCGGACAACGCACCGCTGAACCGTCTCACCTTCCGCAACGGCTACACGATCGAAGCCTTCGTCAAGCTCGCCGACGACGGCGCCGACCACTCGTGGGAAGGCCTGCTCTGCCGGATGGGCACCGGCGCTCAGGTTGGCAAGACAGGCAGTGACCCGTCAGAGCCGGTCGTGAAACTCGGCTTCTCCGGTGGACGCCAGGTGCAGTGGGCCGTGTACCCGCTCGACAAGAACGACACCTTCACCAACTGGGGCCACGAGCAGGTCGCCGGCCGCTGGTTCCACCTAGCCATCGTCAACGACGGCCGCACCAGCACCGTGTACGTCGACTCGTCGGAGCTCCTGCGCAACCCAGACACCCGCTCGAACGGCCTCAGCACCACAGGAGCCGCCTGGCTCCTCGGAGCCGGCCATTACGACAACCGCATAGACCAGGGTTTCGCCGGCCACATCGGCGAACTCCGAATCGTCGACCGCCCCCTCCCCACCAAGTCCTTCCTCAACGCCTAACCTCCGAGGCGCCTCGTCGGCCGTGGTTCGCGAGTTGATGGGCGGATGTGTTCGTCGGTAGGTAGGTGGATGTGGTTCGCGGGTTTCATAGGTGGATGTGGTTCGCGTCGCCGGGCTGCGTGAGTTTGCTAGTCGTGGTGAGGTGAGTCAAGGGCGCTTCGCGGCCCTTCGGGCTCGAACGAGTTCGACCCTTGACACACCTCACCGCGACCAGGGAAGGACGCAGCTACGCCCGGAGCCGCTGAGAAGTACG
>Ga0193717_1000803_pt1 | contig 19964 bp, 16 predicted proteins | sample U2c2metaG_FD_145900 | JGI IMG/M metagenome (GOLD analysis project Ga0193717, IMG submission 145900) | Soil microbial communities from a riparian zone of the East river system, Colorado, United States - U2c2 | ecosystem: Environmental > Terrestrial > Soil > Riparian zone | place: USA: East River...
TAAAAAAGGCGAATTCTATCTTTTCGCGATAAAACGGACCAGTAGGGCCACCAAAGTCAACATCACCTAAATGATCGCCGTCACCGCGCGACCAGCCGCCATGTACCCAGGGGCCCATGGCAAAGTAAACCGGCGTTTTAGGGTTTTCCTTAACCAGTGTTTTGTAGGTATTTATAGCGCCGTAAAGATCCTCGGCATCATACCAACCGCCGGTAACCAATACGGCCGTTTTAATGTCATGCAGGTGATATAGCACATTGCGGTCTTTCCAGTGCTGATCATAGTTGGGATGATCAAGCATCTCGTTCCACAGGCGTATGGTGTCTTTATAATATTTATCGTTCGAGTTTTTTACGGAGCCCATTTTCATAAAAAAATCGTAGCCATCTTCGGTGCCGGCATCAAAACCATGCCCCCGGCGTTGTGTTGGTTTATCATCCTGGCGGTTGGTAAAACCGGGGTAAAATCCAAAATTCGCTACCAGCATAAACGCGCCGTTGTGAAAAGCGTCATCACGGTACAGATCGGCAATGGGAGCCTGCGGCGATGCGGCAACCAAGGCCGGATGGCGGCTCAGCAATGCCGTAGTGGTGTAAAAACCAGGATATGATATACCCCACACCCCTACTTTACCGTTGTTATTGGGCAGGTTTTTAAGCAGCCAGTTTATGGTATCGTAGGTATCTGTGCCTTCGTCAACATCGTTTTTGGTTTTGTGTACCTCTTTTTCGGGGGTCATTTCTTCATAAATGCCTTCGCTCATCCAACGGCCGCGAACGTCCTGGTAAACAAAAATAAAACCATCATGCGTAAACAATGACGATGGCCCCAAACTGCCTTTGTAAAGGTCGATACCGTAAGGGGCAACACTGTAGGGTGTCCTATCCATCATGATAGGGTATTTTTTCGATTGATCTTTTGGTACATATACCGAGGTGAATAGCTTTTTACCATCGCGCATAGGTATCTGGTACTCATATTTCTGATAATTGGCTTTTATATATTCGGCATCGGGAGCTTTAGGCTGGGCGCACGCACTGAGCGCCACTGCTATTACCAATAAATTAGCAAGTAAAATTCTTTTCATTTTGAATGTTCTATAAAGCCCTAAATGTAACTGATTAAAATATAAGCGGCAACTGCGGCAAAAGGGATTCAGCTTAAACCAGCATTTACCGCGTATGGAGATAATCTTATGATAGTTAACAATAGCCGGTAACTAAGATGATTAATATTTACGTATAAGTATATGCCTGAACCTATAAAACCAAAAATACGCCTCATTTTCTGTATAAATAAGTTATTACTGCTGATGATTAACCCCCTTAAATCACCTAAACAACTCGCCTATGGATAACATTCAATGCTTATTTATTTAACCAAAATTTTATTAACCAAATTCAAAAAAACTTTATGAGATTACAATTTAACAAAATACCCGCCATCATATTAGGTATAAGCCTGATGTTTACGGCCGCCTGTAAAAAAGATTTAGCCCCGGCCCCACAGGCGTCTAACAGTGCTTCATCAACATTAGGCACCAACGCCATCGGCGTAGCCGGACCTAAAAGCGTTTGCTATGTGGAAGTAAATAACAACGACATTCGCAATGTTGGTAATTACACCCTGTCAACCGGAGAGCAGCTTTTTGATGTCGCTATTATATTTGCAGCCAATATTAATTACAATACAACCACACAAAAAGCCGAGCTGTTTTTTAATCCACAGGTAACTAATGTATTAAGTAATGCGGCAACCTATATACAGCCTTTGCAGGCCAAGGGTATTAAGGTAATGTTGTCTATTTTGGGTAACCATCAGGGTGCGGGTATCTGCAATTTCCCTACCCAGGCTGCCGCCCAGGATTTTGCCCAGCTGTTAAGCAACGCGGTTACGACCTATGGTCTTGACGGCATTGACTTTGACGATGAATATGCCGACTATGGCAACAACGGAACCGGGCAGCCTAATACAAGCTCATTTGTTTACCTGGTAACCGCACTGCGCCAGCTGATGCCTACCAAATTGATTTCCTTTTATTTTTACGGACCGGCAGCATCAAGATTAAGCTTTAATGGCGTAACTGTTGGCTCAAAGGTCGATTATAGCTGGAATGCTATTTATGGCACTTACGCTGTACCAAATGTTCCGGGATTGGCTAAAAGCAACCTGGGCCCTGCAGCTATTGATATCCAGAGCACCAGTTCATCAACCGCTACATCACTGGCTACGCAAACTGTGAATAACGCTTACGGCATTTATCTGTGCTACAACCTGCCAAATACCGATGTTCACACTTACCTGTCGGGTTTTTCTAACGCGCTTTACGGCAAGGCTACCATTTATACAGGCACTGCTCCTGCTACCGGGGTTACTTTTTATCAGAACTCAAACTATGGTGGCACAGTGACCAGTGCCATACCAAAAGGTAACTATACGCTGGCACAACTGCAGGCTTATGGCTTTGTTGATAATTGGGCATCATCGGTAAAAATACCAACCGGATGGACGGTTACTATGTACAGCAGCAATAGCTTTAGCGGTACCTCATGGGTTCGTACGGCAAATACGGCAAACTTTACCACTTTGTTCCCAAGCGCGAATGATGTAGTAACATCTGTTAAAATTCAATAAGGCTGGTGGGATTGTCATCTAATTCATGAACATGCATATCGTAGAATAGATGCTTCTCGTTTATAATGACAAAAAAGTTCTATAAAAAAAGCCTCCTGGCAATATGAGGGCACTGAAAAAGTGTCCCTTTAATTAGGAACATTTAAAGCGATCACGTAAAAATCATGTTTTACGTGATCGTTTTTTTATTACCCATAAATTTTGCGAGGTTTATTCTGGGACGGCTACTCCTTTTTTTCATCCTTTAATTCTAAGGGACTTTTCAGTGGCCTGGTCGACCACGGCTTTCATCGCTTTCTTAGCGATTTTGCTTCGTACTCAAACCCGACGTCCCCACGAACCAATTTTTAGATGACCTTAAGCGTTTGACCTCTCTATTTGATGATTAAGGCCGATTTGAAATATCTACCCCGTTTTTGATTGAACCGCTATTAATAAGATAATTTCATTGCATTAGGTTAGGCAAGACATTGGCTGTTAAGCTGCAAAAAGATTTTGGCGGCTGATTTCGAGAAAGAAATGATTTTGTCTAACTATTTTGAAATAAGTATTGCAAATACCTTTACCACTTTACTTATTTCGTGTCGTCCTATTTGCCATAATAAAGTTGGTAATAGACATCGAAGGCATTGATTTGAGATTTGTTTAATATACCAATTGTTGGTATATTTGTGATAAAGTTAAACGGTTATGGCGAAAAACACATCAATATTGTTAGGAGATTATTTTGATAGTTTTATAAAAAAACAAATCCAAACTGGAAAATTTTCGTCTGCAAGCGAAGTAGTTCGAACTGCGTTAAGGATGTTTGAACATTCAGAAATTAAAAAAACAGAACTCGTAAACGAATTGAAAAAAGGTGAAAAATCTGGTTTTATAGAGCATTTTGACAGACAAGGTCTTTTAGACAATCTGCACCAGCAACATGCAGCCAATAATGAAGTATAAAATCAGTAAAGAGGCACTTAAAGACCTCGAAAATATTTGGATTTATACTTATGAGAATTGGTCTATTGAACAGGCAGATAGATATTATGGTTTGCTTATGGACGAAATTGAATATATTTCTGAGAATCATCAATCAGGAAAAGATTATGGACATATTCGAGAGGGTTATTTTCGAACTCGTGTAAAATCGCATTTCATATTCTATAGAGCGAACCTAAAAGCTAATGTAATTGAAGTCATTAGGATTTTACATCAGCAGATGGATATTGACGAAAGACTTAACGACTAAAGTTTGTCATTTAAGTTGGTGTCTCTTATTCGTCATCATAAAATTGGTAGTAGACCTCGCTTAAATAGTCATGAAATCCCCACCCGGTTTCGATAGTGTTGTTGACCACTTTGCGTGTCCGTTCGGAAAACTTATCCAGTAAGTTATTTTTTTTCATAAGTTTCAAAGCTGCAAGATAGGTTGACTCTACGCTGGAATAAAATGCCTCATTTATGTCGCCAAAATCGTTTGTAAATTGCACGCCAGTCTCCACATAAAAAAGCATCAGGTCAGCAATTAAGTCTGAAGATGGTCCTAATTTTTTGAACTCACTAATTGCCTGTTTACCTTCTTTTAGGCTATAGTTAAAACCCCGCTTTGGATAAAATGCCACAAAAACCTTATCACGGTATTTGTCAAACATTTTTATTTCATTTGGATTTAAATAGAAGTCGAAAAATTCTTTAACAGATTTATTCTTTCCATATAAGTCAGCAATAAGATCAATAAGTTTGTCTTTTTCAAGCTTTTTAAGTTCTCTTTTTACGTCAGCCAGTCCCATACTTATTTCATGTTTTATTCGTAGCTGCCTCTAAATAATATTAATAAAGAACGATTATTTGCAAGGTTCGATATTTATCGTATCAAATTACAAAAACGGGATTAAAATGCAAAAGCCCTTTTCCTTTTAATATTAGAACCAAGAATTTATTCCATAAAAAAGAGGCTGCCTTTAGAGGAGGGCACTGAAAAAGTCCCGTCGAATTAGATAAAAAAAGGGGCTGTATCATCAACAGTGAACAGTCCCTTTTTCTATGGGCTTTGACTTCGTATAGCCGATTCTCAGAGCATCAATTTGAATTATGAATGACCTCTTTCTTCTTTTTTATTTTTGAAGAACTTTTTCAGTGCCCTCCTATAGATCTGATCAGCCTCTTTTTCTTTGCTCTATTCGGATACCTGGTGGAGAACGTTTTCGTATAGACGATTCTCAGCGCGTCGATTTTATTTATTAAATACAGCCTCCTTAAATGTTCCTAATTAAAGAGGTACTTTTTCAGTGCCTCCCGACAATATCAGGAGGCTTTTAAAAATTGTTACAATATATTTAGTCATTAATAGCTTTCACGCCGGGTAGTTCTTTACCTTCCATATATTCCAGCAAAGCGCCGCCACCGGTTGATACGTAGCTTACCTCGTCGGTTAAGTTAAACTTGGCCACAGCTGCAGCAGAATCACCACCACCAATCAGGCTGAAAGCACCTTTATCAGTTGCTCTAACTACGGCTTCGGCAATGGCTTTGGTACCCACTAAAAATGTTTCCATCTCAAAAACGCCCATCGGGCCATTCCATAAAATGGTTTTTGATTCCTCAACTACCTTGCTGAATAAAGCCACAGTTTCCGGACCGATATCCAATCCCATCCATCCGTCTTTAATTTCGCCCGTTTTTGCAATACCGGTTTTAGCATCATTGGAAAAAGCGTCGGCAACAACATTGTCTACCGGTAATAAAAGTTTTACGCCTTTGTCTTTAGCTTTTTGCACCAGGCTGGTTGCCAGGTCAAGCTTATCGGCCTCTACCAGTGAGTTACCTATGTTTCCGCCATCTGCTTTTGCAAAGGTATAAGCCATACCACCGCCAATGATGAGGTTATCTACCTTATCCAGCAATTTTTCTATCAGCTCTATCTTATCAGAAACCTTAGAGCCACCCATAATAGCAGTGAAAGGTTTTGCGGCATCGTTTAATATTTTTTCAGCATTGTTCAATTCGGCAGCCATCAGGTATCCAAAAAACTTAGCATCCGGAAAAAACTGCGCGACCACCGCTGTTGAGGCATGTGCGCGGTGAGCGGTGCCAAAGGCATCGTTCACATAAACATCACCCAGTTTTGAAAGTTTTTCGGCAAAAGCCACATCGCCTTTTTCTTCTTCTTTGTAAAAACGAAGGTTCTCTAATAAAAGCACCTCTCCTTTTTCAAGTTCTTTTGATTTTTCAACCGCTTCGGCGCCAATACAATCATTAGCAAATTCAACCTGCTGACCCAACAAATCAGACAGATGAGGTATCAAATGTTGTAAAGAATATTTTTCTTCAGGACCACCTTTTGGCCTGCCCAGATGCGACATCAGGATAACTTTACCACCATCCTTTAAAATCTTTTTTATAGTTGGCAAAGCCGCCGTCATCCGGTTATCGTCAGTAATGTTATAATCCTCATCCAAAGGCACATTAAAATCAACCCTGATCAGGGCCTTTTTGCCTGCAAAACTAATTTGATCTACTGTTTTCATATAATTTATATGGGTCATTTACTGTAAGGCGCGCAAATTCAACATTTTATTCCTAATTCTTAACGAAAAAATAAAAAAGATGATTTAACACACGCCAAATTTCATCTTAATTTAACATACATCACCTGATGAGGCCCTATACCAGGCACTTCAAACTCGGGCGAGATGATTTCAAAACCAGCATTATGATAAAACTGCACCGCCTTTTTACGCGCATTGCACCATACATAATTGGCTTTTTGCCCGCGCAGGTAAACCAAAGCAAAATTAACCAGCTGGTTGCCCAGGCCCTTGCCACGGTATTGTTCTGTTGTTGCCATGCCCCGTAACTGGTAAGCCTTCCCTGCAAAGTCGCCATAATTTTGTGGGTGGAATGATGCCACGCAAGCCAGTTCATCGTTTTGATAAAATCCTAAGTGAAAGGCGCCTTCAATTTTATCCGTAGGGAAACGGCATTCCTCCAAAGTAAGCCTGCCCTCACGTAATACTTCGTTGCGTATGGGCAGCAAGTCTTCAACAGTTATAAACTTAACCATAAGTAAAAATTAATTGGAATATTTTACCCAAAGTGAGGGTATTATTACGCCCCACATGTAAAATTAGCCATACCGGTTTTTATAAAAACCGCCGTGAATTTAAAATTTAAGTATCCTTTTAGCCAACAATTCAAAATATTTATAACAGGGCACATTTATTGCAAAAGCATATAAAGAAAAACTATGGTACAGCTACTGTTACAGCGACCTTGTTGGATAAAAAGGCAGGCCAACTATTATAACCTAAACATTATCAACTAAATATCGCATAGCCCAAACTGATCAGTTTCTCAGTTGGGCTATTTTTTCGACCAGATCGGCCAGACGATTGCTATAGCCCATTTCGTTATCATACCAACCAACCACTTTCACAAGTCCGCCCACAATAGAGGTAAGCTGCGCGTCAAAAATACAACTGTGCGGGTTGCCCAATATATCGATTGATACTATCGGATCTTCGGTATACTCCAGTACACTTTTCATTGGGCCATCGGCAGCCTGTTTAAATGCAAGGTTAATTTCATGAATAGTGGGCTGCTTTTTAAGGCTGCAGGTAAAATCAGTTAATGAGCCGTTTAGCACCGGCACGCGGATACCGGCACCGCCCAGCCGGCCCTCTAAATGCGGGAATATCGCGGTTATAGCTTTTGCGGCGCCGGTGGTTGTAGGGATAATGGAGGCTGATGCCGCCCTTGCCCTGCGCAGGTCTTTATGCGGGGCATCATGCAGGTTCTGATCGCCAGTCATGGAGTGTATGGTGGTAATATACCCATCAATAATACCCCAGTTTTCGTCGAGTATTTTCACCATGGCCGCAACATTATTAGTGGTGCACGAAGCATTTGATAATACGGGTGAGCGCAGGTCAATCTGCCCGTCATTAACAGCCAGCACTACGGTTGGAACATTCTTATCTGTTGATGGCGCCGAAATAATTACCTGTTTAGCACCGGCAGTTAAATGCATTTCGGCACCTTGCCTGGAAGTAAATTTCCCTGTCGATTCGATCACCAGGTCAATATCCAGGGCTTTCCAGGGCAAAGCCAGCGGATCTCGTTCTGTAAGTACCTTTATTTGATGGTCATTGATAAAAAGGTTATCTGCATCAAAATTTACAGTTCCCTTAAATCCGCGGTGAACGGAATCATACTTGAATAAATGAGCAAGGGTTTGCGTATCTGTCAGGTCATTTATGGCAACAACCTGTATGTTTGGTTTATCTAAAATATTCCTCAAAAAAATGCGCCCGATACGGCCAAATCCATTTATAGCAATCTTCATTATATGTTTTTAAAAACATCCAAAGTTAATGAAGATGGATGGCTAATTTATGATACAGATAATATTAGCACCGTTAATACTACGCAGACATTACAAAACTGTAATAATACTGAATAATAATGATGTGCTATACGATAGCGGTGTTGATCTCTTTCCAAAGCAGATCCTTTAAACCATCGAGATTTTTTTGTGCTACTGATGATATAAACACAGATGGAATGCCCTCAGGCACTTCTTTTTTCATTTCGGCCTGCAGCTCCTCATCCAGCATGTCTGATTTGGTGATAGCCAGCACACGTGGTTTGTGTATCAGTTCAGGGTTGTATTCCTGTAACTCGCGTAGTAATATCTGATATTCCTCTTTAATGGTACGGGTTGTATCGGCAGGTACCATAAACAATAGTACCGAGTTACGCTCTATATGCCTCAAAAACCTAAATCCCAAACCTTTTCCTTGTGAAGCCCCCTCAATAATTCCCGGAATATCGGCCATTACAAACGACCGGTTGTTACGGTACGATACGATGCCCAGGTTGGGTACCAGGGTAGTAAAAGCATAGTCGGCAATCTCGGGCTTGGCGGCCGATACCACCGAAAGCAAGGTTGATTTACCCGCATTCGGGAAACCTACCAATCCAACATCGGCCAGTATTTTCAGTTCCAGTATGTTCCAGTCTTCTTTGCCATCTTCGCCGGGCTGCGCAAAGCGGGGGGTTTGCTGGGTTGCGGTTTTAAAATGCCAGTTTCCTAAACCACCGCGGCCACCGGGCGTTAATATTTTTGTTTCACCATCTTTAGTTATTTCAAAAATAACTTCGCCAGTCTCGGCATTTTTAACGGTGGTACCAAGTGGTACCTCCAAAATCTCGTCCCTGCCGGTTTTACCACTCCTTAATGAGCTTCCTCCCGAATCACCATCACCGGCAATGACGTGTTTGCGGTATTTAAGGTGAAGCATGGTCCACAATTGTGCATTGCCTTTCACTATCACATGACCGCCACGCCCGCCATCACCACCATCAGGACCGCCTTTTGAGGTTAAAATATCACGGTGCAAATGTGCAGAACCCGCCCCTCCGTGGCCTGAGCGGCAACAGATTTTCACATAATCAACAAAATTGGAACCCTGCGACATAGTTTTTTGATTTCGGCTCTCGGAATTATGAATTCGGATTTATAAATAATCCCAAATCGAACATCCGAATTCCGAAATCCTTTAAATCCCAAATCGAACATCCAAATTCCGAAATCCCTTAATATGTTTCAATAACGGTATCAATAGCACCATAAATTTGGTCAATTGAGCCTATACCGTTTATACTTTTAAATTTATCCTGGTTTTTATAGAAACCGGCAACCGGTGCCGTTTTATCATTGTATTCTTTAATACGCTTACGGATCACTTCGGGATTAGCATCATCCGGACGGCCTGATTTTTTACCGCGCGCTAAAAGGCGACGCTCCAACTCATCATCATCAACCTCCAGCGCTATCATACCCGATATGGATGAGCCCTTGCTTTCCAGTAAGTTATCTAATTCTTCGGCCTGCGCAACCGTGCGCGGAAAACCATCAAATATAAACCCTTCGGCATCTTTATTGGCATCCAGCTTATTGCTGATCATGCCGATAACCACCTCATCGGGAACCAGCATACCCTCATCCATCAATTTCTTTGCTTCTAAACCAAGCTCTGTTCCCTGTGAAATTTCGCCGCGTAAAAGATCGCCCGTTGAAAGATGTATTAAACCGTGTTTTTCAATAAGCTTTTGCGACTGAGTCCCTTTCCCTGCTCCGGGAGGGCCAAACAATACCAGATTTAGCATGCTCCTAATAAATTAAAAGCCTTTCGGTACAACACAGAAAGGCTTGGCGTTATTGTGCACTTGAAGGGAGTCGAACCCCTAACCTCCTGATCCGTAGTCAGGTGCTCTATCCAATTGAGCTACAAGTGCTTTTTGAAACGGACTGCAAAAATAGAATTTTTACCCATCCATTGCAAACTTTTTTAAAATAACTTTTTGATATGATCTGCTTAAATTGTCAAATGGCTGATTTTATGACCAATAACTTAATATAACTCATCCAACCCATCAACCCAATCTAACCAAATCTCCCAAAACCTATCTTACAATTTCGGCAATAGCTTCAAAATTTGGAAGCTGACCCGCATCTTCAAGCACTTCGGCATATATGATTTCCTGGTTTTCGTCAATTACAAACGCGGCACGTTTTGATACGCCTTTTAATCCCAATACAAACTCCTCGTATAATGCTCCAAAAGAGGCTGATACCTGTTTGTTAAAATCAGACAGCAGATCGAATTGGTAATTATTTTCTTCCTTAAACTTTGCCAGTGTAAAAGGCGAATCAACTGAGATCCCTAATAGGGTAGCATTTAAACCATCGTAATAGCCAAAACTATCGCGCATGGTACATAGTTGTGTGGTACAAACGCCTGTAAAAGCTAAAGGGAAAAAGTGAATAACTACTTTACGGCCCTTAAAATCGGCCAGTGATACGCTTTTTAATGATGATGATACTAATATAAACTCCGGTGCCTTTTGGCCTGCTTGTAATGCCATAGTGTTTTTTTATTGCAAAGAAAAAAAAATACCGGCTACTAATGGTAATCGGCAGGTAATTAATTGACCCGAATAAGGATCAGGCGCAGCCACTGACCAGGACCTTAGGTTCTGAAACTGATGAATTAAAAGATAAATTTTAATATTTTTTTTAATAACTAAATATTTAGTTATAGCTTTAGCCTATTAATCCATAAGCTATGATCAGGAGTTATTTAAAAATCGCGGTACGTACGCTGTTAAAAAACAAAGGTTTTACATTTATCAATATCCTGGGCCTGGCTACCTGCCTGCTTATTATATTTTTTGTAGTTGATGAATTAAGTTACGACCGGTATAATACCAAATATGACAGGATATACAGGGTAAATACCGATCTTAAGTACAATGGCACTACCACGCTTTATGCAATAACCGCCCTTCCCGTGGCTGCGGCAATGGTTAAAGAATTTCCCGAAGTAGAGCAATCAGCACGAATAGCACAGGCAGTAAATATCCGCTTTAAAAAAGGAGACGAAATTGTAAGAGAAGATGGAGCTACCTTTTATTGTGATCCTGGCATCTTTGATATTTTTACACTCCAAATGATTCAGGGTGATCCAAAAACTGCATTAACAGAGCCTAATTCTATTGTAATTACTGAATCTGTAGCTAAAAAATATTTTAACAGGACCAATGTTATAGGGCAAACACTTTTTCTGGTTACAGACAGCTCCACGCACAAAATAACGGGTGTAATACATGATATGCCTTCACAGTCGCATTTCCGGGCTAATTTTTTCCTGGCCCTGGGGCCTACCCGCAATGATAATTGGAACAGTTTTAGTTGTAACACTTATATATTGCTTAAACCCGGAGCTGATCATAAACAGCTGGAGGCTAAATTTGATGCACTATTAAAAAGACACCTGAATAATCCCGCCGAACTTGACTATAAAAAATTTTCTTCAACGGGTAATTACATACGGCTTAACCTGGCCCCATTAAAGGATATCCACCTTAAATCAAACCGGCAGTCAGAACTCAGTGCCAACGGTAATATACAATACATCTATATATTTTCGGCTGTAGCCATATTCATTTTACTGCTGGCTTGTATTAACTTCATGAACTTGTCGACAGCCCGTTCTGCTAACCGGGCGCGGGAGGTTGGCGTTCGTAAGGTATTAGGCTCATCACGCCAACATTTAGTCTTCCAGTTTCTTTCCGAATCATTAATAATAACGTTTGCGGCCGCCTTTGTAGCTGTGCTGGCCGCCTGGTCTTTATTACCGCTTTTTAATCATTTTTCAAATAAGGAATTAACCATCACACTTCAAACCTTATCCTGGCTATTACCTGCACTACTGACTATTGTTATAGTGGTTGGCGTTTTAGCGGGTTCATATCCTGCCTTCTTTCTATCGGCATTTCAGCCTATTGATGTTTTAAAGGGCAAACTATCCGCAGGTTTTAAAGGCGGCGCGCTTAGGAATATCCTGGTTGTTTTCCAATTTTCTATATCTATTTTTCTCATTATCGGCACATTGGTCATTTATAACCAGCTCAATTATATACAAAACAAAGATCTCGGTTTTAACCGCAACCAGATACTCATCGTAAAAAATGCCGGTATATTAGATGACCCAAAAATTCTGAAACAAGAAATCAAACAATTACCAGGTGTAGTAAATGCATCATTAACCAATAATTTACCAACCGAAAACTACGGATATCTTAATCCGGTATCCAATGATCAACAACAAGGGTTACTTACCCAGTTCTGGAATGTTGATGAAGATTATTTAAATACGATGAGCATGAAACTGAAAAAGGGTCGCGGCTTTTCCAGTCAGTTTATGACCGATTCATCAGCAATGGTCATCAATGAAACCGCTGCAAAAATGTTCGGCTACTTGGGTGACCCCCTAAATAAAACGCTTTATGCCGGTCATGGAAAAAATATTAAAAAATATCACATTATTGGCGTAGTAAAAGATTTCAACTTCAGCTCATTAAGGGATAATATCAGCCCTTTGGTAATGATAATGACCAGTGACTGGCGGGCTCGTTTAAGCATAAAGATAAGAACTGATCATTTACCAGCTTTATTGGCTCAGATAGGGGCTAAATGGAAAACGCTGACACATAACGAGCATTTTGCTTATTCATTTATGGATGCCGATTTTGATGCCATGTACCGCACCGAGCAACGTATGGGGAACCTGTTTATAGCATTTACTACTTTAGCCGTCATCATTGCCTGCCTGGGTTTATTCAGCCTGGCAGCTTACGCTGCTGAACAACGCCATAAGGAAATTGGCATTCGCAAGGTACTGGGTGCAGGCGTTTCAACGCTGGTAGCTATGCTCTCCAAAGATTTTATAAAGCTGGTTTTTATCTCCATCGTCATAGCAACGCCATTGGCCTGGCTGGTCATGAACAAATGGCTGCAAGGGTATGCCTACCGGCAAAATATACAATGGTGGGTATTTGTGGTTACCGCCTTGGTAACGGTCGTTATTGCTTTTGCTACCATAAGTTTCCAGTCTGTTAAAGCAGCTATGGCCAATCCTGTTGAAAGTTTAAAGAATGAATAGAGCGGTAAAGGGCGAAAGGTTTGACTTTTTGAGGGTTCGGATTTAGAACTTAGCTTTTAGCGTTTCTATTTACATTTGCCGTATATCAATATCCTATGAAAGCAGTTATTATAACTCAACCCGGCGATCCTTCGGTTTTGCAACTGGCCGAAAGACCTAAACCCGCTTATGCGGCAAACGAAGTACTGATAAAAGTAGTGGCGGCCGGTGTAAACCGCCCGGATATTAAACAACGCGAGGGCAAATATCCGCCGCCGGCAGGCGTGGTACTGGATATTCCCGGACTGGAAATAGCCGGGACTGTGGTGGAGACAGGCAACGCGGTAACGCAATGGAAGATTGGCGACAAAGTTTGCGCGCTGGTAGCCGGTGGTGGTTATGCCGAATACTGCAACGCTCCCGAAGGGCAATGCCTGCCCATCCCTGATAACTTTTCGTTTATAGAAGCAGCTTCCTTACCTGAAACTTTTTTTACCGTTTGGAGCAATGTTTTTGATCGCGGCAGTTTAAAGGATCAGGAATCTTTATTGGTTCACGGCGGCTCCAGCGGTATTGGGGTAGCGGCTATACAAATGGCAAAAGCATTGGGGCATACCGTTTATGTTACCGCGGGGTCTGCTGAAAAATGCAGGTTTTGTGAAGCTTTGGGTGCGGAAAAAGCCATCAACTATAAAACCGAAAATTTTAAGAATGTAATAGAACAGCTAACCAATGGTAAAGGCGTTAATGTAATACTGGATATGATAGGCGGCGACTATACGCAGGGCAATATCCGATCACTGGCGGTTGAAGGCCGTTTGGTGATGATCAACGCCATGAAAGGCAAAGACGCGCAGATCGACCTGGCGCAGGTCATGATGAAAAGATTGATCATCACAGGCTCAACCTTGCGGGGCAGGGACACCGCCTTTAAAGCCAACATCGCTCAAAATCTGCAAAAAAACATCTGGCCGCTGCTGGCATCGGGGGTAATAAAACCCGTAATACACACAACTTTCAAGGCCCGTGAAGCCGCCAAAGCTCACGAGCTGATGGAAAGCAGCGCTCATACTGGCAAAATAATGCTCCGTTTTGAGCATTAAGAACGGCAAAATATGTGCACAGAAAATATCCGATAAAAATGTTGCTTTGGGTATTTAAATATTTGGATAGAAATCTTAACTTTGCGCCTCTGAAATAGCATCTTATATTTTATTAGTAATAACTATTTCAGGGGAAAATTCTTTAAAACACCAGGTTATATATGCCAAACATTGGAAAAATATCACGGATCATTGGTCCGGTAGTTGACGTAAGTTTCGCTGATGACGCTCATCTTCCTAAAATTTATGATGCGTTAGAGATCACGAAAGATAATGGCCAGAAAATCATTTTAGAAGTTCAACAGCATTTAGGCGAAGATCGTGTACGCGCGATAGCGATGGATTCAACAGACGGATTGCTACGCGGCATGAAAGTTCTGGATCTGGAATCAGCCATTAAAATGCCGGTTGGCGAAAATATTAAAGGCCGTGTATTTAACGTAGTAGGCGATGCAATTGACGGTATAGCTAATTTAGATAACTCCAATGGCCGCCCTATTCACAATACTCCGCCACGTTTCGAAGATCTATCTACTGAAACTGAAGTATTGTTTACAGGTATCAAGGTTATCGACTTATTAGAGCCTTATGTAAAAGGTGGTAAGATCGGTTTGTTTGGTGGTGCCGGTGTTGGTAAAACTGTATTGATCCAGGAACTGATCAACAACATCGCGAAAGCTTATGCTGGTTTATCCGTATTTGCAGGTGTTGGTGAGCGTACTCGTGAAGGTAATGACCTTTTACGTGAGATGCTTGAATCAGGCATTATAAAATACGGAGATGCATTTATGCACTCTATGGAAGAAGGCGGATGGGACTTATCTAAAGTTGATAACGAAGCTTTAAAAGAGTCAAAAGCAACCTTCGTTTTCGGTCAGATGAACGAGCCTCCCGGTGCACGTGCACGTGTGGCTTTATCAGGCTTAACCATTGCTGAGTATTTCCGCGATGGTGACGAAGATGGTAAAGGCCGTGATATCCTTTTCTTTATCGATAACATTTTCCGCTTTACACAAGCAGGTTCTGAAGTATCAGCGTTATTGGGCCGTATGCCATCGGCAGTAGGTTACCAGCCAACACTGGCTACTGAAATGGGTACCATGCAAGAGCGTATCACTTCAACCAAACGCGGTTCAATTACATCTGTACAAGCGGTTTACGTACCTGCGGATGATTTAACTGACCCTGCACCGGCAACAACATTTGCCCACCTGGATGCGACTACCGTACTTTCACGTAAAATTGCCGAGTTAGGTATTTACCCGGCTGTGGATCCTTTGGATTCTACATCACGTATCCTTAGCCCAACTATTTTAGGCGACGAGCACTACAATACAGCTCAACGTGTTAAAGAAACTTTACAACGTTACAAAGAGCTGCAGGATATCATCGCGATCCTGGGTATGGACGAGTTATCTGAAGAGGATAAACTGGTTGTATCCCGTGCGCGCCGTGTTCAGCGTTTCCTGTCTCAACCTTTCCACGTTGCCGAGCAATTTACAGGCTTAAAAGGTGTATTGGTTGATATCAAAGAAACCATTAAAGGTTTCAACATGATCATGGACGGCGAAGTTGATGAATACCCTGAAGCGGCTTTCAACTTAGTTGGTGGCATTGAACAGGCCATTGAAAAAGGTAAAAAATTATTAGCGGAAGCTAACGCTTAGTATCAAGTTTTAGTATCGCGTATCCAGATCCCTTGTGGATTATTATATCTCTTTTGAAAGAGTTGTCTTGATACTTGATACTAAATACCCCATACTAAAATTTGATACTAAAACTTGAAACAAAAAAAATGACATTAGAAATTCTTACACCCGATAAAAAAGTATACGAGGGCGAAGCCACATCGGTAACCGTTCCGGGTGCTTTGGGATTATTTGAAATATTAAACAACCACGCGCCTATTATCTCTACCTTATTAGATGGTAAGTTAACTGTGCGCGGCGGCAGTGCTGCTAAAGAAGAAGTTTTTTTTATTAAAGGCGGCGTTGTGGAAGTATTAAACAATAAGGTGATTATTCTGGCTGAAGGCATTCAGCACAAATAAACTATACCCTTATTTTAAAAAAACGTCCGGGTATAACACCCCGGACGTTTTTTTTTGCGCTTTTTTCCAAGACCTATGGCAATGAACAGAGCAAACAACCACTGAACAAACTGAACTCAATTTTTGATTACTTACACCTAAAGGTTATTTCAATTAACAAGGCATAATTTTAAGGCAAATACTATAAACCGTAGCGCAACATTATTTAAAGCAAAAACTTATGAAGTATCTCCACCCGGTTTTTATAATTTCTAAGCAAGCTTTGGCCGTTTCAGGAAGAAAATCGGCAACTTACTATGCATGCATAAAATATGTACCGAATACCGTTTTGAACTTTGGTCTATTTTGAAACATATATTATATCTATATTTACATAATACAAAGAATTATATTTTGTTTTACATAATTATTCAAAATTATATACTTTTTCAAAATATTTTACGCAGCTATTGTTATTCTTTATCGCTATATCTACCTTACGGATACAGATTATAACAATACAGGTAAACCAGGATCAACGGGCAAAATTATTTACAAATTAGTCTATCATAACAAATAAAATGAGTTCATCATCAGATACTATATCGGCTATAGAATTAAACAAGTACAGCAAAAATTTAACGCAGGACCCAACACAGCCCGCGGCGCAGGCCATGCTTTATGGTATTGGTTTAACTGATGACGATATGAAAAAAGCACAGGTTGGCGTTGCCAGCATGGGCTACGATGGTAATACTTGCAACATGCACCTTAATGACCTGGCTAAAATAGTGAAACAAGGCATATGGGATGAAGAGCTGGTAGGCCTTATATTTAATACCATTGGTGTAAGCGATGGTATGAGTATGGGTACCGAAGGCATGCGTTATTCATTAGTAAGCCGCGATGTAATTGCCGATTCAATAGAGGCGGTTTGCGGAGCGCAATATTACGATGGGTTGATCACCCTGCCGGGATGCGATAAGAACATGCCGGGATCAGTTATAGCCATGGGCAGGCTTAACCGCCCGTCAATAATGGTTTATGGCGGTACTATTAAACCCGGCCATTATAAAGGCGAAGACTTGAATATTGTTTCGGCATTTGAGGCTTTGGGCCAAAAAATAGCCGGCAATATAACTCCTGAGGATTTTATGGGTGTAGTTAAAAATGCCTGCCCAAGCGCTGGAGCCTGTGGCGGTATTTATACAGCTAATACCATGGCTTCGGCTATTGAGGCTTTAGGTATGAGCTTGCCCTACTCCTCTTCAAACCCGGCTTTAAGCCCAGAGAAGAAAGCGGAATGTTTGGCAGCTGGTAAAGCCATAAAGGTATTGTTGGAGAAAGATATCAAACCATCAGACATCATGACCCGCGAAGCATTTGAAAATGCTATTGTAACCATCATGGTTTTGGGCGGGTCAACCAACGCGGTATTACACCTGATAGCCATGGCTAAAAGCGTGGATGTTAAGTTAACCCAGGATGATTTTCAGTCGGTCAGTAACCGTATACCCGTATTGGCCGATATGAAGCCAAGCGGCAAGTATATGATGGAAGATCTGCATAAAGTTGGTGGCGTACCTGCAGTAATGAAATACCTGCTTAAGTTAGGTTGGATCAATGGCGATTGCCTTACGGTAACCGGCAAAACCATCGCCGAAAACCTGGAAGAAGTTCCTGAAATTGAATTTGAAAACCAAAAAATCATATTCCCGGCCGAAAACCCCATAAAAGCTACAGGTCACTTACAGATATTATACGGAAACCTTGCCGAAGGTGGCAGTGTTGCCAAAATTAGTGGTAAAGAAGGCGAACGTTTTGAAGGCCCTGCCCGCGTGTTCGACGGGGAGTTTGAGTTGATAAACGGTATTACAAGCGGCCTCGTAAGAGCCGGTGATGTAGTGGTTATCCGCAACATAGGCCCTAAAGGCGCACCGGGTATGCCCGAAATGCTAAAACCAACAGGCGCTATTTTTGGTGCTGGTTTAGGCGCTTCGGTAGCGCTGATAACCGATGGCCGTTTCTCTGGTGGTACACATGGTTTTGTGGTAGGCCACATCACCCCCGAAGCTTATGACGGTGGTTTGATCGCCTTTGTTAAGGATAATGACACCATTGAGATAGATGCCACTACCAATACCATGACGCTAAAAGTATCTGACGCGGAAATTGCAGTACGCAAAGCTAACTGGATACAACCGGCATTAAAAGTAAAAAAAGGCTTACTATACAAATACGCTAAAACAGTAAGCACTGCCGCGGAAGGTTGTGTAACTGATGAAATGCCTTAATTAGATTAAGGACAAAGGATTAAAGGACAAAAGAATAACATACAATATATAACGTACAACAAACTAATACCCAACACTATGGAAGTTGCACAGGAAACACTAACTACACCCGCTCCAAAAACAGCGGTAGAAGTTTCAGGATCAGTGGCATTATTGGAGGCATTAATTGTTGAAGGTGTTGATACCATCTTTGGCTATCCGGGTGGCGCTATTATGCCCATCTATGATGCTCTGTTTGATTATAATGATAAACTGAACCACATCCTGGTCCGTCATGAACAGGGCGGTATCCATGCAGGGCAGGGTTATGCACGTACATCGGGCAAAGTGGGTGTTGTATTTGCAACCAGCGGCCCCGGTGCAACAAACCTGGTAACCGGCTTAGCTGATGCGCAGATAGATAGTACTCCACTGGTATGTATTACCGGTCAGGTATTCGCGCACCTTTTAGGTACCGATGCCTTCCAGGAAACCGATGTGATCAACATCACCACCCCGGTAACCAAATGGAACTACCAGGTAACTGATGCCAACGAGATCCCCGAGGTATTGGCCAAGGCTTTTTACATAGCAAAAAGCGGCCGTCCCGGACCGGTATTAATAGATATCACCAAAAACGCGCAGATACAGAAATTCAGTTACCAGGGTTATACCCCTTGTGATCATATCCGCAGCTACAGGCCAAAACCTATAGTACGCACGCAATACATCCAGGAAGCCGCCGAACTGATCAATCAGGCTAAAAAACCATTTATCATTTGGGGACAAGGCGTAATATTAGGCAGCGCCGAGCAGGAGTTTAAAACTTTTGTTGAAAAAAGCGGTATCCCCGCGGCATGGACTATTTTAGGTGCAGGCGCTATCCCAACAGATCATCCGCAAAATGTGGGTATGCTGGGTATGCACGGCAACTACGGCCCTAACGTATTAACCAACGAGTGCGATGTACTTATCGCTATCGGTATGCGCTTTGATGATCGTGTAACCGGTCGTTTAGATAAGTATGCTAAACAAGCCAAAGTGGTTCACCTGGATATTGACCCGGCCGAGATCGATAAAAACGTTAAATCAACCGTACCGGTATGGGGCGACTGTAAAGAAACCCTGCCTTTGCTTACCGAAGCCATTGAGCAAAAAAAGCATACCGAGTGGATCAACAAGTTCAATGATTATACCCAGCAGGAGTTTGACGCGGTAATTCATACAGAATTAAACCCAACCACGCCCGAAATGACCATGGGTGAGGTGATCAAACAACTGAACGAGATAACCAAGGGCGAAGCAATTATTGTAACTGACGTTGGTCAGCATCAGATGGTGGCCTGCCGTTATGCCAAATTCAACCATACCCGCAGTAATGTAACCAGCGGTGGCTTAGGTACTATGGGCTTTGCCCTGCCAGCTGCCATAGGCGCCAAATTTGGCGCAC
>Ga0193717_1000805_pt1 | contig 19951 bp, 15 predicted proteins | sample U2c2metaG_FD_145900 | JGI IMG/M metagenome (GOLD analysis project Ga0193717, IMG submission 145900) | Soil microbial communities from a riparian zone of the East river system, Colorado, United States - U2c2 | ecosystem: Environmental > Terrestrial > Soil > Riparian zone | place: USA: East River...
GCAACCAACTCCAAAGGAGCGAACTCGCCAGGGTTCAACTCAACGAACCGCGCAACCCGACCCAACTTCCTCGCAGCACGCTGCGCATCAACACGCTCCCCGGCAGACAACTCGGCAAGAATCCCGGCACTTTCGTCGTCGAACATACGTTCAGAATACCCGCGACCACCGACAAAACCCTTACCCACCAACAAGAATCACCCAATCGAGCATCCCAAGAAGGCGTGAGTGCGGAGAGTGAGAAGGGCAGGGATAACGAGGCAAGAAGGCGCGAGTGCAGAGGGTAAGAAAGGCAGGGAGCGAGAGGCCGAAAGAAGAGACCAAGCCAATACAAGCAGTGTCCATGCCAACCTTGATCGCTTGCAAGCAAACAAGATTAGGCATGACCGCAGAATGTGGCACCACCAAGCGTGGGTCCACCAGAAGGTGGATGCGTCGAGAAGGGCGCAACCACTCCACGCAACCCCGTTGCCATCTCCTGCCGTGGCTCGGCTCCGATCGCCCCAGCCATCGGACCCCCGCAAGAAAAGCGCGATCGTCCACCGTGTAACCAGCAGACAACAATCACCCAATCGACGGACCAGGCCCAGGCTGACACCGAGGGCAATAGTGAGCTACCCGCTCCCGTAGCCCAGCACCTTGCCGAGTCACCACAACGGTCCCGCCACAACGCAGACAGGCGCGACGCCCGTACACCCACGCCTCACGACCACGACGGGGATCGCCGGTGGTGTTGCGGATGGGCCGCAACGCGTTGTGCAGCAACAGTTTTCTCGCCAACGCCACGACCGCGGCCGCGTCCACATCGGACACTGGCGTCCACGGCGACACCCCGAGGAGAAAGCACAGCTCGGCCTTGTAGACGTTGCCGACCCCGGCCATGACCCGCTGGTCGAGCAGCGCGAGACCCAGCTCACGCGACGGGGCAAGAGCCAGCCTGCGCTCGGCTTCCGCCGCCAGAACAGCGGACCAGTCCGCCGACAGAAGGTCCGGTCCAAGGTGGTCGACGAGACGGTGTTCGTCCGAAGTGGACACCAGTGCCATCTCGTGCAGGTTCTGGCCAAGCGCGACTTTCGAAGCAGTGCCAAGGATCGCGCGGGTTCGGTAGTTGACCGGCGCGCGCCTTGACTGGTCGTAGAGCTTCCAGGAGCCGTCCATGCCGAGGTGGCAGTGGAGGCTCAGCTCGCGGTTGAACCGCAGGAAGAGATGCTTGCCCACCGAGCCTGCGCGCAGCAGCACCCGCCCCGCCAGATCCACAGTGGACAGTCGGGGATGGCGCAGCTCGCCACGCACGAGGGTGACACCGGCCAGCGCCTCGGTCAGCCGATGCGCCGTGGCATAGACGGTGTCACCCTCGGGCATGCCCCGAGCCTATGTCAGGCGACCGCGAGCGACCTGCGGCCGTGCCACCTGGTCGCACCCAGCGCCAACCACGCGACCAGCACGCCACCGGTCATCGTCAGCGCCATCGCCGGGCCGTCGTTGCCCAGGATGCCGACCAGCGGCGCGATCAGGGCGCCGAGGCCGAACTGCGCCGCGCCAAGCAGGGCGGCCGCCGTGCCCGCCGCCTCGCCGTGCCGGGACAGCGCCAGCGCGGGCGCGTTCGGCAGCACCAACCCGACCGTGCCGAGCAGGAACAGCAGCGGCACCAGGAACCCGAGCAGCCCACCGACGCCGGCGACCACCAGGGCGACCAGCACCACGCCGAACGCGACCGCGCCGGCCAGCGCATAGAACACGATCTGTTCGGCCGTCCACCGGTTCAGTAGGACGACGTTGAGCTGCGACGCGCCGATCAGGGCGACCGCACCGACCGCGAACACCAGCCCGAACTCCTGCTGGCTCAACCCGTACTGGCCCTGCATCACGAACGACGAGCCGGAGACATACGAGAACAGCGCGGACATGCCGAGTGCCGCGACCAACGTCAACACCACGAACTGCCGGTCGGTCAGTAGCGAACGGTACGTGCGCAGCACCGGGCCGAACGCGCCGGTGCGCCTGCGCTCCGGCGGCAACGTCTCCTTGAGCAGGAAGATCGCGACGAGCATCAGCGCCACCCCGAGGACCGCAAGCACGGCGAACACACCGCGCCACGACCCGGTCAGCAGGACCGCCGCGCCGATGGACGGCGCGAGGATCGGCGCCGCACCCATCACGAGCATCAGGCGGGACAGGATGGTGGCCGCGGCCCGCCCCGTGAACAGGTCACGGACGACGGCCATGGCGACGACCATCGCGGCAGCCGCGCCGACGCCCTGGAGCGTGCGCAGCAGGCCGAGTACGACCACGTTCGGCGCCACCAGGCAGAGCAGCGACGCGACGACGTGGACGACGGTGCCCGCGATGAGCGGGCGCCTGCGGCCGACGGCGTCGGAGAAAGGTCCGATCACGAGCTGGCCGAGGCCGAGCCCGACGAGTGTGCCGGTGAGCGTGAGCTGCACGGCCGACGACGAGGCCATCAGGTCCGCGCCGAGCGCCGGCAGAGCCGGCAGGTACATGTCGATGGTGAGGGGTCCGAGAGCGATGAGCGCACCGAGGACGAGGATGATCCTTACCCTGGCGGCTCCGGTCGGCGACTCTGCCAACTGCTCCGAACGGTCCATCGTGGATGGACTGTGCAGAGTGGCCTGTTCCATGCTCCGCCACAACATTCGCCGGCCACGGTTTGTTCCGCTCAGCGGCGGCCGTGACCCGGGTCGCAAGGTGGCGGGGTTCGGCGGGCAGGCGCAGAGTGGAGGTAGTCACACTGGAGGTTTCATGAAGCGCAGGATCCTTGGCGGTACCGGCATCTCGGTGAGCGAGTACGCGCTCGGCGCGATGATGTTCGGCGCCATGGGCAACACCGACCACGACGACGGCGTGCGGATCATCCACCGCGCGCTCGACGCCGGCATCAACTTCGTCGACACCGCCGACATCTACTCCGCCGGCGAGTCGGAGGAGATCGTCGGCAAGGCGCTCAAGGGGCGGCGCGACGACGTCGTCCTCGCGACCAAGGCGCACGGCTCGATGGGCGACGACGACAACCACCGCGGCAACTCGCGGCGCTGGCTGGTGCGGGAGGTCGAGAACAGCCTGCGGCGCCTCGGCACCGACCACGTCGACCTGTACCAGATCCACCGGCCCGACCCGGACACCGACATCGACGAGACCCTGTCGGCGCTGACCGACCTGGTGCGCGCCGGCAAGGTGCTCGCGATCGGCAGCTCGACGTTCCCCGCCGAGCAGATCGTCGAGGCCCAGTGGGCGGCAGAGAAGGGCGGCCACCAGCGGTTCCGCACCGAGCAGCCGCCGTACTCGATCCTGGCGCGCGGCGTCGAGGCCGCGGTGCTGCCGACCACGCGGAAGTACGGCATGGGTGTGCTGACCTGGGGTCCGCTGTCGGCGGGCTGGCTGTCCGGGCGGTACTCGCAGGCGTCGGACATCTCGTCCCGACAGGGTGGCCGCGTGACGACCGAGTCGCACAAGTTCGACCCGTCGCTGCCGGAGAACGCGAACAAGCTCGCGGCGGTGACGGAGCTGTCGAAGCTCGCCGCCGAGGCCGGGCTGACGCTGCCGCACCTGGCGGTCGGCTTCGTGCTTGCGCATCCGGCGGTCACGTCGGTGATCCTCGGTCCGAGGACGATGGAGCAGCTCGACGGGCTGCTCGCCGGCGTGGACACGGTGTTGCCGGCCGACGTGCTGGACCGGATCGACGAGATCGTGCCGCCCGGCACCGACCTCAACCGCGCGGACAGCTACTTCGTGCCGCCCGCGCTGGCGGACCGGACTCTGCGGCGCAGGTAGATCCCCGTGATGCCCTGAAGGCCACCTTCAGGGCATCACGCATGCACCGTCGAAATGGGGATCCGGGAAGGACAGATTATGGACGTCCGCGGAACGGAACTTGAGCGTCGGGGAGGTGCCGCGACCGGTCGCCTCCCGCACCATCGCCTCGCTCAGATCCGTGCCGACGACCGTCCCGGAAGGACCGACCAGCTCGGCCAGCTCGCGGGTGTCAGCACCGGTGCCGCTGCCGACGTCGAGCACAAAACTGCCGGTCAGGGGCCCGAGAGCGGCGATCAGCGACCGCCGGATCGCGCCGTACTCGGGTACCGCGTTCGCCGCGTCCATGAAGCAGACGAACCATGTCGAGTCGGCGGTGTCGTCGACCGTGGTGAACTGTCCGACGCTCGCGTTCATGGCGAAACAATAGGACCGTTCACCACCGGCGGGCCGCCGCGAGTGTGAACATAGGGAAATGCGGTTCCGGATCCTGGGCGGCGTCGCCGTGCACGACGGCACGCGCTGGCGGGAGCTGGGCGCCGCGAAGCCGCGCTCGCTGCTCGCCGCCCTGCTCATCCGCACCGGCGACGTGCTCCCGGTCGACAAGCTGCTCTTCGAGCTGTGGGGCGACCGGCCGCCGAGGAGTGCACCCACCCAGATCCACGGGTATGTGCTGCGGATCCGCCGCGCGCTCGGCGAGACCGGCGCCCGGTCGCTCGTGACGGTCGCCCCCGGGTACCGGCTGATCGTCGGTGCCGACGAGCTGGACGCCGGGGTGTTCATCGAGCGGGCCGAACAGGGGCGGGTAGCCCTGCGGGCCGGCGACCTCGAGCGCGCCGCGGAGCTACTCGGTGGCGCCCTCGCACTGTGGCGCGGCCCGGCGCTGGCCGACGTGCCGCCGTCGCCGCTGGTCAGCGGCGCCATTCGGCGGCTGACCGAGCTGCGCCTGGCCACCTGGGAGCACCGCGTCGACGCCGACCTCGCGCTCGGGCGGCATGCCGAGGTGATCGACGAGCTGTACCGGCACGTCGACGCGCACCCCCTGCGGGAGACGTTCTGGCGACAGCTCATGGTCGCGCTGGACCGGACCGGCCACCGCGCCGACGCGTTGCGGGCCTACGAGCGGCTGCGCAAGATCCTCATCGACCACAGCGGCATCGAACCGGGCGCCCAGCTACGCGGGCTGCACGACGACCTGAGCAGACCCGCGCCCCGGCAGGTCCCGCCGGTCGCGAAGCTCGTCGGCCGGGACGGCGAGCTGGCCACGCTCGACGAGCTGGCCGAACGGGCCGCGCGCGTCGAGCCGGTCGTCGCGACCGTCGCCGGGCCGGCCGGGATCGGCAAGACCGCGCTCGTCCGGCACTGGGCCCGGCGCGCCACCGACCGGTTCCCCGACGGTCAGCTCTACGTCGACCTGCACGGCTACGCCACCGAGCCGTCGGTCCCGCCGCAGACCGTCCTTACCCGGTTCCTCCACGTGCTCGGCGTGCCGGACGACGAGGTGCCGACCGACGAGGACACCCGCTGCGCGCTCTACCGGTCGCGCCTGTCCGGCAAGCGGGTGCTGATCGTGCTCGACAACGCCCGCGACGCCGACCAGGTCCGGCCGCTGCTGCCAGGGCCCTCCTCGTGCCTGGTGCTGGTCACCAGCCGCGACGACCTGCGCGGGCTGACCGCGACGCACGGCGCGCACCTGCTGCGGCTGCCCGTGCTGGCGCCGGCCGCCGCGGTCGCGCTGCTCGGTCGCGCCGGCATCGCGGACGACCTCACGGAGCTGGCCACGCTGTGCGGGCACCTGCCGCTGGCACTGCGCATCGCCGCCGGCAAGCTCGCCGCGCGCACCCCGGTCGCGGGCCTCGTGTCGGCGCTGCGCGACGGCAACCACCTGACCGAGCTGGCCCACCGGCGCACCGCCGTCCGCGCGGCCTTCGACGTGTCCTACGCGGCGCTGCCAGAGCCGGCGCGCCGCACGTTCCGGCTGATCGGCGTGGTGCCGGGGCCGGACTTCGCGGCGCGGACGATCGCCGCGCTCGCCGGGGTGTCCGACGCCACCGCCGCCGCGGTGCTCGACCGGCTCGCCGGCGCGCACATGGTCGAACCGAGCGGACCGGACCGGTTCACCTGCCACGACCTGCTGCGCCGCTACGCCCGCGACCTCGCCGGCGTCGGGTCCGGCGCGGAGCGGCGCAGGCTCGCCGACCACTACCTGGCGACCGCGCTGCGGGCCGCCCAGCTCGTCAGCCCACACATGGCCAAGGTGCCCGGCCCGTCGGTGCCGGTGCCGCCGGTCGCGCTCGCCGACCACGACGCCGCGCTGGCGTGGCTCGACGCGGAGCGCGCGAACCTGGTGGCGTCGATCGGCATGGCGCCGGGCGGGTGGCGGCTGGTCGACGCGCTGCGCGGGTACTTCTCGGCCAGGTTCCCGCGCGAGGACTGGGCGGCGGCCGCGAAGGCCGGGTTCGCGGTGGCGGCCGCGGAAGGCTCCGCGCCGGGGCAGGCGGCCATGCACCTCTCGCTCGGGCACCTCGCGTGGTGCGACGGCCGGCTGACGGACTCGTTGGAGCACTACGGCTCGGCGCGGTCGTGGAGCCGACGCGCCGGCTGGCGGGAGGGCGAGTCGACCGCGCTGAGCGGTGTCGGCCGGGTGGAGCTCAGTCTCGGCAACCCGACGGAGGCACTGCGCACCCTGCGCTACGCGCTCGCGATCGACCGCACGATCGCCTTCCGTGCCGGGGAGGCACGCGAGCTGTACAACATCGGGCTCGCGCAGCAGAGCCTCGGCCGGCTCGCGGACGCCGTCGACCACCAGGAGCGGGCGCTCACCCTGTACGACGAGCTCGGCGACCGCAGGGGCCGGTGCGTGGTCGCCGACAACCTGGGCTGGGTGCGGCGGCTGGTCGGCGAGCGGGACGAGCCGCTGGACGCGAACCCCACCGCGCTCACGTTCCGCGCGGACCTCGGCTGGCCGAACGCGCAGGCCGAGGCGCTGCGCCTGCTCGCGGCGACGCACCGCGACGCGGAGCGGTTCGCCGACGCGGCCGACTACGCGGACCGGGCGGTCACGCTCGCGCGGACCGGCGGCGAGCACCAGGTGCGGGTGGACGCGTTGAACGTCCTCGGCGACGCACTCGCCGGGCTCGGCCAGCTCGCGAGCGCGGGCCGCTGCTACACCGAGGCGCTGAACGCCACGAGCACGTCCGGGTTCGCGGCCGGCCGGGTCGACGCGCAGCTCGGCCTCGCCGACCTGCGCCTGCGTCGCGGCCGCCCGGCGGAGGCGTTGACGTGGGCCGAGCAGGCGCACGCCGCGGCGAGCACCCATCGGCTGCGGTTGCTCGAGGGGCGGGCGCTGACCGTGCTCGCCGAGGCGACCGCGTCACTCGGCCGCCACGACGAGGCGGCCCGGCACGCCGAACAGGCGCTGGCCACCCACCGGGACACCGGACACCGAGCTGCTGTAGTCCGGGCTGTTGCTCTCCTGGACAGGCTTCGGGCTGATGGCTGAGCCAAGGTTCCGGATGCTCGGCCCGCTGGAGGTGTCCGACGGTGCCGGGTTCGTGGGGATCGGCTCCGCAAAGCGGCGGGCGTTGCTCGCGGCGCTGTTGATCCGGGCGGGCGAGGTGGTGCGGGTCGAGCAGTTGATCGCCGAGCTGTGGGGCGATGAGCCGCCCGGCAGCGCGGCGACGCAGGTGCACGGGCACGTCTCGCGGCTGCGTCGCGCGCTCGGCGACGAGGACGGCACCGTGCTGGTGACCGACGACCACGGCTACCGACTCGAGGTGGTCGACCGGCAGCTCGACGTCGGCGAGTTCGACGCGCTGGTCGGGCGCGGTCTCGCCGCGCTGCGGCGTGGCGAGGCGGCCGGGGCGGCCGACCTGTTGCGTACGGCCCTGGCGCTGTGGCGCGGGAACCCGCTGTCCGATGTCGCGCCGACCGAGCTGGTGACGGCAGCGGCGGAGCGGCTCCTCGACCGCTGGCTCGACGCCTGGGAGTCCACTGTGGACGCCGAGCTGGCGTGCGGCCGGCACGCGTCGCTCGTCGCCGAGCTGACACAGCAGGTCGAGCTGTACCCGTTGCGGGAACGGATGTGGCGGCAGCTAATGCTCGCACTGCACCGGACCGGCCGGCAGGCCGAGGCGCTGGCCACGTTCCAGCGGGTGCGCCGCACGTGGATGACCGAGCTCGGCGAGGAGCCGAGCGCCGAGCTGCGCAGGCTGCACCAGGAGCTGCTCGCCCCGGTCGACCGGGTCGTGCCACGGCAGCTCCCACCGGCGCCCGCGTTCGTCGGGCGCGCGGCCGAGCTCCGCCGCCTCGGTGGTGGCACGACGGCGATCGTCGGCGGCGCCGGGATCGGCAAGACCGCGCTCGCCGTCCACTGGGGAGCACGCGCCGCCGACCGCTTCCCGGACGGACAGCTCTACGTCGACCTGCGCGGGTTCGACCGACGGCCCGCGCTCGCGCCGGCCGACGTGCTCGCGCGGTTCCTGCAGGCGCTCGGCGTCCCGGCGCCGGACGGCGAGGACGAGCGCGCCGCCGTGTACCGGACGACGCTCGCCGACCGGCGGATGCTCGTGGTGTTGGACAACGCGCGCGACCCGGAGCACGTGCGGCCGCTGCTGCCCGGCCCTTCGCCGACCGAGGTGCTGATCACCAGCCGCGACGACCTGCGCGGGCTCGTCGCGACCCACGGCGTGCACCGGCTGACGCTGGGCCCGCTGCCGCCGGAGGACGCCGACGCGGTGCTGACCCACGTGCTCGGGCCCGGTGATTTCGGCGAGCTGGCGGAACTGTGTGATTTCCTGCCCCTCGCCCTCCGGATAGCGGCGGCGAATCTCTCCGCGAGACCACAACAAACGGTCACGGACTTGGTCGCGGCGCTGCGGACGGGCGATCCGCTCACCGAACTGTCGGTCGCCGGCGACCCGCTGATCGGCGTCCGGGCCGCCCTCGACGTGACCTATGCGGCGCTCACGGCCGCCGAGCGACGCGTGTTCTCCTTGCTGGACAAGGATGTCACGGCGGTCGGGCCCGAAGTGGACCGACTGGTCGCACTGCATCTCATGACACCGGCCGGCCCGTACCGGCACACCATGCCGGCGCTGGTGCACCGTTACGCGCGGGATGTAGTCGGAAGTTAGTGGACTCCCCTACGGTCGCCAGAATGGGGAGGCGGTCCTCAATGGATATTCGAAGAATGCGTCACGGCTATACCAATCGAACCGTCGTTGACGGTCAGGTCGTGCGCAAGACATATGCGGGACCGGAGGCGGAGCAGCGACTGGGGCGCGAGCTCGCCGCGTTGACCCGGCTGCGCGGGCGGGTGCCGTTGCCGCCCGTGGTCGGGGTGCGGGGGCTGACGCTCGAGCTGGGGTTCGTGGCGGGTGCGCACGGGCAGGACCTCGTCGACGCCGGGCACGCGACCGAGGTGCTGCGCGCGTGCGGCGCCGTGCTGCGCACCATCCACGGCGTCGACCATGACTCCAGAGGGCGGGTCCTGGTGCACGGTGACTTCGGCCCGAACAACATCCTGCTGGACGACGCGTTGCGGGTGACGGCTGTGCTGGACTGGGAGTTCGCGCACCTCGGCGACCCGATCGACGACCTCGCCTGGTGCGAGTGGATCGTGCGCACCCACCACCCGGAGCACGTCGACGCGGTCGGCACGTTCTTCTCCGCGTACGGCGGCCCGGTGCCGCCGTGGCCGCAGCGCCACAAGACGATGCTCGCCCGCTGCCACGAGCTGGCCGACTTCTGCGCGCGCTGGGAACCGGGCGGCATAGGGGTGGACGTGTGGCACGAACGAGCGGTGGCAACGGCGGCGTGGCCCGCTACTGTGCTTACCGGATAGGTCACTCTGGGAGCCGTGGCAACGGCGGCGTGGCCCGCTACTGTGCTTACCGGGTAGGTCACTCTGGAGGGCGCCATGACGAAGCGTGGTTGGGGTCTCGCGACCGCCGCCGTGGTTCTGTTGTCCACGATCACCGCGGGGGCCACCGCCACCGCGGCGCCACCGGCCGTCGCGGCGGGTGAGCAGGCGCTCGTGCGTGTGCATCTGCCCACCGACGCCATGTTCGACGAGTTGGTCGCGAGCGGCGCGGACGTCGCCGCCCGGCCCCGGGTTGACGACGGCACCATGCTCGTCGACCTCGTGGTCACCGGCAGCCAGCTCGACGCGCTCGTCGCCCGTGGGGCGCGGACCGTGCAGGTCATCCAGCGGGACGGGGACGCCGCCGCGCGGTACGCCCAGTCGCGGCGAGCCGAGCAGCGCGCCGCCGACACACTGCACTTCCTGTCCGCCAACTGGTGGGCCGCCGGTGGGCAGACGTTCCTGCAGACACAGGTGGCGACAACCGCGGTGACCGACCCGGACGTCGAACTCACGGTGGGATGGAAGACCGCCGACGGCACGACCGGCGAGTTCCCGTTGCAGCGCTTCGAGGACGCCGGCGAGTACCAGTACCACTGGGCCGTGCCGCAGCCGCTGCCCGCGCAGCCGGTCGAGGTCACCGCGACGTCGAGTCTCGGCGGCGCTACCCGCATCGTGAAGCCGACCGCGTGGCCCGGCGCGACCCCGCCGGAGACCCCGGCCGGCTACCAGAAGGACTTCATCGACGCCTACATGACGCCGGTGGACATCAAGGCCCGGCTCGGTCGCCTCGCGCGCCAGTACCCGAACCTCACCAACCTCGTCGACCTGCCGAACAAGACGCAGGGCTACCGGCGGACCGCGACCGCCTACGTCGGCGACCCGGCGAGCGCCGCGATCGTCGTCGAGTCGGTGCGGTTCGGCGACCAGGGCCCCAACGGCTGGCAGGCGAAGACCGTCGACCCCGGCAAGCCGAACCGGCCCGCGCAGGCCACGTGGCGCGACCGCGTGCTGACGGTGTCGCTGGCGACCGACAGGGCCGGCGCGGTGATCAGCACGACCGACCAGGTCGCGGCGCTGATCTCGGCCCGCTTCCCGCAGCGTTTCACCGCGTTCGTCGAGGACGGCTCGGCCGGCAAGGTCATGCCGGTCGCCGGCCCGGTGACACTCGACGACGGGCTCGACGGCACCGCCCCGCACAAGCCGTGGACCGTGCAGGCGCTGCGGATCGGCGTGCACCGGGACGGCTCGCGGATCGGGGTGCTCGCGTACTCGCAGGAGCACGCTCGGGAATGGGCGACACCGCTCGTGACCATGGAGTTCGCCGAACGGCTGCTGGCCAACTACGCGACCGACGCCGCCACCAGGCAGCTACTCGAGGACGTCGAGGTCTTCGTGATCCCGACCGTCAACCCCGACGGCGCGAACTACTCGTTCGGCGACGCGAGCTTCCAGCGCAAGAACCTGTCGAACCACTGCACCGGCGCCCAGCGCGACCCGCGCTACGCCGACTCGTGGGGCGTGGACGTCAACCGGAACTACACGGTCGGCTCGGTGTTCGACGGCTACGTCGGCGCGTCGGCGACGAACTGCCTTTCCGGCACCTACGCGGGCACCGAGGAGATGTCGGAGGCGGAGAGCGCCAACGTCATCGCCATGGCGGACGCACACCCGAACATCAAGTTCGGCATGAACGTGCACAGCTACGGCGGCTACTTCATGTGGCCGCCCGGCGCGTACGCGATGCCGGGCCGGATCACGCTGCCCCGCCCGTCGGTCGAGGAGGCGGCCATGTTCCAGGCGAGCGCCAAGCGCATCGTCGGGGCCATCGCGGCGAGCCGGGGCACGGTGACGTGGCCGTCGAAGACCGGCCCGGTCGCGGACGTCCTGTACTCGGCGGCCGGCAACTCCGCCGACCAGCTTTACTACGAGAACGGCGTCTTCGCGTGGGACTTCGAGATCGGCAACGACATCTGGAACCCGACGACCGGCCAGTGGGAGGGCGTCGGCTTCCAGCCGCCGTTCCCCGAGGCGCACGCCGAGTCCCAGGAGTACGCGGAGGGCCTCGTCGAGCTGCTGCGGGTCGCAAGGGACTACCCGAGGAGCTGACTGTCCTTTTGGACCGTCGCGTTTGCGGGACCTGCGACGACCTATGGGTATGACGAGCACACAACGGCTCACCGTGCTGCGCGCCGCGCGACTGTTCGACGGCGCCGGCATGGTCGCCAACCCGACGGTGGTCCTCGACGGCGACACGATCGTCGCCGTTGGGGAGAACGTGCAGGACGGCGAGGTGGTCGACCTCGGCGACGTGACGCTGCTACCCGGCCTCATCGACCCGCATGTGCACCTCGCGTTCGACGCGAGCGCCGACCCGATCGGCGCGCTCGGCGCGCGTTCCGACGCCGAGGTACTGGCCCAGATGACCGACGCGGCGCAGCGGACGCTGCGCGCGGGCGTCACCACCGTCCGGGACCTCGGCGACCGCGACTACCTGTCGCTAGACCTGCGTGGCCGCTCCGACCTGCCGACGATCCTGTCGGCCGGGCCGCCGATCACCACCATCGGCGGGCACTGCCACTTCCTCGGCGGGGAGACCGCGTCGACCGAGGTCGCCCTGCGCGCGGCCGTGCGGGAACACGCCGAACGCGGCTGCGACGTCATCAAGGTCATGGCGAGCGGCGGCGGGCTCACCAGGGGCTCCGCGCAGCACGAGACCCAGTTCGGGGTCGCCGAGCTGCGCGCCGTCGTCGACGAGGCGCACCGGCACGGGCTGCCGGTCACCGCGCACGCGCACGCCACCGCCTCGATCGCCGACGCGCTGGCCGCGGGTGTCGACGGCATGGAGCACGTGTCGTTCTGGTCCGAGGACGGCGTCGACGACCGCCCGGACCTGGTCGAGGAGATCGTCACGCGGCAGGTCGCGGTCGGCGCCACCATGGGTGTCGTGCCGGTGCCCGGCGCACTGCCGCCGCCCGCGGTGCTCGCCAGGCTGCCGAAGATCACCGCCACGCTGGCGAGCCTGGTGCGTGCCGGCGCGCTGGTGGTCGTCGGCACCGACTCCGGCATCGGCCCGCCGAAGCCGCACTCGTCGCTGCCCCACGCGGTGCCACAGCTCATCGGCATCGGCATGAACCCGCTGGACGCGCTGCGTACGGTCACCACCGTGGCGGCCAGGGTGTGCGGGCTGGCCGACCGCAAGGGCCGGCTCGCGCCGGGGTACGACGCCGACCTCGTCGCCGTCGCCGGCGACCCGCTGGCCGACCCGGCCGCGCTGCTCGAGGTGCTGGCTGTCTACGTTTCGGGAAGGATCGTGTCGTGAGGATCGTGTTCGCCAGTCTGCCCGCGTACGGGCACCTGTATCCGATGCTGCCGCTCGCTCAGGCGTGCGCGGCGGCCGGGCACGAGGTGACGGTCGCGACGGGCGAGCCGTTCCTCGACGCGCTGCCGGTGCCGACCGCACGCGGGCTCGCCGAGGGCGTCAGCCTGCACGACGTCGAGCAGGAGACGCTCCGCAACCACCCCGACGCCAAGGGCCTCGAGGTGCCGATGTACATGTTCGGCGAGACGACCGTCCGGCACACCGAGCCAGTCATGTCCGAGCTGATCGCCGCTGTGCGACCGGACCTCGTGGTGTACGAGATCCTCGCCATCGGCGCGGCGGCCGCGGCCGCGCGGCACGGGGTGCGGGCGATCGCGTTCGGGCTCGGCCTGTGGAACCCGCCGCTGCGGATGTTCTACGACTTGGCCGGCGTGTCGGCGGACCTGCCCGGCGGCTACTTCGACGCGATTCCGGCGTCGCTGCAGAACCCGGTGCCGCTGCCGGAGCGCTCGCTGCCGCTCCGCCCGGTGCCGTGGGCGCCGACGGCCGCGTCGATGCCGCCGTGGCCGGACAAGCGGCGGCCCAGGGTGTACGTGACGCTGGGGACCGTGGCGTTCGGCGCCGTCGAGGTGCTGCGACGAGCCGTGCTGGAGACCGCGGCCCACGACGTGGACGTGCTGGTGGCCGTCGGCCCGGAGGGTGACCCGACGTTGCTCGGCGACCTGCCGTCGAACGTCCGCCTCGAGCGTTTCGTGCCGCAGGCGGAGGTGCTGCGGCAGGTCGACCTGGCCGTACATCACGGCGGCGCCGGCACGATGCTCGGTGTGCTCGCCAACGGGCTGCCCCAGCTGATCCTCCCGCAGGGCGCGGACCAACCGTTCAACGCGATCGCCATCGAACGCGCCGGCGCGGGCCGCGCCCTGTCGAACGAGGCACAGACCCCCGGCGCGATCGAGGCCGCCGTCGGCGCCCTGCTGGCCGATGGCCCGGAAAGACTGGCGGCGAAACGCATCGCGGCGGAGATCGCGGCGATGCCGTCCCCGGCCGAGATCGCGGCAAGCCTCAGCGTGCCGACAGCTCAGCCGGCTGGTCCATCATGGTGACCGCCGACGAGGTTCGCTCGATCGCGACGAGTCTGCCGCGCACCGTGGAGCGGCTGGTGCGCGACCGCGTCAAGTTCAACGTGGGGCCGATCGTCTACGTCGCACTCTCGCAGGACGAGCGCACCATGGGCTGCGGCTTTCCCAAGGAGAAACGGGACGCGGCGATCGCCGCCGAACCCGACAAGTTCGCGATGCCGAGCGTCGGCGACCAGCGGTACAACTGGATCCACGTCGATCTCGACGTGGTCGATCGCACCGAGCTGCGTGAGCTGGTCACCGACGCGTGGCGGATGGTGGTGCCGAAGAAGGTCGCGGCGGAGTACGCGGGACACTAGGCCCGCATCACCGTCGCGATGGGGATTCTGGCCGCGCGCGCCGCCGGCACCAGGCCGCCGAGCACCCCCGCGATCAGGCCCGCCGCGACACCGGCGACACCGGCCTCCCACGGGAACGCCACGCCCTTCAGCATCGGCTGCTGGTCACCGAAAAGTCTGCTCGCCGCCGCCAACCCGACGATGCCGGCGCCGATCGCGGCGCCCGCGGTGAGCAACCCGGTCAGCAGCGTCTCCGCCAGCACGATGCCGGCGAGCAACAACCGCGGTGTGCCAACGGCTCTGCGCAGCGCGAACTCCTCGATGCGTTCACCGACCGTCGCCAGCCCGACGTTGAGGATGCCGGCCGCGCCGATGAGCAGCACGAGGATCGACACCCCGAGGAACACCCAGCGCATCAACGCGATCTGCTCCGGAATCTGCTCCGCGGCGTTGATCACGTTGACGTAGAGCTGGTCCTCGAGCCGCTGGTCGCCGCCGATCGCGGCGAACTTCTTGCGCAGGATGTCCACGAAATCCGTCGCGGTCGGCGCCGCGAGCACCTCGATCTGGCTGAACCTCGGGTCGCTGAGCGCGTCCGCCGGCATCCAGTTCAACAGCTCGTCGGACCGCACGTACGCCTGCGGGGCACCGATCCCGTCGTCGATGACGCCCACGAACCGCGGCGTCGAATGGGCGGTCGCGCCCGCGAACCGCATCTCCGCCGGCACCTGGTACCTGCCGAACGCCTTCGCGGCCTCCTTGTTCAGCACGAGCCGGGGCGCGAGCTGCGGCGCGGAGTCGAAGTCCAACCACTGCCCGCTTTGGGGCCGCAGCGACCGGAACTGGCGGACGTCACCGGTCAGCGCCACCACGCGCAGCTCGATCGCCTGTCCCGTCGGCATGTCCGCGTTCGGGTTCTGGTCGGTGCAGTTGCCGTACGCGTCGCACGTGACGTACGCGCCGCTCATCCCGCCGCCACCGCCGCTGTCGATCGGCATGCCGCCTTCGTTGAGCGGCCGCAGGTTCGGCTCGCCGATGATCGCGTTGGTGCCCATCAGCGCCACCACGTCGGCGCGGCCCTTGACGGTGTCCATGGCGATCTGCGACGCCGACTCGTGGGAGGGCAGGTACACCTGCTGCGTGCCGTCCTTGCCCTGCGTCATCTCCATCTCCGAGACGAGCGCGCGCTGCGCGATCACCTGACCGGCCTGCGCGGCGACGACGCCGAGCACCCCGAGGAACAGACTGATCATGGACAGGAACGTGCGCAGCTTGCGGGCCCGGATCCCCTGCCCGCCGATGATGAGCGCCGACCGCAGCCGACCGGACATGCCGATCACTGGTGCACCCCCGCGGGGCCAAGCACGCCGTGGTCCAGGTGCAGCACCCGCTGCATCTTCGCCGCGTGGTCGTGGTCGTGCGTCACGAGGATGAGCCCACAGCCGCGGTCGGTCGCCGAACGCAGCGCCTCCACCACGATGTTGCCGGTGTCGGTGTCGAGCGCGCCGGTCGGCTCGTCCGCGAGCAGGATCCTCGGTTCGCGCACGAGCGCGCGGGCGATCGCCACCCGCTGCTGCTCACCGCCGGAAAGCCGAGGCGGCTTGTGTTTCGCGAGGTGCGCGATGCCCATCTGGTCCAGCGCGGCCATCGCCCTCGCCTTCCGCTTGCGGCGCGGCAGCCAGCCCTGGCCGTTCACCAGCGCCATCGCCACGTTCTGCGCCGCCGTCAGGTGCTTGAGCAGGAAGAACCGCTGGAAGACGAACCCGAACTGCGCACTGCGCAGCGCGGCCGCCTTCCGTTCCGGCACCCGCGTGATGTCCTGCTCCCCCAACAGGTACTGCCCGCCGTCGGCACGGTCGAACAGTCCGAGCAGGCTCAGCAGCGTGCTCTTGCCGGAACCGGACCGGCCGAGCACCGCGATGCTCTCTCCACTGTGGAGGGTCAGGTCGACGCCTTCGAGGATGGCCCTCGGCTCGCCCTGCCCTTTCAACGTCTTCGTCAGCCCGGTGATCCGGATGAGTGGCTGGGTCACTTCGACCCCGGCATCCCGCTCTGGTTCTCACCCTCCGGCGCGGGCGGCAGGTTCGGGCCCGGCACGCTGAGCTTCTCCTCGCCGGTGAGCCCGGACTTGATCTCCACGACCTTGCCGTCGGTCAGACCGAGCACGACGTCGACGATCTGCCGCGAGCCGTCCGGCTTCACGACCTCGACCTTGCCGGCGCCCTGCCCGCCGGCGACCGCCTCGACGGGCACCACGAGCGCGTTCGCGGCGGTCTGCGTCACGACCTCCAGCGTCGCGGACGCGCCGTTGATCAGCTTCGTGCCGGCCGGCGCCACGCACACGAGCCGCAGCCCGGACGCTTCCGAGCCGGTTTGATCAGGCTGCTCCTCCTCCGGCTGTGCCACCGGCGGCGGCACGGGCGCGCCGGGGTCCGCCGGCGGCTGGTCCGCTGGCGGCTCCGCCGGCTCTGGCGCCGGCACCGTGCCGGCCGGCAGCGCGGCGATGGTGCCGAGCACCGCGCACGCGAACGGCCCCGGCCCGTTCTTGATCTGCGCCTGGACCCCGGTCAGCCCGTCGGCGATCTGGTAGGCCTTGTCACTGTCGATCTCGGCGACGATGCCGTAGCCGGCGAGCTTCGCCGACGCGACCGGCATGCCGGCGGTGACCGAGGCGCGGTCGTCGACCAGCCGGCCGGAGAACGTCGCCCCGGCGGGCACCTCGACCTGCGTCGGCTTGCCGTCCGCCCACACCGCGCCGATCCGCGTCGGCTTGGTCGGCGTGCTCGTCGGCTCCTTGACTTCGAGGTAGCGCATCTCGCCCGCGATCGGCGCGACCAGCCCGAACACCGGGTTCATCGTGACCTTGCCGGTCAGGCTCACCGCGTTCGTCAGGTCCTGACGGGCCGGTGTCGCCGTGGTCATCGCGGTGCCGCGGTCCGCGAGACCGGGTGGCGGCTCCTGCGCCGCCTCGGTCGAGCTGCACGCGGCAACGGCGGCGGCGACCAACGCCACCGCCCCGACGCGGAAAAGGACAGGCTTCAACAACCTGGGGCCCCCAAACTGATCCATGAACGTGACCACTAAGACTCCCTGAAGACCAACAGGGTTGCCTCGCGGTGGCAGCACGCTACCGCATCATTCGTGCGTGAACGCGGATCGGTTTTGGTGACAGCAGCTCAGCACTGGCCCTGTGTCGGACCATGAACCGTGTTCGGGATGCGCAGGTTATCCGGCGCGGTGGCGTTTCCGATACAGGCCAGCGGGCCTTGCACCGTCACGCCGGCGAAGACCGGCGCCCGGTTTCCGGTCAGGCTGACCGGGCCGCGCACATGGCCGCCCAGTACCTGCACATCGCCGGTGGCGCCGACCACCGACAGCGGTCCACGCACCGTGCTGCCGAACAGTTCCACCGCGGCGGCGCGGACCGCCGAGACCGGACCGGAGATCGTCGCGCCGGTCGCGACCAGCGCCGCGCCCGCGGTGACGGTGACCGGGCCGGACACCGTCGCGCCGGCAAGGCACGTGACGCCGGAGCGCACGGTCAGCGGTCCGTTGTGCCGGCCGGTGATCGTCGTGGTGCAGGCGGGTGCCGCCGGCAGCAGCGTCACGTCGAAGTCGTCGGCCGCGCCGATGTTGCCGCTCGGGTCGATCGACCGGTACTGGATCGTGTGCCGGCCGTAGCTCGTCGGCACCCGGTCCCACGGGGACAGCCTTGGCACGCCAAGCTTCCCGTACACCAGGCTGTCGATCTCGGTGCCCTGCGGCGTGAACAGGAACGGCGCGTCCGGGTCGGTCGGCCAGCCGAAGTAGTTGAACCAGCCGTCGCCGTCGGTACGGAACTCGCGGACCACGTAACCGGGGGTGTCGTCGCCGCCGGCCAGCCTCATGGTGAACGGTCCGTTGTAGACATACGAGTTGCCGGAAGCTAGCAGTGGCGCGGAAAGCTGGTGCGTCACCGACGGGCCGGTGCCGTCGACGGTCCACGTGCGAGTGTCGGCGCCGACACTTGCGGTCAGCGTGTGCGTGCCCGTGAGCGCGAACCGTGCGAGGTCGACCGCCCGGTCGTTGCCGGCCGTGTCGACCGGCGCGCCGTCGAGCGTCCAGTCGACCGCGAGGACGTGGTCGGTCGGGTGCGTCGGCTCCGCGAACACGACGTCGCTCGCGCCGACCGGACGCGTGGTCGGCGTGGCGTTCGTGAACACCGCGTCGACCGGGACCACCGGTGTGCTCAACGCGGTGTCGACTGTCCATATGCGGCCCTGTGTCAAAGAAGCAGACGCCCGGATTGCCGGATCGCGCACGAACTCGGTGGGATCGCTGACTGTGACCGCGACAGTATGCATCCCCGCCGCCAGGTCCACAGTGGACAGATCCAGGCTGCGCGCGCTACCGGCGACCGCCGTGCCGTCCACGGTCCACTTCACATCCAGTGGGTGGCTCACCGGATAGGCGGTCTCGATCCACACCACGCGGTCGGCGCCGATCGGCGCGGTCGCCGGGGTGCCGTCCTGCAGGATGGTCGTCTTCGCCGAGATCCGCTCCGTCATCTGCTCGCGAGCGATCTGGTCGAAGTAGTAGCCGAGCGTCTTCATCATCGAGTGCGCGGCCGGCCGCCAGACACCGGTGCCGGCGTACATGCCGCCCTCGTACCGGCCGATGGGCCCGCCGGACTCGCTGGTCTCGCCGAGCCAGCGCCACCACTTCCGTTGCTGGGCCGCCATCTCCTGCTCGGTCAGCAGCGAGTGGTGCGACGAGTCCGGCTCGCCGCCCTCGTACGGCTCGCCCCGCGCACCGCGTGCGTAGTAGTCGTACTCGTCCTGCAGACCGCCGAGCGAGTGGCCGAGCTCGTGCGGCGTGATCAGCGCGGACAGCGCGTTGCCGCCGGACGCGGTGGCGTTGGCACCGCCCGCGCCGCCGTAGGTGTCACTGTTGCCGAGCGCGAGCAACTGCCGGTTCGCACGGGTGGTGCCGGGCACCAGGTCCGCGTACCGGTTGGCCGCGGCGCCGTCGACGGTCAGCAGCCGCTGCACGCTGTTCGGGTTGCAGCCGCCCCAGAAACCCATGCTCAGTGGGGTGTCCACCGCGCCGGAGTCCAGGTTCGGGTCACAGTCCACACCGGACTCGCCGCTCTCGATCTCCACCGCGTACACGTTGACGTAGCTGCGGTAGGACTTGAACGGCTCGAGCGTCCACAGGATGTTGAGGTGCTTGTTCAGATGCTCGCGGAACTTCGGCATATCCGCCGCGGTGTAGCCGTCGCCCATCACGACGAGGTTGAACCGCTTCGCCGGATCCCCGGTCACCTGGATAGGCACAATCTTTCCAGCGGGCGCGGCGGCGGCCGGCGGCGCCACCACGACCGCGGCCGCGACCACGAGCGCGGCCAGCGCCGCCAGCCGCTTCATCGGCCAATCACCGTGCAGCTCGCCGTTGCCTTCTTCGACGGGTCACTTTCGGAGGTCGCCGTCAGCTTGACCTGTGTCACGAGCGGGCCGGCGCCTTGCTTCTTCGCGTACACCGGCACCTGGACGTAGCCGCCGAAGTCGGCCGTGGCCAACTGGTTCGGCACCGACACCGTCCA
>Ga0193717_1000806_pt1 | contig 19936 bp, 17 predicted proteins | sample U2c2metaG_FD_145900 | JGI IMG/M metagenome (GOLD analysis project Ga0193717, IMG submission 145900) | Soil microbial communities from a riparian zone of the East river system, Colorado, United States - U2c2 | ecosystem: Environmental > Terrestrial > Soil > Riparian zone | place: USA: East River...
CAATTCGGGAAACGCTCTGACGTGCCATCCCTTGCTGCGCGCGCGTGTCTCTGCATACCAATTCTCGCCTCCATGCTCCAAGGCGATATATCCGCCGATTTCGGGATGGCATTGTCTTCGCACTAGGTGCGCAGCATACGCAACTGAGGTAATGCTATTAGACATTCGGGGACGAAAGTATGTTCCCCGTTTTTCATACATGAGACCGCTGGCGATTACAAGCGTAGGATTGAGTTGAAAACAATTAAGGAGACGGTCAAAGTATTTGTTATCAAAAGATACGTCGGCGTCGAGATTTCCTACAGAATCGTGATCGCAGTGCGATATATCATCGGATGCAGCCATCAATGCGTTAACCGTCGCGATCGTTCCCCGGCCAATATTGTTGTCAAGGCGGATGAGGCGCATAAACCTCTCTTTTTACGCAGTATCCCTTGACAATATTGTCAGTGTCATCTGTCGAGGATCACTAACGATAACCCATAGAGATGGGAGAACAGTTTGTGCCAGAACAGTCTCTATGGTGGTGCCAATGAGCTTAGCCTCATTGTGCGCGGTCGTCATGAGAACGTAGCATTCCATATGTTGTTATAGGACCAAAGCGATCTGGAGATTTGGATTGATAAGTGTGTCAATGAGCTGGAGGTACTCGTGCTTGCGGACGTCCCATGTGTTTTCCTCTAGATATCGTTTTGCACTCTTCGCCAACGATTGACGCAGCTCGGGATTGTTCTTAAGGCGTAAGATCTGCTCGGCAAGCTGGAATTCGTCGTCGTTCTCGTAGTATTGAATAATCGACTCGTCATAATAGTAAGCGTGAATCTTGGTTTTGGATGCGATTACAGGCACACCCAGGGACATGAACTCGAGAATCTTCGTACTTAATGCTTCGTTGCCAAAAGCCGAATTGGATCGCTTGGGTTCGACAGCGAGGTCAGTATTTGCCATCACTTTGGCGATGTCTCGACTAGGCAAAAAGTTATGGAAGAAGATTCTATTTGCCATAGCAAGCTCATCCACCAAGGCGATTAGTGATGCTTTGGCGGAGCCCTCCCCATAGATATGGAACTCTGCTTCTGGTATTCGATCTGAGATAATTGCAAATGCACGGATGGCAACCTCAAGACCTTGATGCCAGTTTAGTGAGCCTGGATAAGTAAGAATGAATTTCTGATCTTTACCGCGCTTATTGATCTCTTGTTTGGTAAAGATACTGAGGTCCGGATGATTACGGACTACGCTACACTTTTCAGGGGCAGAAGAACGAGAAGCGAGACGGTCACGCCACAAATGATTAGCGATGATGATGTGATTCACAAATGCGGCTGAACAGCGCTCGGTAAATACGAGTGCCTTGAAGATCAGAGAGTTGTGGCTGATATTGAATTTGCTGGCGTAGAACTCAGGGAGGAGATCGTGAATGTCGAGAACAATACATCCTCCTCTCAGTTTTGGGTAGATTGCCGAGAAGACAAGGAAGTCGGGAACATTGTGGACATGAACTACGTCGTAAGGATGTTCATTGAATTTTCGAAAAAGAAACAGTGCCGACCGTAAAGCGAAGCGTGTAATACGGCTGACATAGCTGAAAATACCCTTCTCGTTCAAAATGCGGTCCTGAATCCTATACAGATTTACGCCGTCGAGCTGTTCAAAATCCAGCAATTCAGGGTCTCGCTTTAGGGCAATCACATCAACAGTGTCTCCCCGCTCTACGAGTGATGCAGCATACTGGAGAATTCGTGTGTCTGTTTCGTAAAAGGCATAAGCGAGCATGCAAATTCGGAGCTTCTGTCTCTGGAGCGGAACGGGTGCGCTGATGATATGGTGGTCGTTCATCAGCTTACTTGACGGTATAGATGACATGTTTTCCTCGATCCATCCCGCAAGTAGCGGGATGGGTATTTAGGGCAAGGCTTCGCCGTCATGACTCACAGATGGTCAATGTGAAATATCTGTCTAAGATCATCGCCGACAGCATCCTATGGCCGCGAAGGGGTGCCGGATACCTCTACCACCAAGCTAGCAATTCTTGTTCCAAGCCTGATTGGTGAGTAAATTCATGAGATTACATAGAAAAAACTGGAATTGATGGCCTGTCAATTAGACGGAGTAGAGGATCCTGGTTCGGACGTTTGTCACTATGTGCAATACTCTGCAAGTTTTCGACAATTGCCCGTTCCCGGCTTGTCTCCGTCCTTACACTTCAGGCGCGCGCGCATCCAGGAGACTTGTTTAGCAGAGCTGGCTCTCGAAAGTTCGAGACGTGAAGAGCAAGTGCCTTTGTACACTTTTTACAAATTTCGTTTACAAAAGCGACTTTGGGTATTGCCAGTGAACTTCAAGGAGACAGTCATTTTGCTCAAGCGGAGCTTCTCAAAGGTATTGGGTGAACAGCTCTTTTGCGAAGAGTCATCTGATACTCAATGTGATTGAAGCTTGATCCTACGACGCGGCATTGTGTTTATCGGCAAAATACGAGGCACCTTGAAGAAATCAATGATCGATAGTTGCTGGACTCCCGATCACTTATTGTCCCCGGCATGCCGGTTGCGGTTTTCAGTGAGTATTGCGCGCCGAGCTGATACCTCCGCTCGAATACGGCAACGGCAATCTGGACGTTCGTCACCGCGTGACCGGGACTTTTAACTACTCGCTGCCGTTCGGCAATAATCTGCATGGCCTACGGGGCATGCTGGGCAAGGGGTGGCAGGCGAACGGACTCATCGTTTGGAACACGGGCATGCCGTTCTCTGTGACAAACTTCACCAACCGCAGTGGCTCGCGCCCTGGCACCAGCGGCTCTGATCGCCCGAACATGATTGGCTCGGGTAAGGTGGCGCATCCCACCATTAGCCGTGGTTCAACACGTCGGACTTTCAGTTCCAGCGTGTGAACACGGTGGGCAATCAGCGCCGCAATCAACTCTACGGCCCTGGACTGCAACGTGTAGACCTGTCGCTCTTCAAGAGCTTCGACATCTATAAGAACCTGAAGCTGGAGTTCCGTACAGAAGCATTCAACGTGCTGAACACAGCACAGTTCACCAACCCGACTGCACAGCTTGGCAACGCACTGAATGGTCAGATCACTTCGACGGCGAATGCCTACAACCCGCGCCTGATCCAGTTCGCAGCCCGGCTGAAGTTCTAAATCTTCAGAAAGGGCGGCTCCCGACGCAGGTGCCCGCCCTTCCAAATACTTCTTCCCGAAAGCGCTTTTGAGATCATCGGAGTAGAAGATGCTGCGCAGATCGTTTCTCAAGACCTCGTCCATGGCGATGCTTGCAATTGCTGCCACCCGCAACTGTGCAGCTCTTGTCGGAAAGCCGCGGATCGCGTATGGCGGCATCGGCATCGAGTCCACCACAAACGTGTGATCGACAACCTCGACATGTTTTCGCCCTTCCGCACGGTTCCACACATCGACCGCGAAGAGACCATGATTCGAACGTGCGATATACTCACGCAATGGTTGGAGCAGAATATCCGCCCGACGCTTATGTGGGCTCCCGTCCCTGTGCTTATGCCCGGCGAACGCAGCAGCACAGAGTGGAATCCGGGCAAGCGCCTGCGGGAGCGATCCACCGCATCGGTGGTAGTCACCGGACCGATGCTACGGTTGACGAGATCGCTACAAACCGTAGCCCACCCTTCGTAGCAGATCTGACTTTCACATCGGAGGTCTAGATGTTAGCGCGTAGCAAGGCGTAGGAAAGGGAAGTGCCAGCGACGAGACGGTCTGGGCCTCTTCAGAGGGTACGACGACCAGAATGGAACCCTCGGGCTCGCGTAGCGCTGATTTGCGCATGTGAGGGATTCTCTTCTGCAACCCGGAACGGTAGAACTGGATTATCGTCCGACGGGGCCGTAGGAGCGGCGAAATTCATCGCAAACGCCGGACCCAAAGAGAGTGGTCGGCATTTTCGGAAAGCGCAACATCGAAGAGGATCAGAGGCAATGAAGCTTGCAATTCTCGGCTATGGATTTATGGGAGGCGCTCACCATGCGGCGATGCAACGTATCGAGGGAGTCACGGTGAAGTCCGTCTCGTCGCGTACCCGCCCATCTGCCGATGGACAGGCCCGCGGCAACCTGAACCTGGAGAGCGGTCCACTACCGGAAGACATTGCCTGGTACCCAGATTGTCAGGAGATCCTGAAAGATCCTGAGGTCGATGCCGTGGATGTGTGTCTGCCGACTGACCTGCACAAGGAAGTGGTACTCGCTGCGCTGGCTGCGGGCAAGCACGTGTTTTGCGAGAAACCTATGGCGCTGAGCACAGAGGACTGCGACGCTATCCTCGCTGCGGTGGACAATAGCGGACATATCTTCATGGTTGGCCAGGTACTGCGATTCATGTTTCCATATCGCTATGCCGCCGAGTTTATCGCTGAGGTGGGTCGCGACGCGGTAGAGCGATGCGTTCTGCAGCGAAGTGCAGGCTATCCAGGTTGGGGTGGCTGGCTGGGCGAGGAAGAACGTAGCGGTGGAGCAATCCTGGACCTTCTTAGCCACGATCTCGACCAGGCGCTCCGCATGTTCGGCCCTCCGGAATCGTTAAGCGCTTTCAGCCAAGGGGCAGTTGATACTATGCAGGCGACACTGCATTATGGCGGTGGCCTGGCGGTGCAGGTCGAGGGTGGTTGGTTCTCCTCGGATGTACCGTTCTCTGCGAGCTTCGAGATAGAGGCGGCCGGCAAGATGCTGTCGTTTCACCATGGAGTGCTTCGTCGTAGGGACAAAGATGGGCCGGACCAAATCATAGTAATTCCCCAGCAGAATCCATACTTTGACGAGATCGCTTACTTCATTGATTGCTGCCGGCGCAACGCCGCACCGGAACTCTGCCTGCCCACGGAGTCGGCGGCTGCTGTTCGGCTTTCGAATTTGCTCAGGGCATCACGCAATGCGAACGGGAAGGAAATGGCATGGCAAACGTAGATCCAATGGAGATCGGACTGGTCTTCTGGGCCGAAGAGAGTGCGGAGACAACACTGCAGCAACTGCAGGCGTTTGGGCTGCGCGCAGGCCAACTGGGTGTGCCGCCCACCGTCAATTGTGACAAGGTGCTCGATGACTGGAAGACCGGACTCTCAGCATCCGGTGTTACCGTCACCAGCGCGGTTTGTTCTTATGTCGGCGAAGATTATTCCAACTTGGAGCGGGTACACGAGTCGGTCGGCTTCACCACGTCTTCATATCGCGCTGAGCGCATCGCAAGGACGCGTGAGATCGCGAATTTTGCGCACGCGCTCGGCATCTCTGCGGTTTCGTGCCACATCGGCTTCATCCCTGCCGATCCACAGGAGCCGCTCTACACGGAGCTTCTCGAGCTTACGCGCGTGCTTTGCGATGCATGTGCCGAGCACAGGCAGGACTTCGTGCTTGAAACCGGGCAGGAATCAGCGAAGGTGCTGCTCCGTTTCATTGCAGATGTGGACCGCAGCAACCTGAAGGTGAATTTCGATCCCGCAAACATGATTCTCTACGGATCGGGCGATCCCATTGAGGCGCTTGCGCTCTTGCACAGACACGTTCTCTCAGTCCACTGCAAGGATGGTCACTCGCCAGTGCCGGGCTCGGGGTTGCTTGGCTCAGAGTGCGCTCTCGGAGATGGTGAGGTCGACTTTTGCGCGTTCTTACAACAGTTGAAGCGCATGGAGTACACGGGTTCACTCACCATCGAACGCGAAGAACCAAATCTCCAGCAGAAGAAGGCAGATGTCCAAACGGCTATCGCACGACTGAAGCAGTGGAAGGCCGACGCAGGACTTTAGTTCAGTTCGGCTTTGGCGTCTCTGTTGATCTGGGCCGCACTTCATCGATCTTGAGGGTGCAAGCGGTATCCGGATCGGATGGGTCGGGGGTGGACTGCTGTCCAGTCGCAGCCTGTGCCTCAGCCGAGGTTGCGGACGACGCCAGCAGAACGCAAACCTCACAGCTATAGCCTGTTATGAACTACGATCACTGCTTCCCTTAGGCCCCCTCCCCCCCGGGGGTACCTTGACTGCAAGTCATCTAAATTCAGCGGCTTAAACGAATCTTTCGCTGCAAAGTAGTCATTCTAAACTTGTTACGGCTAAAGTCGTCTTTCTAAAAGGTTTATTGGTTTAAAGAGAAAAGCCCCGGTGGTTGGCCGGGGCTTTTTCTGACTCTGTATTAACTATAGCCGATTGAGTAAAACTAATAGGCCACTTTGCGGAAGATTATTTTCGGAGGCTAAGATTTTGTTTTTGTTTGATTTGCGTACGGAGATGCGTCTTAGTTTCTGCTGCCAGGGGCTTGACAGGAAAAACAGGGAGCGGGGCTCGGGGCATAGGACAACAACTGCGTCAACAGCAAAAGGCACAATGGTTGAGGCGCAGGCCAGTTCGCAAAGTTCATAACAGCCTCTAGGCTGCCACCGGCACCGCGAAGGAAGTTACGTCGATCGAGCGTTGCACTGCTTGAACTCATGACTGGCTTATTCTCCTTTGTTCCGGTACCAGGGTGGGTGCGGCGCCGACCGCAGGGGATCGCTGCCCGGAAGCAAGTCCGGTTCGAAGAGACAGTTCGAAAAGGGTACGGGAACTCTGGCAGTAGTAGTACTACATGCTGACCCGTATGTATAGGTTGCCAAGGCGTGTCATCGCTCAAGCTGAACGCAACTCTTCGGGAAAACAGTTCGCTTTCCGCTTGCGCGAACTTCTCCGGAAAACTGACCGATGGTTTGAGCTTCAATCCATCATCACGACACTGGCGCAGTGGTTTACAAACAAAGCCCCTGGGCCTGTCAGACGCTCAGCCTCACTTATGATTAGCGACCTTAGTGGAGTATGAACGACCAGAGCGTGTCACCGGACGCACAGATAACATATTGATGACCGTCGAGCTCAAATGTCTGCGGCGCGTTGGAAATCTGTCCGATGCGGGTGTTCCAAAGCGCCTTGCCGTCGGCGGCATCGTAGGCCGCAAGGTTGCCGGAGCCATCGCCTGTGAAAACGAGACCTCCGGCGGTAGCCAGCAGGCCGCCGCCCCCGATGTTGCTGCTGTAAAAGCGGTGTCTCCAGCGCGCTTCGCCTGTCTTATAGTCGATTGCCGTCAAGTAGCTGCCGACCGAGCCGACCTGTACCTCTTCCTTTCCTCCCAGCCCCATAGAGCCACGCGGATCAGGGTCAGTCAGGTACACAAGAGAAAAGCTATCCGTCTCGTAGGTATACAGGAGACCTGTGACCGGCGAAAAGGCAATCGGCTGCCAGTTGATAGTGCCGCTCGAATTAGGGGAGGCGAGTGATCCTGCTATCGTCGCATCTTTGGCTGGATCGTGCTGCGGACCGCCCGCAGGCGTCAGGCCCTTCGCCCAGTTTGTGGTCAGGCCATACCTGCTGGTCACCAAGCGCTCGCCGGTGACTCGGTCTACTGTGAAGTAGTACCCGTTGCGTGCTGCGGTTGCCACCAGCTTGCGCATCTTGCCTTTAAACATGCCATCAAATAGCACAGGTGTCTGCGCCGAGTCGTAATCGTGCATGTCGTGCGGCGAGGTCTGGAAGTACCAAGCCATCTTGCCCGTGTCTACATTGAGCGCAATCAACGTACAGGTAAACAGGTTGTCCTTGTCGCCGCGAGTGCCGGTGGTGTAGGCGGGCGTTGGATTGCCGGTGCTAAAGATATAGAGGTGTGTCGCCGGGTCATACGCACCGGATATCCAGGTCTGCGCGCCACCGTGCCGCGCCGCGTCCAGGCTGGCCCACGTGTCGGCCCCGGGATCGTCCTTCTTCATAGGCACCGTGTAGAACTTCCACTGCAACTCGCCGGTTTCCGCGTCGTACGACTGCAGGAAGCCGGGTGAGTCGATGTCATTGCCCACGCCCACCAGAACATGGTTGCCCACGACAATGGGCGCGGGCGTGGCGAAGTAACCCTGCTCCATGTTGGCGATCATCCGGTGCCAGCGTTCCTTGCCGGTCTTCGCGTCCAACGAGACCAGGTAGTCGTCCGGCGTCTCCATGTAGAGATAGCCGTTCCACATGCCGAACCCGCGGTTGCCGATGTGGGTCCCACCCTTGGTCTTCCAGAAATAATGCCACAACTGGTGTCCATCACGTGCGTCAAGCGCCCAGGCGTTATCGGGCATGGTGACGTACAGCGTTCCATCGACCGCCAGCACCGAGCCCTTGATGGAGCCTGACCGGATGTTGATGTTGCCAGGGCCCTCGCCGCCGACCGTGAGATTCACCGGGACGTGAGTAGCACTGCCACTGGATGCGAGTGACTCGTCACCGGGTGTGAGTTGGGAAGACCATGCCAAGCCAAGGTTCTTGACCGTCTGGCGGTTCACTGCGGTCAAGGCGCTATAGCGCTTGCCGGTGTAGTCGCCGTTGTACGTCGGCCACGACTTCGCCAACGGCTTCAGCAGGTCTTCTGGAGAAACGCCCCCGCCCTGCCCAAACGAAATGGCTGAGAGCAGAAGAAGGGAAGCAAGGGGGAGCGCGTGTCTGATTTTCACTTCAAAGTCACCAGGTATGCGGTCACATCGTGAACGTTCTCATCCGTGTAAGTTGGCAGCATGTCCCTGTGCTTCTGCAGAGGATCGTGCACCGCAACGCGCGGAATCGCACCGTCTCTCCGATAGCTGCGTTCTGTGCCATCGCTCATACGGAGCGTCACCAGGAAGTCATCGATGTGAATCAGAGTCCCGGAGACTGTTTGCCCGGGTGCGGTGGTCACGTCTGCGGTTGCTTTGGTTGCCGATTCATCTAGAGCCGTTGCCCGGCCGCCTGCAAGCCAACGCGCCTGTAGCGTCTTTGGCTCGGGAAAGCGACTTGCAATGCCTTTCATATCTTCTGTGGTGGAGTGGCATGTGCTGCAGTGCGCAGCGAAGTACGTGCTACCGCGGCTTGCATCGCCGACCACGATATTCAAAGGCTTCTGTTTGCCCGGCGGCGTGCCTTGACCTCCGATGGTGCCGATCACGCTACGCAGATAGACCGCCACTGCGACTGCATCCTCATTGTTCAGGCCGATGTTCGGCATCCCTTGCGCCTGGCGCGCACCCTGGATGATCGGGATGATCATCTCGCCATGCTGATCGCTGAGCGCTGCCTGCGAGCGTAGGAGGTTGGGGCCTCCCATGTCGCCGCCACGCAGGTCCGCTCCATGGCAAGCCTGGCAGCTGATGCCATAGAGCGTCTTGCCTTGTGCCACTGTTGCTGGGTCCTCGGCTGCACGTGCTTGGCCGGAATTGAATGAACCAATCACGTGAGGAGCCGCCTGCCCAGCCGCCGCGACATGTGCCGCTGGGAGGCTCCAACACACCACAACCAAAGCCATCGTCAGGGACGCTGTACCTGCGGCGAGAATACGAAATCGAATATGCATCAATAGCTCGACACTGCAAGGGCAAAATCAAGAGAAAACGACGGGGAGCGTTGACTCCGTCGATCTCTCGTGTGTAAGCGCTTCTTTCCCACGAGGAGGTATGCGTGAGAATCGAAGTGCGTTCGCGTGACTGGGACTAATTGCAGTTTTACTACATGGTTAGATGTCTGTACAGTGTACAGCCGTGCCGGCCCCATACGAGCAACCATACAGACCGAGAAGGAAGAGCCCTTGAAGAAACACTCTTTTAAACACGGCGTTAACACTTAGGGTGGTGGTCGCGACGTTTATTCCTCTTGTGGCCTCTAACCATCTCGATTTCCAATTTTGGAACAGTGGTTGATCTTGTAGTCCGGCTCCGATTCTGTTTAATCTTGATGGTGAATCCTGAATCTGAAATCTGAGCGGGAAAGGAATCGACTCCGAGTGAATGGATCGGCCATAGGGCCAGCGCAGCAACTAGAGTTACATGTTGTCGTACCGCATTCATTAGCCGTTTTAAAGGATATACGAGTCTTACGACCGTCTAAAGGATGCTTACAATTTGGAACAGAGAGAGAAACTCTTCGTTTGGTATTTTTGGAGAATGACGAAAATGTCATTTTAGACAGGCTCTTAATTAGGCATCCTGCATCGATTCGCCGCGTCTAAAAATAGTACGTTAGAGTAAGCGCCCTTGCTGAGGATACTTTCTGATCGCCGAACATGACTACATGCCATTCGGCGTTACGGCCAAAGCGATGTATGGGTTTCAAAGGGGGTCAGGCAGTGGATTGGTCTCGCGGGTCGCGAAGCACCGCGTCAGTTGCGCTATACAAGGCGAAATTGGTTAGAACCTTAATCGTCTTTGTCTTCGTGATTCTCAGTGCCGGCGCCAGGCATCTTTCGGCACAGACGCTTCACTATACGAAGCGTCCAGACGTGAGGAATGGGGAGAAGGTCTACAAGGGTGGTTGCATTGCGTGTCACGGCAGCGAGGGTAAAGGTGCTTCCGTTGCGAGCACAGTCTTTCTGAGGCCGGATACGTTTCCGGATTTCACAGATTGCTCCGGCACGACGCCTGAGCCGAACGGCAATTGGAAGGCGGTGATCGTACATGGCGGCCCATCTCGTGGGCTCTCGCAGATCATGCCGGCGTTCGGGGACCTGCTGACCGACGATCAGATCAACGATGTGGTCGCGTATATGCGGGGTTTTTGCAGGAATGTCCACCACGATCCACTGGGCGAGTTGAACCTGCCGCGGGCGCTGGTGACGGAGAAGGCGTTTCCTGAGGACGAGCTTGTGGTTTCGACGGCGTCCAGTGCGTCGGGTGCGCCGGCGTGGACGACGGATGTGATCGATGAGCGGACGATCATCGATGCGCGGACGCAGCTTGAGACCGATGTTCCGGTGAACTATGCGGACCAGGGACACAACTGGACGGAAGGCGCTGGCGATATCACGGTGGCGGTGAAGCGAGAGATGTTTTCGAGTCTGCGGACGGGGTCGATCCTGAGTCTGCAGGGGGGTATCCTGCTGCCGACCGGGGACCGCACGCGGGGGTTCGGAGCGGGGACGACGCAGTTCGAGCCGTTTGCGGCGTTCGATCAGCTGTTCAAAGAGAATACGTTTTTGCAGACGCAGCTGGGGGCGGACCTGCCGGTGGATACGAGCGTGGCTCCGCGGAGCATGTTCTGGCGGGCGACGGTGGGGCAGGCGATGGCTCCGGACTACATGCTGGGACGGCTGTTTACGCCGATGGTGGAGCTTCTGGCGGCGCGTAGCTTCCAGCCCGGGGCGAGCACCAACTGGGATGTTCTGCCGGAGATGCAGGTAACGGTGAGCCGGCGGCAGCACGTCCGCATGGGCTTTGGCGTGAGAGAGCCGTTTACGAATACGAACGGGCGAACGCCGCAGGTTTTGTTTTATATGCTTTGGGACCGGGCGGATGGGAAGCTATGGCAAGGGTGGCGATGAGGATCCGTTGGGGTAGCGCGATTGGCGCGGTTCTTTTAGGGCTCGCGGTGGCGGGAGTTCCGGAGGTGTCTCGGGGCAAGTCGCAGACGGAGAATGCGAAGGGAGACAAAGTGCCTCCGGGGACGGTTTTTCGGACGTCGGACCGGTGTGTGGCTTGTCATAACGGCCTGAAGACGAGCGAGGGCGAGGACATTTCGATCGGGTTCCAGTGGCGCGCGAGCATCATGGCGAACTCGTCGCGCGATCCCTACTGGCAGGGGAGTGTGCGGCGGGAGTCGATCGATCATCCGGAGTCGAAGCAGGCGATCGAGGACGAGTGCTCGGTCTGCCATATGCCGGCGGTGCGGATGGCGGACCGGGATGCGGGCCGGCACACGGATGTGTTTTCGCGGTTTCCGCTGGCGACGTTTCCCAAGGGAGACCGCGCTGCGGCGGACGGGGTTACGTGCTCGGTGTGCCACCAGATTGAGAAGGAGGGGCTGGGGACCGACGCGACGTTTGTTGGAAATGTCGTGATCGCGAAGGCAGACCGGAACGGTGAGCGAGCGGAGTATGGGCCGTTCGACATCGATAAAGGGCACCAGACGGTGATGCACTCCTCGACGGCCACGTACCGGCCGACGAAGGGCGACCAGGTACGGGATTCGGGGCTTTGCGGGAGCTGCCATACGCTGATTACCTCGGCGCTGGGGCCGCATGGCGAGAAGATTGCCAGGTTCCCGGAGCAGGTGCCGTTTCAAGAGTGGCAGCATAGCGACTACGCGACGAAGCAGACCTGCCAGGACTGCCATATGCCGGTGGTGAAGGACCCGGTGGCGGTGACTGCACTGTACGGCCAGCCGCGCGAGGGCATGCACCGGCATGTGTTTGTCGGATCTAATTTTGTGGTGGAGGGAATGCTGCAGGATCATCGCGATGAGCTGGCCACGGCGGCGCTGCCGGAGGAGATGGACGCGGCGATGAAGCGCACGACGGAGTTTTTGCAGAAGCAGGCGGCGAAGGTGACCATTGGCCGGGTGGATGCTACGCCGCATGTGCTTGCGATGGATGTGCATGTCGAGAATCTGGGTGGGCATAAGCTGCCTACGGCATATCCTTCGCGGAGGGCTTGGCTGCATGTCGTGGTGCGCGATGGGAGTGGGCGTGTGGTGTTTGAGTCGGGCGCGCTGAATCCGGATGGGTCGATTGTGGGCAATGATAATGATGCAGACCCGCTGAAGTACGAGCCTCACTACCGGGAGATTACGAGTGCGCAGCAGGTGGAGATCTATGAGCCCATCCTGAAGAATTCGGATGGTAAGGTGACGACGGGACTGCTGCATGCGGTGGGGTACCTGAAGGACAATCGTCTGCTGCCGCATGGGTTCGACAAGGCGACGGCGATGAAGGACATTGCGGTGACCGGCGGGGCGGCGGAAGATCCGGGGTTCACCGACAAGGGGAGCACGGTGCGGTATGTGGTCTCGACTGGGAATGCGTCGGGGCCATTCAAGCTGGAGGCGGAGCTTTGGTATCAGCCGATCGGATTTCGCTGGGCGCATAATCTGGCACCTTACAAGGCAGACGAGCCGCAACGCATGGTTCGGTATTACGAGGAAGCGGCGCGGAGATCAGCTGTCATCCTGACAAAAGCGGAGGCGACTCGGTAGGGTGTATGGATCGCTGGAGGCGGTTTTAGGGTTTTGGATGGGCCTGTAGCCAACCTTGGCTACCCGCTGGTTGGTGTGCCAAGTGTAAAGTAATATGCTCCGAGCCAAGCCGGGAAACCTTCCGTAGAAATGATTAGCAGGTAGTAACGAGAGGGCAACAGAAATCTCGAAGCTCCGAAGAAGGAAGCGCTCACCAGAGTGAGCCTATAGCGAATACCACAGAGAAGAAAGGAGAGCGAGACACAACTAAATGGATAATCCGTCTGAGGTGCGCCTAAGGAATACAAAGGGAGCAAAAACATCCACAAAAACAAGACCTTGACACAGTACTTGGCTTTCATAAATGCAAATAGAACTTCGGGGGAGAGCAGGATTCGCTTGTCCTTTTGGTGTGGTTTGTTCAGTTCGAAAGTTGACCGACAAGGTTCAAATTGACGTCGACCTCTTTGGCCACCTTGAGGATGAAGACGCTCGGGTCCTTCAATCCCCACTTGACGTAAGGAACCACGAAATGAGTTTTGGCGATGCAGTTTGCTCCATTGATGTGGATCTGCATTGGAACAGTCAGATCGTGTGGTGTCCCGTGGAGTGTAAAGGTACCGGTGACCTGTATTGTCGAGTCGCCAGTGGGAGCGATCGTTCCTTGGTAGATTTGTGGAATAAAGGTCACGTCTGCAAAGTGAGGAGCATCCAGCACCTCGTTCGTCATCTTTTTGTCGCGTGAATTGTTTCCAGTTTTTCCGCTGCCAGCCGCAACGACCATAGAACCTGACAACCTCGGGGCTGTGCGATCGAAGTCGATCGATCCGTTCTGCACATGGAACGTGCCGTGCGTCTCATGGCCGGAACCGCCAAGCGTGAAGCTCACGTCACTCGATTCGGGGCTAATGATGAAGGTCTGATGCTGGGCGAGCAGGGAAGATGCGAAGAGAAGCGGAAGCGCGACAACGAGTGAGCCAACAAAGATCTTCATCGATTTTCTCCAGAGATGGCCTGATTATTTGTGTGCCGGCTTGGCAATACGATGCTCTGTGTAAGCCAAATAGCGAGTGAGGAGATAGTCTGATCCGAGAGATACTCGTGACCCGGCATGTCCGTTTCCGGTATGCCAAACTTCACGATCTGTGCGAGGTGGATCTCGCGCTCTTCCGCGGTATCCGATGCAGACAGATGTAGACAGGGGCCCAGCGCTAAATTCGGGGGAAGCCGTTTGAAGCTCGCCTGCCAAGTCTGGCGAGTGTGCCCATAAGCGTTGTGGCAGGTTGCGCAGTACGCATTGAAGAGGTGCGCACCGTCATTTGGGTTTTCTTTAGCAACGCCTGCGGCTGAGGGCGTCCACGCTTGCTCGATTCTAAAATGGTGTTCGGTTCCCGGACCCCTGAGGCTGCCAAGGTAAGCGACGAGATCGTTGCCGCGGCTTCCCTGGCCTCCGAAGAGATACGCGTAAGAGGGCATGAATGAAGCGTGGCTCACCTCTTGAGGGTTGTAGAAGTGGGCTTTTAGCCAAAGCGGAGAACGGCGGCTTCCCACCTTTGAGAGGCCTGGTCCCTGACGCCGGTTCCCAATCAACGGAGGATGCTCACGGCGCAAGTCGTCCATCGTCTGGACAGGACCCCACATCAGGACGTCCGGTGTATTCGGGCGCACGTACTGAGAGTGGCAGTTGATACATCCCTCAGAGATGTAGACCTGGCGCCCCCGTTCCACCTGGGAGAGAGCGGGCTGTTTGGGGCGAGAGGCGAGGATTGCTCGATGTACGCAGAAGGCCGCAAGCAGAACCGCAGCCGTCGTCGCCGTCTCCCGCCAGCGATGGCGAAGTAGATCGATGAGCTGCGGGCCGAGGACCAGTGCACATGCAAACAAAACGAATGCCACAGGAACGTGTCCGAGGTTTTGCCCCATACCGATACCCATCGCCGACCCAAACCAACCCGCAACCGCGTAAATCAAGCCCGCCTTACGGGCACGGTCTGCTGTTGACGAAGCTGGTGCAAGCAACGATGGATAGGCAACGAGTGCGACGGAGTAGAACGAGACCCCGATGGGATAGGAGAAAGAGGCCAGAAGCGCCCGGCCCGGATCGAGCAGAAGCAGGCAGGAGGCGGCAAGCGCAAGAACGGCAACAACAAGCACAAAAGATAAGCCACGACGGCGAAGCAGCCACGCACTCGCAATTGCCGCAAACAGGTGCAAAAAACCATCTATCCACAGGTGGGCTGTGCCTTCCCAAGTGCCGGCCTTTAGCGAGGGAGTGTTCTGGATGATGAAGAATGCCGCTGAATCCAGCCATACGAGTGCGGTAAAGGAAATGAGGACAGGACCAAAAGAGATGGAGGTTTGTAGTAGAGGAGGGGTCTCGGCGGTGGCTTCTATCGTTGCCTTCGCAGCGGCAAAGACGCCGATGAAGCACAGGATGGCTGCAGCTATTGCCTGGGTGTTGGGCGATGCCTTAAAGAGGGGTGGGAAATTGCAGATGAGATAGCCGAGCCCGGTACCTAAACTGACCTTGAGCAGCGCATCTCCGCCACCGAGCCAGATGCGTAGATCGCTGACAAGAGTGACGGTGAGAAGACCGAGCCCGGCGCCAATGATGAACGATACGGCGATACTCGTGCTTACTGCGAGCGGAAGTAGAGTGAGTAGGGCCGCAACTCCACAGGCGGATAGTACGACCTGCAACCGGATGCGTGGCGCAGAACCAAATATTGGCTGAGGAGCCAAGAGGCTAAGGAGAATGCCGCCCGCGGCCATTGCTGCCATGACGATTTTCAGATGAGCATCGGCGATGCCGAGTTCGCCCAGTCGCTTGAGGAAGGCAAACTGAGCGAAGATCAGGAAATAGACATAGGTGATTGCGACAAGGCTCACGCCTCGCCATCCGGACCGCTGAACGCTAAGGCGCGACATTGCCCAACCAGCCTCTCGCCAATCCGATCGTCTGCAGAAGAGCAATTGCCCCGTCGGTCAAGGCGACAGTGATCCATCCAGGCTCGAGTGAACCGGAGAAGATCTTCGTGACTACAAAGATCGCCACGAGTCCACGAGTGATTGCCGTCAGCAGCCAGACAGCCTCGAGTTTCTGTACCAGAACGGGCCGAATTGCAAGCAGCCCACCTCCATAGAGGCAGGCTATCCCGACCGAAAGTACGAAGACGCCGACATAGGAGATGAACGGAAGTGTTTGCGGGGGTACTTGCAGCCTCATCAAGTGCAAGGTCGTCGCAGGTGCAACGATGAGCAGCACACCGGTCGAAGTGTCCGAGAGACCGGTGAGGAGCTGATAGCCGAGCAGGAGGCGACGCTTCATAGTATCTCCGCCTGCGGTTCGGTAACGGATGGCGAAGCGATCTCCTTCAAGAGGCTAAAGGCGTCGATAAACCAGTCGAGAGATGCAAGCAAGATGAGAGTCCCGAAAAGCAGACGCAGAGTGTAGATAGCATTGCGCAGAACACCGGGGACAATCGAGAAGGCGGGGTCCGAACCCTCGCGCCACCCTGCAAAGAGCATGATCAGAACGTAGGCGAATACACTTGCCTGCCACACGTAGAACGACCAGGTGCCATTGAAGATCCAGCCGTCATTGCCCAGAAGTTGGACCATGATGAAGATAAGCAGGCTGGAGACGAAACCTGCCATCGCCAGAAGAGAGTGTCCAACGAGACCGTCCGTGAATTTGAAATGATCGAGCACTCCGGGTAGAAAGAGCATCCACCCGGTCGGAACAAGGATCGACCACCAGCATAGAAAGGCGATCCGCCAGCGGCGTGTGTTCGGGTGCCAGAGGAAGGCGTTATAGTAGGCCGGCGTGAGCGGAATCCAGACGAGGAGGCTTCCCAGGCTGATCCACTGTATGGAATTGTGGTGGCTCACGTTTGCTCGACCCAATCCGAAACACAGCCCGAACTCAGCCGCGAAAACAACCCATGTCACAGTCATGTGCCATGAACGTGGTGCTTTGCGCCTAGAAAGTCCAAATGGAAGCAGAAGCAGGATCGCGATGATGACCAATGTCGACTCAAGCTGACTCGCACCGGTAGGGCCTCCAGTATCGGGGTTGACTGGCGGGTTAGATTGCCGGACTTGCGGCGAAGTAGATCAGAAAAGGGATCAGCAGAAGAAGGACTAGCCCGATCATTTTGAGGATACGGGCTGGCAGACTCGAGTTTCCCGCGTGCTTCCAGTCGCTCACGAGCGAGTACGAGAGCAACATCCATAGGGATGCGGGCGCCATTGGGAACAGAACCCGAGGGTATCCGACCCAGTCAAGGAAGAGCTTCCCGCTCGAGTGACCATTCAGCCAGGAGAGTGCCCCGATGCCTAGAGCGCAAGACCAGACCCACAGGACCGGGCGACACCAGAACCCCACGCGCTCGCGATCGGAGCCGTAAACCTTAAAGAGAAAAGCAACCAGCGGAAGGCTGCACCAGCCATAGAGCTGCAGATTCACGTGAACTGGCATCCAGTGCCCATAGGTCCACTGCCCAAGCAGATTATTGACTTGCGGAACCAATAGCATGGTCGCAAGGAGAACACCCACTGAATTCGCGACGACGAGCCAAAGAAGACTGTGCCACGCTGTAGCTGCCATAACGCGACGGCAAATCAAGTCAGTTGAAGCTTTTGGCTGGGCGTTCGTTTGTTTAATGATAGCTGCGCGGTGCGTGACGGTACTAGACGGACTGAGGCTCATAAATCCTCCCGTCGTGCATTTCGACCAAGCGGTCGCAGCGCCGGGCAAGTGCGCGATCATGTGTGGCCATGACAAGCGTTACGCCTTCCTTGGCAACCAGATCGAGGAGCAGGTCAAAGACTGCGGAGCTCGTCTTCTCGTCGAGCGAACCCGTAGGTTCGTCCGCAAGCAGGATGCGAGGTTTGTTCATCAGAGCGCGGCACAGAGCCGTCCGTTGGCGCTCTCCTCCCGAGAGCTTCTGGATTCGGTGACCCAACCGATGAGTGAGGCCTGTGCGCTCCGTGAGGTCACGCAGGCGTGTAAGTGCCGTCTGACGAGTGATGCCAGCAGCGACGGTTGGGATGAGGCAGTTCTCTCCAAGCGTGAGATCGGGGATGAGGTTATGAAGCTGGAAGACGAAGCCGATCTCATGACGGAGCAGACGCAGCGGACTGCGATGGCGATTGATCTCCGTGCTGTTGACGGAAACGCGGCCCCGGTCCGCCTCGTCCAGCCCGCCAAGCAGATGAAGCAGCGTACTCTTGCCGCAACCCGAGGGTCCACAGAGAGCCACGGTCTCGCCTTCAGATCCCACGAAATCGACGCCTTTGAGTACGCTGATGGCGCCTTCGTCATAGCTCTTCCATACATCTTCAGCAAGCAGAACGATGCGGCGCTGCGTCTCGATTGTTGGCATAGGAGTTGTCATTCGAAGCGAAGCGCCTCCACGGCACGGATGCGCATGGCATAGATGGCTGGGTAGAGAGCACCGGCCACACCGGTCAGCAATGCAAGCACGATCACAATGAGCACGACCAAAGGCTGGATCGTAACGTCAACGTATCCATGCAAGGCCGGAACAAACTTGAGTCCGAACAGGAAGCAGGTGCCTATGAACAGTCCAGCCACCGCACCGAGAACCGAGACGAGAGCTGACTCGCCAAAGATCATTGTCGCAATCTGCGAGTTTGAGAAACCGCTAACCCGCAGGATGGCGATCTCGCGAATACGCGTGAACACCGACATGATCATCGTGTTTGCGACTCCAAGCCCCCCGAGTAAGAGGCCGCATCCCCCAACCGCCCATGCTGTGGCCTTCAGGATCTTGAATTGAGAGTAGGTACGGGTGAACTCTTCATCTTCCAGTGCGACAAGGTTTGGAAACTTCACCTTGACCATGCGTTTGAACTCGGATGCATCGTCCTTGCTCAAAAGCTTGATCGTGATTACGGAGGAGGAGTCCTCCTTGTGAAAGAAACTCTGGGCCGAGGTAAGCGGCATGAAGACTCCGCCATCCTCAAAGCCATTCGCCGTCTTGATGATCCCTATCACGTGAAATACTCCATGTCCGATCTGCATTGAGCTGCCAAGCTTGGCACTCATGAACTCAGCGGCGCGTTCGCCGAGTACCACGTCGTCAGTGTGTTGTGCAAACTCGGAACGATCTCCTCTCACCCACGTCGCTTTGCGAAGTCGTGCGTCGGCGGAGGTGATGCCGAAGCACGTGATGATGGGGTGATCGGCGCTCGATACGATGCCAAAGAGTACCGGGTCCGCATGCTGCACGATGGACCAGGATGCGACCTCCTTCACTGCCGCTGCTGGCACGTTACTAAAAAAGAGATCGGAGACGTTACGCTCGAAGACGATAATCTCGCTGTCACTTGAGAGAATGCCCGAGAACATCCCAACAGCTCCCTGGAGCACGGTGACGATTGTGAGCATGGCAGCTACGCTGAAAGCGATGCCTGCAATGCTGATCAGGGACCTGATCCTGTGACGAAGCAGATTGGTGAGGATTAGCTTGAAGAAGATCATGCTAGCCCTCCGACTGCGTCACGGCAGACGCTCTGCGTGAGCTGGATTGCTTCTTCGCCAAGCTCCGCACGAAGGGTCTCGAGGAAGCTGACGCCCGGCCTCAAGGCGAGCAAACGGCGAAGCATCCTGTCGCCAAGCTCGATCAAACGGGTAAGGCGCTCGACGGCTCCACCGATTCCGATCACGAGCGCGATGTTCGGACGATCAAGTGACAGATCACGAGAGACTGTCTTTCCGGCTTCAGCTGAACTTTGGAGCACGTCCTTCAAGTCGTCAATAATCTGATAGCTGAGTCCCCAGTACAGAGCGATCCGTTCCAGAATCTGCAATTCAGAGACGGAGGCCCCACCGAGGATGGCCGGAAGAACCAGCGTCAGCCGAATGAGGGATACGGTTTTGCCCATGGCGATTTGTTCTGTCGTTTGCCGGTCGTGAGGCAGCTCCGTATAGTGCAGATCCATACTCTGGCCATTGAGCAACCC
>Ga0193717_1000808_pt1 | contig 19882 bp, 15 predicted proteins | sample U2c2metaG_FD_145900 | JGI IMG/M metagenome (GOLD analysis project Ga0193717, IMG submission 145900) | Soil microbial communities from a riparian zone of the East river system, Colorado, United States - U2c2 | ecosystem: Environmental > Terrestrial > Soil > Riparian zone | place: USA: East River...
GCGGCGCATGCCGCCGCGCGAAGAGCGCCAGGGCATGCTGTTCTCGGCGACGCTGAGTCATCGCGTGCTCGAGCTCGCCTACGAGCACATGAACAGTCCGGAGCTGGTCACCGCCGAGACCGAAACGGTGACCGCCTCGCACGTGCGCCAGGCCGTCTACTTTCCGGCCAAGGAAGAAAAGCTTCCGCTGCTGATCAGCCTGCTGTCGCGCGTCGACGCCCAGCGCAGCATCGTCTTCGTCAACACCAAGGTCGCGGCGGAAAGGGTTACGCGCACGCTGGAGCGGCAGGGTTTCACGGTCGCCACGCTGTCCGGCGACGTGCCGCAGGCCAAGCGCGAGCGCCTGCTCGGCAAGTTCCAGAAAGGCGAGATCGAAGTGCTGGTGGCGACCGATGTCGCCGCGCGCGGGCTGCACATCCCCGCCGTGTCCCACGTCTTCAATTACGACCTGCCGCACGATGCCGAAGACTACGTGCATCGCATCGGCCGCACCGCGCGCCTCGGCGCCGAGGGCGACGCGATCAGCTTCGCCTGCGATCTCTACGCGATGGGTCTGCCCGACATCGAGGCCTACATCGGCCAGAAGATTCCGGTCGAGCGCATCGAGCCGGAACTGCTGATCGCGCCTCCGCGCAGAGCGGGTGCACCGGCCGTGTCGTCCAGCGACGACGACGAAGCGGACGATGCACGCAACACTGCCGGCGCACCGCCGGGAGAGAGCGCGAAAGGCGGCCGGCGACCGCCGGGTCCACCGCGCCGGTCGCCGGATGGCGATCGCGGTCGTTCGCGTCACGAAAAATCATCGCGCCCGGCGCCGAAGCCGCGCGCGGCCGAGCCTGTCGTCGCGCGCGCGGAAGCTCCGGTCGCCGCCGCTGCGCCCGTCGCTGTTGCGGTCGGACCGGCAGGCGACGCCACCGCGCCGCGCAAGCGCCGTCGTCGTGGCGGCCGCGGCCGCACGCGCCGCGAAGGCGGCGAGACCGCCGCGCCGAAGACGGCGTCCGGCGAAGCGAAACCGAAACATGCCGAACCCCGTGAACGCAAACCGCGACGCGAGCGTCCGGCGTACATCGAGTCATCGGAATCGAGTCGTCCGGCCGGCATCGCCGAGCCTGTCGCTCCTTCTCATCATCAGAAGCCGGGGTTGTTCCGCCGCATCGCGCGGTTCTTTACTCCGCGCTGACGTTCTTTCCCTTCCCCCGCAGCGCGGGGGACAAAACGGCAGGACTGCCGTTTTGCACGGCGCAGCCGCCCGGAGGGCGAGCGCCACGGATGGCGCGAGTGCACGTGCCGAAGGCGGAAGGGGGCGCTCTTGCTTCGCGCCCGCATATTCGTAGTCTCTGCACGCTCGCCCCCTTCCGCCCTTCGGGCACCTTCCCCCGCGCTGCGGGGGAAGGAACAGCGCACATCATTGATTTGCGCGACCAATCGGACTTCTTTGCCTGCGCCTTTGCTACGCTTCGCGCCGAATTGACGGTTGGGGGCGGGAGCACGTGTCGAGGGGGTTTGCCAATATCGATCGCCGTCGTTCGTCGGAACTGGCTGCGCTCGTCGCCAGCATCGCGCTCGCCGCGCTGCTGATCTGGCTCGTCGTCCGCCTGATCTGGCTGCTGGTTCCGCGCGGCGATGCCGCGCTGGATACGCCGTCGACCCGCATCGGTGTCGACGGCGGCGGTCCGGCACCGGCGCAATCCGTCTCCAAGTGGCACCTGTTCGGCAACACGCCCGCACGTCCGGGTTCCGGCCCGGGCGCGCCTGCGACCACGCTGGCGATGATCCTGCGCGGCACGCTTGCCGACCGCGATCCGGCTTCCGGCATCGCGGTGATCAGCGACGGTGAACGCGGCGAACGCGCCTACCGGGCCGGCGAGAACGTCGCCGCCGGCGTGAAGCTGGCGCGCGTGTATCCCGATCGTGTGATCCTGCTGCACGAGGGCGCCGAGGAAACGCTGAAGCTTTCGCGCGACCAGAACCTGGCGCCCGCCGATATCGTGCGGCAGCCGCCGCCGAAAGGAGCCATCGCGCGTAACGTCGGTGTGAATGCAGCGGTGACCGCTGCGGCATCGGCGCCGGGCGCGACGCAAACCGTGCGTGCTCCGGCCGACTGGCAGCAAACGGTCGAGCGCCTGCGCCAGAACCCCGACGAGCTCGCCAAGCGCGTGCAGATCGTGCCGGTGCTCGACGGCGGCAAGCTGACCGGGGTGCGCGTATCGGCAGGGGCGGATGCGGCGTTGATCAACCAGCTCGGCCTGCGCGCCGGCGACATCGTGACCGCCGTCAACGGCGCACCGGTGGATTCGATCGCGCGCGGTCAGCAGATCGTCGACAGCCTGCGCAGCGCGGCCAGTGCGCGCGTCACCGTGCTGCGCGACGGCAAACCGACCGACATCACGATCAGCCTCAAGTGAACACGCAATGCCACGCACAGGATTTCCCGCGATGAAGTGTCCGCATCTTCCGAGTTCGATCCTGCTGCTGACGCTGCTCGCGTTGCCGCTGTGCGTGCAGGCGCAACCCGCGCCGCCGCAACCGGGACATGAAGTCACCGCCGACGGACGCCACACGCTGAACCTCAAAGACGCCGACATCCAGGCGCTGATCGCCACGGTCAGCGAGATCACCGGCAAGAACTTCATCGTCGGTCCGAACGTGCAGGGCAAGGTCACGGTGGTCTCGGCCAAGCCGATGAAACCGGACGAGATCTATGACGTGTTCCTGTCCGTGCTGCGCGTGCACGGTTTCGCCGCGGTGCCGTCCGGCAGCATGGTCAAGATCGTGCCCGAGGCGATGGCGCAGCAGGACGGATCGTCCGGCCTCGACGGCAATCGCCAGCACGCCGCCGACGAGCTCGTCACGCAGATCGTGCCGGTCAAGCACGTCGCCGCCGCCGAGCTCGTGCCGATCCTGCGCCCGCTGATGCCGCAGGGCGGCCAGCTGATCGCGCACGCGGCGTCGAATTCGCTGGTCGTGTCGGATCGTGCCGGCAACGTGCAGCGCCTGGCCAGCATCATCCAGCGCATCGACACCGTGTCCGACGCGCAGGTCGAGGTGATTCCGCTGATGCATGCGAACGCCGCCGAGCTCGCGCGCACGCTGACGCTGCTCGCCGACGACAAGGCAGCCGTCGCCAGCGGCGACTCGCAGCGCGTCTTCGCCGATACGCGCACCAATTCGATCCTGCTGTCCGGCGCAAAGGCCGGCCGACTGAAGATGCGCGCGCTGGTCGCGCACCTCGATACGCCGATCGAGAACGGCGGCGATACGCAGGTGATCTATCTGCGCTACGCCAACGCCAAGGATCTCGTACCGATCCTGCAGGGCGTCGCCGCGACCTTGACCGGCATCGCGCCGCCGACCGCGCCGAAAGCAGGCGACCTCGGCGGCTCCGGCGCCGGCGCATTGCCGGCGACGATCCAGGCGCACGAGGACAACAACGCGCTGATCATCAGCGCGCCGCCGGCGATATTCCGCTCGCTGGCCAGCGTCGTGCGCCAGCTTGATGTGCGCCGCGCCCAGGTGCTGATAGAGGCAGTCATCGCCGAAGTCTCCGACCAGAGCGCGAGCGAAATCGGCGTGCAGTGGCAGTTGCCGCTGAAGAACAATCCGAACAATACGATCATCGGCGGCACCAACTTCACCGGCCGCACGCCCGGCAACAACATCATCGCCGCCGCGCAGAATCCGCTCGGCGTCGGCAACGGTTTCAACCTCGGCTACGTCGAAGGCACGGTCACGGTCGGCCGCAATACGATCTTCCAGCTGGGCGCGCTGGTAACGGCGCTCGAAGGCGACGGCAAGTCGAACATCCTTTCGACGCCGTCGATACTGACGCTGGACAACAAGGAAGCCGAGATCAAGGTCGCGCAGGAAGTGCCGTTCCTGACCGGCCAGTACACGACCGGTGCGACGAGCACGACCAACACCACGACCACCAGTGGCATCACCAATCCGTTCCAGACGATCGAGCGCAAGGACGTCGGCCTCGTGCTCAAGGTCACGCCGCACATCAACGAGGGCGACGCGGTGCGCCTCGACATACACCAGGAAGTCTCCTCGCTGGCACCGCCGGTCACCGGCGCGGTCGACCTGATCACCAACAAGCGCGAAGTCACCACCAGCGTGCTGATCGCCGACAACTCGCTGCTCGTGCTCGGCGGGCTGCTCGACAACCAGCTCAAGGACAACGTGCAGAAGGTGCCGTTCCTCGGCGACGTGCCGCTGCTCGGCAACCTGTTCCGCTACCGCACCAACGAACGCACCAAGAGCGATCTGATGGTGTTCCTGCATCCGCGCATCCTGCGCGATGCGGCTACCGAAGCTTCGATATCGAGCGAGAAATACAACTATCTGCGCACCGAGCAGCTGCAGCTGCGCGAGGAGAACTGGCCGATCACGCCGCCCAAGCAGCGACCGCTGCTGCCGGAAGTGCACGATTTCCTCGCCAGCCCGACGCTCGACGGCCAGCCCGATCTCGCGCATCCGGAGGCGCGCCGCCAGTGAGCGAGCTGCAACGCCCGGCGCGTCCCGGCTTCGGCTACGCGCGCCGTCACGGCGTCGCGCTGACCGGCTGGCGCGACGACCACGCCGAGATCGTCTGCCGCGAAGGCGTGCGCGCCGAGATCCTCGCCGAGCTGCGCCGGCATCTCGGCGCGCCGCTGCGCTTCACCGCGATGCCGGCAACCGAGTTCGAGCGCCTGCTGCGCGATCTCTACGAGCAGGGCGACGACGCGCGCACGATGGTTTCCGATCTCGACGAGCGCATGGACCTCAAGGCCGTCGCCGACGAGCTGCCCGAGCCCGAAGACCTGCTCGAGAGCGAAGACGACGCGCCGATCATCCGCCTGATCAACGCGCTGCTGACCGAGGCGGTCAAGGAAGGCGCGTCCGACATCCACATCGAGCCTTACGAGAATCACCTCGTCGTGCGCTTCCGCATCGACGGCGTGCTGCGCGAAGTGCTGGCGCCGCAGAAGGCAATCGCGAACGCAGTGGTGAGCCGCATCAAGGTGATGGCCAAACTCGACATCGCCGAGAAGCGCCTGCCGCAGGATGGCCGCATCGGCCTGCGCGTCGCCGGGCGACCAGTCGACGTGCGCGTTTCGACGATTCCAGCCGGCCGCGGAGAGCGCGTTGTGCTGCGCCTGCTCGACAAGCAGGCCGGGCGCCTGGATCTGGTCCAGCTGGGCATGGACGATGCGGTGCGGCTGCGGCTCGAGGACATGATCTCGCGTCCGCACGGCATCCTCTTGGTCACCGGCCCGACCGGCTCGGGCAAGACGACGACGCTGTACGGCGCGCTGCTCAAGCTCAACGACACCTCGCGCAACATCATGACCGTCGAGGATCCGATCGAGTACTACATCGACGGCGTCGGCCAGACCCAGGTCAACACGCGCGTCGACATGACCTTCGCGCGCGGCCTGCGCGCGATCCTGCGCCAGGATCCGGACGTCGTGATGGTCGGCGAAATCCGCGATCTCGACACTGCCGAGACCGCCGTACAGGCGTCGCTGACCGGCCATCTGGTGCTGTCGACGCTGCATACGAATTCCGCGGTCGGTGCGGTCGCGCGCCTGCGCGACATGGGCGTCGAGCCGTTTCTTCTCTCGTCGTCGCTGATCGGCGTGCTCGCGCAGCGCCTCGTGCGCGTGCTCGATCCGTCAACGCGCGAGGCCTATCCCGTGACCGCCTCCGAGCTGGCTGCATTCGGCAAGCCGGCCGACACGCAGGCAACGCTGTATCGACCGCGCGCCGACCTGCCCGGACGCCATGCGGGCTACAAGGGCCGCACCGGCATCTACGAGCTCGTCGCGCTCGACGAGGCGATGCGCCGGATGGTCCACGAAGGCGCGTCGGAGGCCGAGCTCGACCGGCAGGCGCGATTGCGTTCGCCGTCGATACTCGACGATGGCTGGCGCAAGTGCGTGGCCGGCGTTACTTCGTCCGAGGAAGTCTTACGCGTGACGCGCGAAGACTGACCGCCGGAGCGGCCGGTTGACAGCTACCGGCTTTCCGCTTGATCGGACATGTAAATCAAACCCATAAAAACTAGACAAGTTTCCGGAACGTGTATATAAAACAGTCTTTATATATACATGTCTGACCGAACATGTCTACAGAACCGCCGTTTCCTTCACTCGACCGGCTGCCGCCCGAGCGCTTCGAGACGCCAACGCTGCTGAAGCGCCTGGCCTCCGCGAGCCGCAGCCTGGCCGAGCTAAAGGGCGTCGCAGCCAGCATCCCCAACCAGGGCATCCTGATCAGCGCGCTCGCGCTGCAGGAAGCCAAGGACAGCTCGGCGATCGAGAACGTCGTAACCACGCACGACGAGCTTTATCGCGATGACCCGCGAGAAACGGCGCGAGGCGCCGCGAGCAAGGAAGTCCTGCGTTACCGCCACGCGTTGATGGCCGGTTTCGATCGCGTTCGCGCGTCCGGTCTGCTGACGCTCAACACCATCCTCGACATCCAGGCCGAGGTTGCGCGCAACCGTGCCGGCTTGCGCAAGCTGCCGGGCACCGCGTTGAAGGACAGTGCCGGCCAGACGGTCTACACGCCGCCGCAACACGCCGGGACAATCCTTGCGGCGATGAGCGACCTCGAACATTTCATCAACGGCAATCCACCGTTCGACGCGGATGCGCTGATCCGCATGGCGCTGATCCATCACCAATTCGAGAGCATCCATCCGTTCTACGATGGCAACGGCCGCAGCGGGCGCATCGTCAATGTGCTTTATCTGGTCAAGGAAGGGCTGCTCGATATTCCGGTGCTTTATCTGAGCCGGCACATCGTTAGAACCAAGGCGACGTATTACCACCTGCTCCAAGCAGTGCGCGACGACGACGCGTGGGAAGCGTGGGTGGAATACATGCTCACGGCGGTCGAATACACCGCCAGGGAAACCGTCGTCACGATCCTCGGCATCAAGACCTTGCTGCTGCAGGTAAAGCAGCGCGTGCGCGGCGAGTTCAAGTTCTACAGCCAGGATCTGATCAACAACCTGTTCAGCCATCCGTACACGAAGATCGAGTTCATCCAGCAGGATCTGGGCGTGTCCCGCCTGACCGCGACGCGCTATCTCGACGCACTGGCGGCCGCGGGATTACTCGAAAAGACGAAAGTGGGCCGCAGCAACTACTACATCAACAGCCCGTTGTACGCGATCCTGACCAGCGCCGAACGCGACGCTCCGGTTTGATCAAGCCTTCCCGTCGGGCTCGACGCCGCCGGATTCAGCCCCGCTGCATCCGTATTCCAGCCGGCCCCGTACCTCTCCCGGCAGTTGCTCGCCGCGCGCGTGCTGCAGCGCGGCACCACCCTGGGAGGATTGTCATGCGATATCCAAGGCTCACCCTTCTTGCCGCCGCGCTGACGGTGGCTTGCGCCGCGCCGCATGCGCTCGCTTCGAGCCATCGCGAGGCGCCGTTCGTCACCGAGCACCCGAAGGTCGACGCCACCGATTTCTACATGTTCCGCAGCTACGAGGCGGGGCGCGACGGTTACGTCACCATCGTCGCCAACTACGAGCCGCTGCAGGACGTGTACGGCGGTCCGAACTATTTCACGCTCGATCCGAATGCGCTGTACGAGATCGAGATCGACAACAACGGCGATGCGATCGAGGACATCACGTTCCAGTTCCGCTTCACCAACACCTACAACAACGCGGCGCTGACGATCGGCGGCAAGAGCGTGCCGGTGCCGCTCGAGCTGCTGGGCCCGATCGGCAGCGGCATCAGCTCCGATGACGGCAACAAGAACCTGATCGAAAGCTACACGGTCACCGTCGTGCGCGGCGACCGCCGCGGCGGCACGGCGCAGGCGGCGAGCAATCTCAGCGCCGGCGGCTCGACCTTCCGCAAGCCGCTCGACAACATCGGCAACAAATCGATTCCCGACTACGCGGGGTACGCGGCGAGCCACGTCGCCAGCATCGGCATTCCGGGCTGCGAAGCCGGCAAGGTATTCGTCGGTCAGCGCAAGGATCCGTTCGCGGTGAACCTCGGCGAGATTTTCGATCTGGTCAATCTCAATCCGCTCGGCGAACCGAATGCCGCACCGAATACGCTCGCGTACAAGAGCGTGACCTCGCTCGAGCTCGAAGTGCCGGTCGCCTGCCTCGCGACCGGCGGCAGCGACATCGTCGGCGGGTGGACCACCGCGAGCCTGCGCCAGGCGCGCGTGCTCAACCCGGCGCCGAAAGGTGTCGTCGCCGGCGCCAACGCAGGCAAGGGTCCCGAAGTCGTCGGCGGCGCGTGGACGCAGGTCTCGCGTCTTGGCATGCCGCTGGTCAACGAAGTCGTGATCGGTTTGCCGGACAAGGATCGGTTCAATGCAAGCCAACCGAAGGACGACGGGCAGTTCGCCGACTACGTGACCAATCCGACGCTGCCGGCGCTGCTGCAGGTTCTGTTCGGCGTGGAGGCGCCGCAGGTGTTTCCGCGCACGGATCTCGTCGCCGCGTTCCTTACCGGCGTCGATGGCCTGAACAAGCCGGCCGGCGTGGTCGCCTCGGAGATGCTGCGGCTCAACACTTCCATCGCACCGAAACCGGCGGCGCAGCAGAGCAGCCTCGGCGTGCTCGGCAGCGACACTTCGGGCTTCCCGAATGGCCGCCGTCCCGGCGATGACGTCGTCGATATCGAGTTGCGCGTGGCGATGGGCGTGCTGCTGCCACCCGAGCAGGCGCCGGCCGGCCAGCTGCCGCTGACTGACGGCGCCGCGCAGAGCGCCGCCGATTTCGATGAAGCGTTTCCATATCTGAAGACGCCGCTTCCCGGTTCGCCGAACGGCGCCAACGGTATCGTGTCGAGGTAAGCCATGAAACGCACCCTCGCATCGCTCCTCATCGCCGCGGCGCTCGCCGGCTGCGGCGGCGGCAGCTCGAATTCCTCGAACACGCCGCCACCCCCTCCACCACCGCCGCCGGCGGCCACGAGCCTGACCACGTTCGTGCACACCGAGCTGGCGCAAACGTCCGATGTCACGCAAGCGGATGACATCAACGAGGTGATGTTCGCGTTCCCCGATGACGACAACCCGGCGGCATTCGACGATGTCCTCGGAGGTCCATAGCACGTCGAACGGCGCGGCGGCGCTCATCGCAGCGGCTCTTATCGCGGCCGTTCCGCTGCTGATGGGGACCACGGCGCTCGCCGCGCCGTTTCGACCCGCTTCGGACGACGTCGTCCTCGAACACCTGCCGCCGGCGCTGCTGGCGGTGCGTTCGTTGCGCGGCGCCGTCGACCGCGGCGCCGCGCCCGTCGATCTCGATCATGCGCTGGCATCGGCACGCCGATACGTCGGGGTCGGCCGGACTTATGCCGATCCGCGCGCTTTCGGCTATGCGCAGACTGCGCTCGGGCCGTGGTGGCATGAGCAGGCACGCGCAACACCCGAGCTTCGCCTGATGCGCGCACGCATCCTTCAATTCCGTCATCAGTTTCCGCAGGCGTTGGCCGAGCTGAAGGCGGCGCTCGATGCGGATGCGTTTCAGGCGGATGCGTGGCTGCAGTTCGCGAGCATCGAGCAGGTGCAGGGCAATATCGATGCGGCGCGCGCCGGATGCCTGAAGCTGATGACGATCGCCGATCCGCTGGTCGGCGCGACCTGCGCTGCGGCGACCGGCTCGCTCGCGGGCCGCTCCGATCAGGCCGATCAGTTGCTCACGCGCGCTTTGGTGCAACCGACCGCAGTGGACAGCGGCGTACGCGCGTGGGCTTGGACTACGCTCGCCGAAATCCGCGCGCGCCGCGGTGGGATTGCCGACGCGGAGAGCGCATTTCGCGAGGCGCTCTCGCTCGAGCCGGACGACGTTTATGCACGCGCCGCATACGCGGACCTGCTGCTCGACGCCGGGCGCAATGCGGACGCGCGCCGCGTGCTCGGTGATGCGACGCAGGCCGACGCACTGCTGCTACGTGCCGCGATCGCCGCGCAACGCAACCACGATGGCGATGCCGCCCAGCTCGCCACGAATCTCGCCGAGCGCTTCGCCGAAGCGCGTGCGCGCGGCGACGAGACCCATCTGCGCGAACAGGCGCGTTACGCGCTCGATATTGCGCGCGATGCGCCGGCCGCACTCGCGCTGGCGCAACGCAATTTCAATGTACAGCGCGAGCCCGCCGACGCGCGCATCCTGCTCGAGGCGGCGCTCGCCGCGCGACAACCGGAGGGCGCGAAGCCAGCGGTCGACTGGATCGCGACGACCGGCATCGACGCGGTGCGGTTGTTGGCGCTGGCCGGCACGTTAGCGCAAGGACGGCCGCAATGAGCCGCGGATTGCGCTGGTTCGCGCTCGCTCTGGCCGCAATCTTCGCGGCGCGCGTCGAAGCGCACAAACCAAGCGACAGCTACCTCACGATGAACGCGCAAGCATCCAGCGCCGACATCAGCGGACACTGGGACATCGCGCTGCGCGATCTCGAAGTCGCTGTCGGTCTGGATGCGAACGGCGACGGCGCAATCACCTGGGGCGAGTTGCGCCAGCATGCATCCGACGTTTTCGCCTACGCATTGCAGCGGCTCGACCTGCGCGCTGACGGCGCAGCCTGCGCGATCGCCGCGGGCGACGTGCTGAGCGACGCGCACAGCGACGGCGGCTACGCGGTGTTGAACTTCACCGCGCATTGCCCGGCGCCGTCGCGGCAGCTCGAGATCGGTTACCGGCTCCTGTTTGATATCGATCCGAGCCATCGCGGCCTGCTCAATCTCAGCGTCGGCGGTGCGGTACGCAGCGCGGTGCTGTCGCCCGACAACGCCGTGCAGACGTTCGATCTCGCGCGCGCCTCGCCATGGCGCCAGTTCTTCCAGTTCGTAGCCGACGGTGTGCATCACATCTGGATCGGCTACGATCACATGCTGTTCCTGATCTCGCTGCTGCTGCCGGCCGTGCTGGTCCGCCGCGACGGCCACTGGATCGCGGTCGGAACCTTGCGCGGCGCATTGATCAACGTGATCGCCGTCGTCACCGCGTTCACGCTCGCGCACTCGATCACGCTGACGCTGGCCGCGCTCGGCATGGTCGGCCTGCCTTCGCGCCTGGTCGAATCCGGCATTGCGCTGTCGGTGCTGCTCGCCGCGCTCAACAACGTCTGGCCGCAGGTGACGCGCCGCGCCTGGCTGCTCGCGTTCGGCTTCGGGCTCGTGCACGGCTTCGGTTTCGCCAGCGTGCTCAACGATCTCGGCCTGCCGCGCGACGCGCTCGCGATTTCGCTGGCAGGCTTCAATATCGGCGTCGAGCTGGGCCAGCTCAGCGTCGTCCTGCTGGTCGTACCGCTGATCTTCCTGCTGCGCGACCGGCGCTTCTATCGGCCGGCTGTTCTCGTCGGCGGGTCGAGCCTGATCGCCGCGGTGGCCGCGACATGGTTCGTGCTGGGGTTCGGATTGGGCTGAACCTCGCCCACTGTTTCCCGCACGTCGCCTTTCAAGCGACAATCGCGGCGTCATCGCTGCGGCCGCCCACGACGTGCCTGCTTTCGCTTACCAAGCTCTCGATGCCAGCGGCAAGACGCAGCGCGGCGTGCTGCAGGGCGATACCGCGCGCGCGGTGCGCGGGTCCTTGCGCGAGCGCGGGCTGAATCCGCTGTCGGTCGATGAAGTGCGCGAAGGTGCCGCGCGCAACGCCAGCCTGTTTGCGCGGCGCGGCCTGAGTGGCGCGCAACTGGCGCTGCTGACGCGACAGCTGGCGACGCTGATCGGCGCCGGCCTGCCGATCGACGAAGCGCTGGGCGCGTTGTCGGAACAGGCCGAGAACGAACGCCAGCGCGGCATGACCGTCGCGCTGCGCTCGCGCGTGATGGAAGGCGCCAGCCTGGCGCAGGCGATGGCCGAGTTTCCGGAGAGTTTTCCCGAGATCTTCCGCGCGACCGTCGGCGCCGGCGAGCAATCCGGCCGGCTCGATACGGTCCTCGAAAAGCTCGCCGACTACGCCGAGGCGCGCGATGCGCTGCGGCAGAAGATCCTCGCCGCGCTGGCGTATCCGTTGCTGTTGAGCCTGGTCGCGGCGGCGGTCGTCACCGGCCTGCTGACCTGGGTGGTGCCGCAGATCGTCGGCGTGTTCAAGAACCTGCACCAGACGCTGCCGCTGGCGACGCGTGCGCTGATGGGCTTGTCGGCGTTCCTGCGCAGCTGGGGCTGGCTGATTCTGCTGCTGCTGATCGGTGCGGGCATTGCTGCGCGTATCGCGTTGCGCAGCGAGTCGGTGCGTTATCGCTGGCACGCATTCGTGCTGCGCGTGCCGCTGGTCGGACGGCTGACGCGCGCGGCGAACACGGCACGTGCGACACGCACGCTCGCGCTGCTCTCCGAAAGCGCGGTGCCACTGCTCGAAGCGCTCGGCATCGCGGCACAAGTGGTGCCGAACCTGCCGATGCGCGAGGCGATGCGGCGCGCGGCGTTCAAGGTGCGCGAAGGCACGGCGTTCTCGCGCGCGCTCGGCGAAAGCGGCCAGTTTCCGCCGGTGGCGCTGCGCCTGATCGCAAGCGGCGAGCGTTCGGGCGAGTTGTCGCGCATGCTCGGCGAAGCGGCCGCGCACCAGCAGCGCGAGCTCGACCGCTGGCTCGGCGCGTTGACAGCGGTGCTGGGGCCCGCGGTGATCCTGCTGGTCGGCGCGATGGTCCTCTTCATCGTGCTGGCGATCCTGCTGCCGATCTTCAATTTGAATCAGATGGTCAAGTGAGAGGGGAATCGGGAATGGGGAATCGGGAATCGGCAGAGCATCGATACGGCGTTTCAATCCAGCCGTCTCTTACAATTCCCGAATCCCGATTCCCCATTCCTGCTCCTCAATGATCACCTTCGACAAAGTCAGCAAACGCTACGCATCGGGCCAGGACGCGCTCGCCGAGCTCAGCTTCGAGATCGGTGCGGGCGAAGTGGTGTTCGTCACCGGTCATTCCGGTGCCGGCAAGAGCACGCTGCTGAAACTGATCGGGCTGGTCGAGCGTCCGACGCGCGGGCAGATCGTGGTCAACCACGCGCAGCTTGCCAACGTGCGCCGCCGCGGCATACCGCAGCTGCGCCGCCACATCGGCATGGTGTTCCAGGATCATCGTCTGCTCACCGACCGCACGGTGTTCGACAACGTCGCGCTGCCGCTGATCATCGCCGGCACCGCGCGCGAGGAGATCGGCAAGCGCGTGCGCGCCGCGCTGGACAAGGTCGGACTGCTGGCGAAGGAGAAGGCTTCGCCGGTCGCGCTTTCGGCGGGCGAACAGCAGCGCGTCGGCATCGCGCGTGCGATCGTCGGCAAGCCGCCGGTGATCATCGCCGACGAGCCGACCGGCAACCTCGATCCGCAGCTTTCCGCCGAGATCATGAACCTGTTCGCCGAGTTCGGCGCCGTCGGCACGACCGTGCTGATCGCCAGCCATGATCTGCACCTGATCAAGCGCATCGGCAAACGCGCGCTCGTGCTCGATCACGGGCGCCTGGTCGACGACTACCGGCCGGCACCGCCATGAATACGCGGCGTCAGGCCGAACGCAATGTGCGCAAGCCCGCGCCCACACCGGCGCCGCCGGCCGCGAGCGCGAATGCGGAACCGCGCCGGTCGCGCCTGTCGCTGCGCGCGCGGCTCGCCGCGTGGCGCGATCAGCATCTGTTCGGATTCTTCTCGAGTCTCGGCCGCCTCGCCGCACGGCCGTGGGCGACCGCGCTGACCGTGCTGATGCTCGGCTTCGCGCTCGCACTGCCGCTGATGTTCTGGCTCGCGTTCGACAATGCGCGGCAACTTTCGGGCGGCCTGCGCGAAGCGCGCGAAGTCACCGTGTTCCTCAAGCCGGCGCTGGACAGTGCCGCGGCGACGGACTTCGCCGCCGACCTGCGCAAGCGCGACGATGTCGCCGCGGTCAGCGTGAGAACGCCGGAGCAGGGACTGTCCGAGTTCCGCCAGCTGTCGGGTTTCGGCGAGGCGCTGGACATCCTCAAGGACAACCCGCTGCCGAACGTGCTGGTGGTCACTCCGCGCTCGGTGCCGGACGGCGACAATCCGCCGCTGGTCGCCGAGCTGAAGATCGATGCGCGCGCCGATCTCGTGCAATACGACGCGACCTGGCGGCGCAGGCTGTCCGATATCCTCGGCTTCGGCGAGCGTGCCGTGGCCGTGATCGCGGCGTTGCTCGCGCTGGCCACGCTGCTGGTGATCGGCAATACCGTGCGCATGGACATCCAGGCCCGCGCCGAGGAAATCGCGGTGATGCAGCTGATCGGCGCCAGCGACGGCTTCGTGCGCCGGCCGTTCCTTTATTCGGGGCTCTGGTACGGCCTTCTGGGCGGCGTGCTCGCGCTGGCGATCGTGATCGGTGCGGAATGGGCGATAGCAGGTCCGCTCGATCGGCTGCTGGCGAGCTATGATCACCGCCTTGCCCTGAGCGGTCTGGGCGTCGTGTCGGCGCTGATCGTGATCGGTGCGAGTTCCCTGCTCGGCTGGGCCGGCGCGTTCGTCGCGACGGCACGGCACATGGCCGCTGGACATCCCACCTAATGGCGTCGGAAATTTCCCTGCCGCATCACCTGTCCAGTGCGCAGCCGCGCGTGCTCGTGGTCGATGGCTCGCGCGTCGCGCGCCGGCTGATCGAGCAGGTATTGAAGGCCGAGCTGCCGGAATCGATCGTGCTGTCCTGCGCGGACGGCGAGGCGGCCAAGCGCGAGCTCGAGAACGGCGTGGTCGATCTGGTCACGACGGCGCTGAGCCTGCCGGACATGGACGGCGTCGACCTCGCGCATCACGTGCGCGAATACTCACCGCAGGCGTACATCCCGATCATCGTCGTCTCCGGTGACGTGCAGGAGCGCTTGGTCGCGCGCTCGCTCTCGCACGACGTGACCGATTACTTCGACAAGGCGCTCGGCTTCGAGGCGCTCGCCGAGTTCATCCGCGGCTACGTGAGTCCGGAGCAGAACGCGAGCGGCGACGTGCTGTATGTCGAGGACAGCCGTGTGGTCGCGCATGCGACGACGCGCATGCTGGAGAAATTCGGGCTCACGATCACGCTCGTGACCAACGTCGAGGCCGCGATCGAGATCCTCGAAACGGCCAGGAACGAAGGCCGCGCGCCGGGCCCCGACCTCGTGCTCACCGATGTGAACCTCAAAGGCGAGCTCAGCGGCGGCGATCTGCTCGAGCTGATCCGCGGCGGTTTCGGCTACAGCAAGGGCGAATTGCCGGTGCTGGTCATGACCGGCGACGACAATCCGAAGAACCAGACCGCGCTGCTGCGCGCCGGCGCCAACGACCTCGTGCATAAACCCATCGAGGAACGCCTGCTGATCACCAAGCTGATGTTCCAGTTGCGCGTCGCGCGCAAGGTGCGAGAGCACGCGCGGGCGTGAACGAGGATCGCGTCAAGCTCGAACCGTCGTGGAAGGCGCGCGTCGGCGCGTGGTTCGAGCGTCCCGAGATGATCGCCTTGGCCGAGTTCCTGCGCGCGGAAAAGCGCGACGGCAAGGTGATCTATCCGCCGGGCCCGCAGATCTTCGCGGCGCTGGACGCGACGCCGTTCGATGCGGTCAAGGTGGTGATCCTCGGTCAGGATCCGTATCACGGGCCGAACCAGGCGCACGGACTTTGCTTCTCGGTGATGCCCGGCGTGCCGGTGCCGCCGTCGCTGCTGAACATCTTCGCGGAAATCGAGCGCGATCTGCGCATCCAGCGTCCGGATCACGGCTGCCTGACTCCGTGGGCGCGTCAGGGCGTGCTGCTGCTCAACGCGGTGTTGACCGTCGAGCGCGGCCTGGCCGGATCCCATCAAGGCAAGGGTTGGGAAGGCTTCACCGACGCCTGCGTCGATGCGCTCAACCGCGAACGCGAAGGTCTGGTCTTCCTGCTCTGGGGCAGCTATGCGCAGGCCAAGGGCAAGCTGATCGACCGCCACCGGCATCTGGTGCTCAGGGCGCCGCATCCCTCGCCGCTGTCGGCCCACCGCGGCTTCATCGGCTGCGATCATTTCTCGCGCGCGAACGAGTACCTGCGCGACAAGGGCTATACGCCGATCGACTGGCGCCTGCCGCCGAGAAGCCAGCTGCAATAGCTCGCGCTCCAGTCCGGTCTGTAGCGGAGGATTGCGTCCGCAGGGTGGGCTTCAGCCCACCGGGCTCCTGGTGGGCTGAAGCCCACCCTATGCTCATCGCCCCGACAGCCGTCGTTCAGGCGATCTAGGCGTAAGCATATGATTTTTAGTTGTTTCCTTCTGTGTGGAAACAGTGTGTCCAATTATTGTCCGACCTTGAAACCTTCCCAAACCGGGTCTTTCCCAGTACTATACTCACCAGTTCAGTTATGTTCCGGCCAACGGACTGGCAAGTGGAACTCCAGGGACGTTTAGCACTCTCACAGGACGAGTGCTTACCTGCCCTCGAAGTAGGAGTATCACCGAATGACGAATGCCTTGATCGCCACGAATCTCCCGATCCCAAGCGCGATCGGAAGTCTTGAGTCCTATGTGAGTGCGGTTCACCGCATTCCAATGCTGACCCAGGAAGAAGAGCAGGATCTGGCGCACCGTTTCGTCGACCAGGACGATCTCAATGCGGCCAAGCAGCTGGTGCTTTCGCACCTGCGCTTCGTCGTCCATGTCGCGCGCGGTTATTCCGGCTATGGTCTTCAGGTCGGCGATCTGATTCAGGAAGGAAATATCGGCCTCATGAAGGCCGTGAAGCGATTCGACCCCAATCATGGCGTACGCCTGGTGTCGTTCGCGGTGCATTGGATCCGTGCGGAAATGCATGAGTTCATCCTGCGCAACTGGCGCATCGTCAAGGTCGCGACGACCAAGGCGCAGCGCAAGCTGTTCTTCAACCTGCGCAAGTCGAAGAAGCGCCTGGGCTGGATGAATGCCGAGGAAGTGAATACGGTCGCCAGGGAACTCGGCGTTCCGGCCGCCACGGTGCTCGAGATGGAAGCGCGCCTCAACGGCCGCGACGTCGCCTTCGACTCGCCGGTCGACGCCGACGACGATGAGAAGCCCGCACCCGCGGCGTTCCTGATCGACCATGCGGCCGATCCGTACACGGCGGTGGAAGCGGAATCCGAGGAGGATTCGAGCCTCGACACGCTGCACCGAGGACTGGTCAAGCTCGACGACCGCTCCCGCGACATCATCGCGCGCCGCTGGCTCAAGGACGGCGAGAAGGCGACCTTGCAGGAACTCGCGGATCAGTATGGTGTGTCGGCCGAACGCATCCGTCAGATCGAGGCGAATGCGATGAAGAAGATGCGGGCGTTGTTTGTCGCCTGATCTTTGGTCTCTTTTCTTTTCGATGATCGATTGAACGGCCCCGGTTGGGGCCGTTCTTGTTTTTGCCCTTTGCTTTGGCCCTCCCATTCAAGGGGAGGGCTAAAGCGGCAGACGCAGTGAAGGTCGCCCATCATTGCTTGCCCGACAAAGCGCCCGCGCGCGCAAGCACGGCGCGCGCAATCGCGATGCGCTTCGCCGCGTCATCTCCGCTCCGCGGCATATCGATATTGAGCGCGAAAAACCAACGTCTCCCGTCCCGCTCGACCCAACCGACATACCAACCGAGATCTTCCTTGCGCCTGGTGTGCTGGTGCGTCGCCCAGCCGGTCTTGCCGTGGAGCACGTAGTCCGGCGCCGATTCCTGGATCGTGATGCGGCGTACCGTCTCCTGACTACGCGCGGAGAACGGCAGCGTGCCGGCCGCAAGGCGGCGCAGGAATCCGATTTCCTCGACCGCGCTGATGCGCAGCGCTCCGCTGAGCCAGAACTGGTCGATGCCTCCGCCGATGTCGCGGTTGCCGTAGCCGACCGCGTCGATCCAATGCTGCATGTGCTGCTGGCCGGCGCGGCGCGCCATCTCCTGATAGAACCAGACGACCGAGAACTTCATGCCGCTGGCCAGCGAATGGTCGCGATTCCAGTCCGGGAACTGGCGCTGCACGCCGTCCCAGCGGATGACCTCGTACTCGTCCTTCACTGCCCCGGTTTCCAGCGCGACCATCGCATTGAGGACCTTGAACGTCGACGCGGGACTGAACCGCGTTTCCGCGCGCTCGCGGTCGAAGACGAGATAGCGGCTGGCCGATTCGTCGAAAACCAGCGCGGTCCCGGCGACGCCGCGGTCGCCGAACTCCTTCGACCATTCCGGATGATCCTCCCAAGTCGCGTCCGCGGCATGCGCGGCGGCGGGAAGAAGGAGGCACAACAGAAGCGTGAACCACGATCGCATCGCTACAACTCCTTGATGGCGGGAGCGCGAGTCTAGGTGCGTCGCCCGCACCCGGAAGGGCGAAAATATGGCAACGCGGAGTTCGCTGCGAGGACGCATCCGCTACCATTGCGCGATTCCCCTCCCCTGCGATCCCGTGCCGCACGCGAATCTCAATCTGCACGAACCCACCGGCGACAGCGTCAAGACGACGACGTGCTACATGTGTGCCTGTCGCTGCGGCATCCGCGTGCATCTGAAAGACGGACGCGTGCGCTACATCGACGGCAACCCGCAGCACCCGGTCAACCGCGGCGTGATCTGCGCGAAGGGATCCGCGGGCATCATGCAGCACTACTCGCCGGCGCGACTGAGCAAACCCTTGCTGCGTGTCGGCGAACGCGGCGCCGGCGAATTCCGCGAGATCGAATGGGACGAAGCGCTCGAGCTCGCGGCGCGATGGCTCGGCGACATCCGCCAGCGAAACCCGGACGAGCTCGCATTCTTCACCGGCCGCGACCAGTCGCAGGCGCTGACCAGCTGGTGGGCGCAGCAGTTCGGCACCGTCAACTACGCAGCGCACGGCGGGTTCTGCTCGGTCAACATGGCGGCGGCGGGCATGTACACGCTCGGCGGCAGCTTCTGGGAATTCGGCGAGCCCGATTGGGAGCTGAGCAAGTACCTGATGCTGTGGGGCGTCGCCGAGGATCATGACTCGAATCCGATCAAGCTCGGCCTCGGCAAGCTGAAGGCACGCAGCGCGAAGATCGTCGTCATCAATCCGGTGCGCACGGGGTATGGCGCGATCGCGGACGAATGGGTCGCGATCAATCCGGGTACGGACGGACTGCTGGCCGGTGCGCTGATTCATGAGTTGCTGCGTACGGATCGGATCGATCTCGACTACCTTGTGCGTTACACCAATGCGCATCATCTCGTGATCCGCGCACCAGACACGGCGGAGGACGGATTGATCGCGCGCGATGCCGATGGCAATCCGCTGTGCGCGGCGCGCACGGACGCTTCCCTTCCCCCGCGAAGCGGGGGAAGGTGGCCGGAGGCCGGAAGGGGGCGCTCTGGAGACTCGAGCTTCGACGAACACCATCCCCACCCAAACCCTCCCCTTGAAGGGGAGGGCTTGAAAGCCCGCATTGTTCGTGCGGACTCCGTCGACATCGAGCCACTGATAGTGGGCGGATACAAACTCGCCGACGGCCGCAGTGCGGTCCCGGCATTCCACCTTTTCGCCGAACGCTATCTGACGGAGGACTACGCACCGGACAACGTCGCGAAAGCCTGCGGCGTACCCGCCGACACGATCCGCCGCCTCGCACGCGAGCTCGCCGACGTCGCGTTCGACCAGGCGATCCGCCTGCCGCAACGCTGGACCGACGCCCACGGCCGCGAGCACGCCGAGATGATCGGCCGTCCGGTATCGATGCATGCGATGCGCGGCATCTCGGCGCACTCGAACGGCTTCCACACCTGCCGCGCGTTGCATCTCCTGCAGATGCTGCTCGGCGCGATCGACACGCCGGGAAGTTTCCGCTACCAGCCGCCGTATCCGAAATCCGCGCCGCCGGCGAACCGGCCCGGCAAGACGCGCAAGGCCAACGGTGTGCTCGACGCGGGCCCGCTCGGCTACGTGCACGCGCCCGAGGATCTGCTGGTCGATGCGGACGGCAAACCGCGCCGCACCGACAAGGCGTTCTCGTGG
>Ga0193717_1000809_pt1 | contig 19880 bp, 15 predicted proteins | sample U2c2metaG_FD_145900 | JGI IMG/M metagenome (GOLD analysis project Ga0193717, IMG submission 145900) | Soil microbial communities from a riparian zone of the East river system, Colorado, United States - U2c2 | ecosystem: Environmental > Terrestrial > Soil > Riparian zone | place: USA: East River...
AGACTCCTTGATGGCGACGATATTGGGCAGGTCGGCGAGTTCGCCGAACATGTCGACGGTGACGTCCACGCCGTACGAAACGGGGTTGTTGTAGACCATGATGGGCAGGCCGGTGGCCTGCGCTACGGTGCGGAAGTGATGCAAGGTCTCGCGCCGGTTGGATTTGTAGACCATGGCGGGCAGCAACATCAGGCCGTCGATGCCGGTCTTCTCGGCGTCGCGCGCGTATTCGGCAGCCAGCGCCGTGGTGTATTCGGCGACCCCGGACAACACCGGAACACGTCCGCCGGACACCTCCTTGATGGCAGCCATGACGGTGCGCTTCTCCGCGGCGTTCAACGAGCAGTTTTCGCCCACGGTTCCCATGCAGATGACGCCGTCGACGCCGTCATCGATGAGTGCGGCGACCACTTTCTGCGTGGCGGCGACGTCAAGGCGCTCGTCGCGCGTGAACTGCGTAGTGGTAGCGGGAAATACACCGGACCATTGCTTCATGTCAGCTCCATCGTCGTAAGTCGAATGCGGAAACGTCCACCGCGGGCGTGCGCCCGGCGGCGAGGTCAGCCATGGTCCGCGCGGTGACCGCGCACAGCGTGAGCCCGATGTGCTGGTGACCGAATGCGTACAGCAGGTTGGGCACCGCGGCCACCCGTCCCATCGCCGGTAGATAGTCCGGCAGCACCGGGCGTGGACCCACCCAGCTTGGGACCGCGTCGTCGCAGGCATAACCCAGCTCTCGCAACCGGGCGCGCAGCCACGCGGGCTTGCGCGGATCGGGCGGCGCGTCGGGCCCGGCGAATTCCATGAAGCTGGTCGCGCGCACGCGGCCGGCCATGGGTGTCACGACGATGTTGGCGTCGGAGTACAGGATGGGCGCATCGACGAGCGGTGTCGCGCCGGGCATCTGCACGTGGTAGCCACGCGCGGCTTCGAGCGGCGCTCGCAGGCCGAACGGTGCCAGCAGCGGTGCCGACCACACGCCCGCGCACACGATGGCCGAGCGCACCGCAATTGGCCCGGCGTCGGTGATGATCTGCACGCCGGAGTCGCTGGCGCCGAGCGCTCGCACTTCGCGGCGCAAGAAAGAGGCGCCGCGCGCAGTGGCCGCGGCCGCGAACGCGCGCACGACTTCGAGCGGGTCGAGCACATGCGCGCACTTCGGGAAGTACAGTCCAGCGGCGGTGGTGGCGTGCGCTGCTTTTCGCGCGGATTCGACGAGTTCGGCCGGCGCCGGAAGCGTCGGCACCTCGAGTTTCTCCATGGCGAGCGACTGCGCTCGTGCGCGCCGCGCAACATCGCCATCGAGCCACACTTCATAGTGGCCGTGCTGGCGGATGAGGTCCGGGCGCCCAATCTCGCCCAGCATTTCGATCAGTGCCGGCACGGCCGGCCGCACGAAAGGCGCGAGGTGCCGCGTGTTCTCGGCACGCCGGAAGGCCGCGCGCGCGAAGCGCCCCGCCCAGGGAAGGAATTTCCGCAAGCGACGCGGCGGAATGTCGAGCACGCCGCCGAACGCAAACAGTTCGCGCCAGAACCCGAACAACAAGGCGGGTGAGGGCAGTGGCTCGACCAGTTCCGTGGCGATGTGCCCGGCATTGCCAAAACTCGCGCCGGCTTCGCCCGGCCCGGCCCGATCGATGAGCAGGACCTGCCGGCCCTCGCGCGCCAGCGCGCAGGCAATCGCACTGCCGATGACGCCGGCGCCGATGACTGCGGTCGTTTCTTGCTCCGCCATGCGGCTACCGTATACGATCTACGCCCGTCGCGAAACAGGCCTGCCATGCAACGGATTTGCGTCATCGATTCGCACACCGCGGGCGAACCCACGCGCCTGATCACGGAAGGCGGCCCTGCGCTGGGAAACGGTCCTCTCGAGACGCGCGTGCAACGCTTTCGCGATGAGTTCGATGCCTATCGTTCGGCGGTGGTCAACGAACCGCGCGGCTCCGACACGGTGGTCGGCGCGCTGCTGTGCGAGCCGCACCGCGCCGATTGCAGCGTCGGCGTCATCTTCTTCAACAACGTGGGCTTCCTCGGCATGTGCGGTCACGGCACCATCGGCCTGGTCGCGTCGCTGGCGCATGCCGGGCGGCTCGCGCCGGGCGTGCTCAGAATCGACACGCCGGTGGGGGCGGTCGACGCGCAGCTGCATGCCGACGGCCGCATCGACGTCGGCAACGTGCCTAGCTACCGCAAAGCACAGGGAGTCGCGGTGGACGTGCCGGGCGCGGGCGTGGTGCGTGGCGATGTCGCCTGGGGCGGGAACTGGTTCTTCCTTGCGGAGGCGCAGGGCCGCCGGCTCACGCTTGCGGATGTCGAGTCGCTGACCGACTTTACGTGGCGCGTGCGCCAGGCGCTGAACGCGCAGGGTTTTCCCGAAGTGGATCACGTGGAGTTGTTCGGTCCGTCGCCCAACGCCGGCGCGGATGGCCGCAACTTCGTGTTGTGCCCGGGCAAGGCCTACGACCGATCGCCCTGCGGCACCGGCACCAGCGCCAAGCTCGCCTGCCTGGCTGCCGACGGCACGCTGGCCGAGGGCGAAGACTGGATCCAGGAAAGCGTCATCGGCAGCAGCTTCAGTGCACGGTTTCGCTGGCTGGACCGGTCTGCTGGAAAGATCGCGCCGACCATCAGTGGCCGCGCGCACGTGACCGCGGAGAGCACGCTGTTGCTCGACGCTTCCGATCCATTCTGCTGGGGAATCCGATGAACGAACCCTTGATGAGGACGATGAGCGGGCAGATCACCACGCGCATCCGCGACAAGATCCTCACCGGCGAATATTCACCCGGCTCCCCGCTGCTGCAGGACTCCATCGCCGCCGAGTTCGGCGTCAGCAAGATTCCGGTGCGCGAAGCTCTGGTGCGTTTGCGCGCCGAAGGACTCATCGACATCGAGGCGCACCGCGGCTTTCGTGTGCGGCCTTTGCTCGCCGCCGAGGTGGACGAAGTCTTCCGTCTGCGGCTCGCGCTCGAGCCGGCCGCGGTGAGCGACGGCACGAGAGTGGCGAAAGCGAAGGACCATATCGCGGCGCGCGAAGCGTTGCGCGCCCTGAACACGGCGTTGGCGGCCAAGATACTGAGCGACGTCGGCAACCTGAACAGCGCGTTTCATCTGGCACTCATCGTGCCGCACCAACAGCCAGTGACCTGCGAGATCCTGAGCCGGCTGCATACGCTGTCGCAGCGCTACGTACGCATGCACCTGCTGCCGGTGGGGCGCGTGCGCCGCGCGACACGCGAGCACAATGCGCTTTATGAGGCCTGGGCGGAGGGTGATGCACGCGAGGCGCGCCAGCTCACCACGCAGCACATCGAAGAAACCCGCGACGAGCTGGCGCAGTTCCTCGATCGCGACTGACGCGCCGTCGCGCTCCCAGGTCCTAGGTTACGCAGGGGGCCGGCAATACTGTATTGGCCCTTCGTCCCATTGAGCGGCCAGCTCATCGGACGAGTAGATAGAGAATGGAGGGAAGTCAGGGAATTGGCGGCTCTTGTGTCGCGCGGAAAACCGCATCGAGCAGCTCGATCGGCATGAACGGCTTGCGCAGATATTCGATGCACCCGAGGGCGATCGCGCGTTCGCGAGCGGTTTCGTCGGCGGTGCCACTGATGAAGATGAGCGGAAGTTTGGCCGCGGACACCGCCGGATGGCGGGCCAGATCGAGGCCGCAGGAAGTGGGGCCGAGGTTGACGTCGATCACGGCGCAGCCGGCGTCGCAGGTGGCCATGGCGGAGAGGAATTCTTCGGCGCTGGCAAACGCGTGGACGCGAAAGCCGGCGATATTCAACATTCGCTTGAGTGCCTGGCGTATCCCGCAGTCGTCGTCGATGATTGCAATCGTCTTGCGGTCTATTTCCATGCCTATCTGGTCGGGTATTCTTTCCCGGTTGAAGAGGCGCGCTTTATACGCGCGGTGGGCGGCGAGTGGCTTGTTGGCCGCGGCCAGAAATTTGTCGTTTCACGCCAGCGGGATTGCGCCGTGAAGCGGAGCACGCAGCTGCCGCGCGCGGTCGGAATCATGACGCGAGCCGCGTTTGCGCACGCGAAGGCTTCCGGAATCGCCATCGCGCCGCTGCTGGATCGCGCCGGATTATCGCGGCGGCAGATCGACGATCCCAAAGTGCGGGTGCGCGTGCGGGACCAGGTCGAATTCCTCAACCTGGTCGCGGCCGCCGCGAACGACGAACTACTCGGCTTTCATCTCGCGCAAGCCTGCGAACCGCGCGCCGTCGGGCTGTACTACTACGTGCTGGCGTCGTCCGAGACGGTGACGGATGTTTGCCAGCGCGCCGCGCGCTACAGCGGCCTGGTCAACGAAGGCGCGGTTCAGCACTACATCGACGGCAAAGCCATCGGCCTCCGCATCCAATTCTCCGGCGTGAGCCGTTATCGCGATCGGCACCAGGTGGAGTTCTGGATCGCGACGGTGGTGCGCCTGCTCCGGGAGTTCACGGGCGTTCAGTTGAAACCGCAGCGCGTATGTTTCGCGCACCCGGGCACGCAGGGAGTCCGCGAAATGTCCCGCTATTTCGGCTGCGACATCGAATTCGGTGCTGCGGTTGACGAAATCGTGTTCGCCAAGAGCGTCGGCGAGCTGCCGGTGGTGAACGCCGATCCGTATCTCAACCGCGCGCTGATCGCCATCTGCGAGGAAGCGTTTGTACACCGGGCCACGCATCGTGGATCCATTCGCACGCGCGTCGAAAACGAAATTGCCGCGTTACTGCCGCACGGCAAGGCGCGCGCGGCCAACATCGCGAGCCGCCTCGGGTTCAGCCAGCGAACACTGGCGAGGCATCTCGCCGGCGAAGGCACCAACTTTTCCGATCTGTTGACGGCAATCCGGCGCGACCTGGCCACCCGTTACCTGAAAGACGAGACCCTCTCGATGAGTCAGATCGCCTGGTTGTTGGGATTCCAGGATCTCGGCGCGTTTTCCCACGCCTTCAAGCGATGGAACGGGACGGCGCCGCGGAATGCGGCGGCTCGGGTGCGCTGACCTGTAGAATCCGCGCGGGCACGAATCCGTTCACCCAGGCCGAAGCGGCCGAAAGGCGCGTAATCCATTGAATTGATTGGTGCCCGGGAGAGGACTCGAACCTCCACGATGTTACTCGCTAGTACCTGAAACTAGTGCGTCTACCAATTCCGCCACCCGGGCAGGGTGCGAAGAGCGGCGAAAGGTACGCACCACTTTGTGGGCTGTCAATCGAAGGGCATATTCCTTAAAGAATGGCCCCTCACGAATCGGGAAGAATTATTTGAAACGTCGAATCGACAAATCACGCGGACGCCTCGAAAAACCGCGCCATCCTCAGAAACAAGAGCTGAGCCGCCCACATGCGGCGGCCTCGCCGGCAGGCCACGGCCATGCGCGAGTTGCCGAGGGAATCGTGAGCGCCAACCGTGCCGGCTTCGGCTTCGTGCGCATCGAAGGGCAGGAAGAAGCGGTGTTCCTGCCGCCTCCGCAGATGGCCGGCGTCATGCACGGCGACCGCGTGCGCGTCTCCGTGGAGCGGGGCCGCGATGGCCGTTACTCGGGCCGGCTGGAACGCGTGATCGAACACGCCACCAAGACTTTCGTCGGCACGCTAGAGGTGCATGGCCGCACGGCATTCGTGACGGCGGCGGATCGCCGCATCGGCATTCGCTGCCTCGTGCCACCGGAAGAACTTGCCGACGCGCGCCACGGCGACTGGGTGATCGCGGCGGTCACGCGTTACGCCGGGTCGGGCTCGACTCCCCAGGCGCGCATCGTCAAGCGGCTGGATCCGGAGAAACCGGTCGAGCTTGCCTGCGAAGCGGCCATCGCGCGCTTCGACCTGCCGCGCGAGTTTTCGCCCGAAGCGGTGCGCGAGGCGGAATCGTATGGCAACGAAGTCGACGCCGCGGAAGCGTCGCGCCGTGTCGACCTGCGCAACCTGCCGCTGGTGACCATCGACGGTGAGGACGCCAAGGATTTCGACGACGCGGTCTACTGCGAGCCGCACGCCAAGGGGTTCCGGCTGATCGTCGCCATCGCCGACGTGAGTTTTTACGTGCGCCGTGGAACGGCGCTCGATGCCTGCGCGCGCGAACGCGGCACCAGCGTGTATTTCCCCACGCGCGTCATCCCAATGTTGCCGTTCGCGCTGTCGAACGTGTTGTGCTCGCTGCAGCCGAACGTCGATCGCCTGTGCTTCGCATCGGAGATGATCGTCTCGCGCACGGGTGTGCTGCTGGAATCGCGCTGTTACACGGCGGTGATGCGGTCGGTCCGCCGTCTGACTTACGACCAGGCCTTCGCTGCACTGTTCGAGAAACGACCCGATGCGCTGGCGGATCTGGCGGGGCTCACTGACAAGTTGCTGCCACTCGTGGACGTCTATCGCGCGCTGCTCAAGGCGCGGCACAAGCGCGGGGCGCTCGAGTTCGATGCCGCCGAAGCCGAGTTCGACTTCGATGCTTCTGGACGCATCCAGCGCGTGTACATGTATCAACGCAATGAGGCGCACAAGCTCATCGAAGAATGCATGATCCTCGCCAACGTGGCCGTGGCGCGCGAGCTCGAGTTGCGGGGGGTCGGCACGTTGTATCGCGTGCATGGCAAGCCCGAAGAGAAGAAGCTCAACCTGCTGCTGGAAACGCTCAACGCGCTCGGCGTGGCCGCCGAGTTCCCGGAAGAGGTGAGCCCGCGGGACTTCCGCGCCATCACCGACCGGCTGGGTCACGACGAGTCACGGCCGTTCATCGAATCGCTGATCGTGCGCTCGATGATGCAGGCGGTGTACCAGCCGCAGAACATCGGGCACTTCGGCCTGGCGCTCAAGCACTACGCGCATTTCACGTCGCCCATCCGCCGTTACCCGGACCTGGTGGTGCATCGTTGCCTGCGAGCGATGTTGTCGGATGCCGATCCGTACGGGATGCGGTACGACGGCGGACAGCTGGCACTCGCTGGCGCCGAGCTCACGCAGCTCGAGAAGCGCGCGGACGAGTCGGATCGTTACGTGAATTCCTGGCTCAAGTGCGTGTACCTGCGCGACCGTATTGGCCAGACCTTCGAAGGCCTCATCACCACGGTGGTGGAGTTCGGTGCGTTCGTGCAGCTGACGGCGGTGGGCACTGACGGACTGCTGCACATCGACAACCTGCGCGACGATGAGTACGTGATGGAACCGGGCGGCCGCGCGTGGGTGGGACGAACCAGCAAGCGACGGTTGTCGCTGGGTGCGCGCGTGCACGTCATCGTCACCAGCGTGAATCCCATCGAAGGCCTAGTCGACCTTTCGCTGGTGACGATCGAATCACCGGGCAAGATTGGACCGCAGAAATCGCCGCATCGGGCGAAACCGCGAGGCAAGGGCGGTCGATGAGCGAGAAGGTCTACGGCCTGCACGCCGTGCGAGCACTGCTCACGCGCCATGCCGAACGCGTCACCGGGATCACGATCGCCGAGCAACGCACCGATCCGCGCATGGCGGAAATCCAGGCACTCGCCCTGAAGGCGGGCAAGGCCGTCAAACGGGCGCCGCCCGCGACCTTCAAGACGCTGTTTGGCGATGCCGTCCACCAGGGCGTGTATGTCGATGTGCAACCACTCGAGGTCTGGCACGAAGAGGAATTGGTCGCTGCGATCGTGCAGCAGCTCGAAGCGGCGCAACTCCCGACAGACAAGGGCAAGCCGCCATTCGTCCTGGTGCTCGATGGCGTGCAGGATCCCCACAACCTGGGCGCCTGCCTGCGCACGGCGGATGCCTGCGGCGCGCTGGCCGTGGTGATACCGAAGGACCGCGCCGTGCAGGTGAACGCCACCGTGCGCAAAGTAGCGGCCGGGGCCGTCGAGACCACGCCGATCGCCGTCGTCACGAATCTCGCGCGAACGTTGAGGTTACTCAAGGAGGCCGGCTTGTGGATCGTCGGTGCCGATGCCGAGGCGCCGAAGCTGGCCCATGAGACGGACCTGAGTGGTCCGATCGCCCTGGTCATGGGTGCCGAAGGGTCAGGTCTGCGACAACTGACCCGCGAGACCTGCGACCTCACGGTCCGGCTGCCCCAGCAGGGCGCCGTGGAAAGCCTGAATGTGTCGGTCGCCAGCGGAATGTTGCTGTACGAGGCGCTGCGCCAGCGACTCAAGCGCTAAGTCATTGAAACTTATGCCGCAGGATGCGCACGGCGGCTTGCTAATGCAATTGCCGTTGAGTATTCTTCGCGCCCGTTTTGAGCCGGGTAAGGTCCGCAAAGGCCTTGGCCGGTTCTCCTTGCTACACCGTCACCCTCAGGCGGGTAGCTAACATCCTCAAGGAGACAACATGAGGCATTACGAAATCGTATTCCTGGTCCATCCAGACCAGAGCGAACAAGTCCCGGCCATGGTCGAGCGCTACCGTGGAATGATTTCCACCGGTGGTGGTGCCGTGCACCGCTTTGAAGACTGGGGCCGTCGCCAGCTCACTTTCCCGATCTCGAAAGTCCACAAGGCGCACTACGTGCTGCTCAACGTCGAGTGCGACCAAAACACTCTGACCGAGCTCACCGGCGCGTTCCGTTTCTCCGATGCGGTGTTGCGTCACCTCGTCGTGAACATGGACGAAGCCGTGACCGAGCCGTCGCCGATGGCGAAGGCCGCGCAGGAAGAGAAGGAAGGCGGCCCGCGCAGGAGCCGTGACGACTCGCCGTTCGCCAGCGATGACGATGACATGGGAGTAAACGCGTAATGAAAGACGATAAACCGCGTCGTAGTGGTCCCGGTGGTGGTGGTGGCGGCGGCGGTGGCGGTGGCGGTGGCAACAGCTCGTTCTCGCGCCGTCGCAAGTTCTGCCGTTTCACCGCCGAAGGCGTGAAGCAGATCGACTACAAGGATCTGGGCACGTTGAAGCAGTACATCACCGAGACCGGCAAGATCGTCCCTAGCCGCATCACGGGCACCAAGGCGTTCTACCAGCGCCAGCTCTCGTCGGCGATCAAGCGTGCGCGTTACCTCGCGCTGCTGCCGTACACCGACCAGCACTGAGGTTCATCATGGACGTCATTCTCTTAACGAAAGTGGCCAACCTCGGCACCATCGGCGATCGCGTGAAGGTGAAGTCCGGCTACGGCCGCAACTTCCTGCTGCCCAAGGGCAAGGCCACGCTCGCCACTCCTGAAAACGTCAAGAAGTTTGAAGCGCGTCGCGCCGAACTGGAAAAGGTCGCGCGCGATCAATTCCAGGATGCGGAAAGCCGCGCAGCCGCGTTCAAGGACTTCAAGCTGCAGATCAGCGCGAAGGCGGGCACCGAAGGCAAGCTGTTCGGCTCGATCGGCACGGCGGACATCGCCGAGGCTGCCACTAACGCGGGCCACAAGGTGGCGCGTGCGGAAGTGCGCCTGCCCACCGGTCCGTTGCGGACCGTCGGCGATCACACGATCACCCTGCACCTGCACACCGACATCGACGTGCAGCTGCCGGTGGTGATCACCGCCGAAGACTGAGACTGAGCATCCAGAGCTCGAAGAACGGCGCCTGATCGGCGCCGTTTCTTTTTTTGCGTTCGATACGGATTTTCCGCTGGTCGCCGGACGTTCGACAGGGGAAACTATTCCCCACTCACGCGGGGAAACCGAGACATGTCGAGCACGCCGAAATTCCGTCGCGAGCATCCGGGCACAAGCGATTTGCGCACGCCCCCGCATTCTGAAGAGGCAGAGCAGGCGGTGCTCGGCGGTTTGATGCTCGACCGGTCTGCTTGGGACAACGTAGGCGATGTGGTGATAGCGGATCATTTCTTTCGTCCCGATCACAAGCTGATTTTCGAAAGCATCGCGGCGCTGGCCGGCGAGGCGCAGCCCTGCGATCCGGTCACGGTTTCCGAGCATCTGCAACGCCTCGGCAAGCTCAACGATGCCGGTGGCCTCGCTTATCTCGGCACACTGACGCGCGACACACCGGGTGCCGCCAACGCGCGGGCTTACGCCGAAATCGTCAAAGAACGCGCGTTGCTGCGCGAACTGGTGAGCGCGGGCGGCGAAATCGCAAGCTCCGTATGGAGCGAAGAGGGCGAAAGCGCCCGTGACCTCGTCGAACGCGCGGAGCGCAGGATTTTCGCCATCGCCGAAGGATCGAGCCGCGGCAAGGGATACGTAAGCGCGCGCCAGGCATTGCCACCGCTCATCGACCAGATCGACGATCTGTACAACAACCCCAACAAGCCGCGCGGCCTGCCCACGGGCTTCATCGATTTCGACTCGAAAACCGGCGGCCTGCGCGGCGGTGACCTGCTGATCATCGCCGGCCGTCCGTCGATGGGTAAGACCACGCTGGCCATCAACATTGCCGAACACGCGGCGCTCAAGGAAGGCGTGCGAGCCTCGGTCGCCATCTTCTCGCTCGAAATGCCGGCCGATCAGCTGCTCACGCGCATGCTCTCGTCGGTGGGCAGCGTGCACCTTGGCAACATCCGCAGCGGCAAGCTGTCCGAAGACGACTGGCCGCGCATCACCGGCGCCACCAAGCAGCTGCAAGACGCGAGGTTGTTCATCGACGACACGCCGGCGCTGACTCCGACGGAGCTGCGCGCGCGTGCCAGGCGCATCAAACGCGAGCACGGGCTCGACCTCATCGTGGTGGACTATCTACAGCTCATGTCGGTCCCCGGCACGAAAGAAAATCGCGCCACTGAAATCTCGGAAATCTCGCGGGGCCTGAAGGCCCTCGCCAAGGAGATTCATTGCCCGGTCATCGCGCTCTCGCAGCTGAATCGCGGCGTGGAGCAGCGCGAGAACAAGCGGCCGGTGATGTCGGATCTGCGTGAATGCGTCGCGGGCGACACTTTGGTGTGTCTGACGGATGGTCGACGCGTTCCTATCGCTTCGCTGGTGGGTCAGACGCCGGAGGTGTGGGCATTGGATGAACATCAGAGCGTTGTTTCCGCCCGCGCCGAAATCGTCTGGTCGACGGGCGTAAAGCCGGTATACGAATTGAAGCTCGCAAGCGGCGCATGTGTGCGTGCAACTGCCGATCATCGCGTCATGACAGGTGAGAAGTGGAAGCCCATCAGTGAATGCGCCCCAGGCGATCGAATTGCGATCGCCCGGAAAATGCCGGAACCAGTTGCACATCTGCATTGGTCCGAACATTGGCTCGTGCTGCTCGGGCACCTCGTTGGCGATGGGAGTTACCTCAAACATCAGCCGTTGAGATACACGACTGCTTCCGAAGAAAACAGCGACGCTGTTAGAGCAAGCGCTGAGATGTTTGGTTGCAAAGTTACGCGTCATGCAGGAGTGGGGAACTGGCATCAACTCGTCATTTCCGGGAATGGGAATCGATGGCACCCAGCAGGCCTAGGGAAGTGGCTTCGCGAGTTGGGCATCTTCAATCAGCGCTCGCATGAGAAGCGCTTGCCAGAACAAGTCTTCCAACTCGCGAAGAGCCAGATAGCAATCTTGCTTCGCCATCTGTGGGCAACTGATGGATGCATCGGAATGCGAAAGCCTGGTTCCCGCGGCGCACCTCGGGTGTACTTTGCGACCTGCAGTCCCGGGCTGGCGCGCGACGTTGCAGCGCTCTTGCTGCGTCTGGGAATCGTCGCTCGGCAGCGTCAAGTTACCCAGGGGAAGGGGCGACCCGTTCACACCGTCGATGTTTCGGGACGCGAAGACCAGCTTGCGTTCCTAGCGCAGGTCGCAGGTTTTGGACCGCGCGCCGCTCTGGCCAAAGAGCTCGAAGCATTTTTGGTGGCGAAGCGGAGCAACACAAACGTTGATACCCTTCCGAGGAGCGTCTTCCGAACGGTACAAGCGCGCATGTTGGAGCGCGGAGTCAGCGGAAGGGCAATGGCCCAGTTGCGAAATACCGCCTACGGCGGCATATCGCACTTCCACTTCTCGCCTTCGCGTGCGTTGATCTCTGACTACTCTGAGTTGTTAGACGATCCGGATCTGGCCAGCTGGTCCCAGAGTCCCTTGTTCTGGGATCGCGTCGTCACCGTCGAGCCTGCCGGTGACGTGGAAACTTACGATCTAACAGTTCCGAAATTCCATAACTGGCTTGCCGATGGTGTTGCGACGCACAATTCGGGGGCTATTGAGCAAGACGCAGACATGATCCTGCTGATCTACCGCGAAGAGGTCTACAACAAGGAGACGCCCAAGAAGGGTGTCGCCGACATCGACCTCGCCAAACATCGCAACGGTGAAACCGGCGACATCCGGCTCACCTTCCGCGGTCAGTTTGCTCGGTTCGAGAACTACGCCGATCCGGCGTACGGCGAAGGAATCATGCGTTGATCCGGTTGATTCGCGCGCTCGTGGATTCCGCAGCGCTGCGCCACAATCTCGGCACCATTCGCGCGTACGCGCCGGGCTCGAAAGTCATGGCGGTCGTGAAAGCCAACGCCTACGGCCACGGCCTGGTCGCAACCGCGCTCGCGCTCGCTGACGCCGACAGTTTCGCGGTGGCGCGACTCGAAGAAGGCATGGCGCTGCGTGCGGCGGGCGTGCGCGCCCCCATCGCATTGCTCGAAGGCGTGTTCAGCGCCGAACAACTGGCCGAGGCCGCGCATCACGGCTTTGAACTCGTGGTGCACGATCCGCTGCAGCTCGAGTTGTTAGAGGCGCACCGCGGCGCAGAGCGTTTCGTCGTGTGGATCAAGATCGATACCGGAATGAACCGGCTCGGGTTCCGGCCCGAAGCGTTCTCGGGCGCGCTGGCAAGAGCGCAGAGCTTGATTGTGCCGGCGCTGGAACTGCGAGTCATGACTCACCTGGCGCGCGCCGATGAACGTGATGCACAGATGACGCACGAACAGGTCGATGTCTTCGATCGGACTCTTGCACAGGCTGCGCTCACCGGGCCACAGCGGCTCGCGACCAGCATCGGAAACTCAGCGGGTACGCTGGGTTGGCCCAAGGCCCACGGAGACTGGGTGCGGCCCGGGCTCGCCCTGTATGGCGTTTCCCCATTCGCCGGCGAAAGCGCGCAACAGCACGGCCTGCGTCCTGCGATGACGCTCGAAACCACCGTGCTCACCGTGCGCCACGTGAAACGCGGCGAGTCGGTGGGTTATGCGGCTGCGTGGCGTGCCGAGCGAGACAGCTCGATCGCGATTCTCGCCGCCGGCTACGGCGACGGTCTGCCACGTCACCTCGCAAATGGCACGCCAGTCATGATCGGCGGCGCGCGTTATCCGCTCGTGGGTCGTGTATCCATGGACATGATTGCCGTGGATGTCACCGGCGCGCCGAAAATCGTGACGGGAAATCGCGCGGTCATCTGGGGCGAGGGTCTTCCGGTGGAAGAGATCGCCACGCATGCGGACACCATTCCATATGAGTTGCTGTGCGGCGTGAGCCAGCGAGTGCCGCTCGAGTTGATGTAGCGCGGCACTTCCGCCGCCGGCGCTGTCACATTAGTGCAATCGCACTTTGTGTCTAATCGCCGCACAACAACACGGTCGGCATCCCTGCCGGCGATATCTGCATGGAGTACCAACGATGAGAACTTCGGGCCGCTTGCTTGCGGCAGCCATTGCCGCCATTTGCACCGCCGCGTCGGTGTCCGCCGGTGAATCGGAGAAGGAATACGAACGGGTCGCGCCGCTCGGCCTCAATCTGCTCAGCACCTATTCGACCGGCCTGGGCGAGGCTTCCGCGGAAATCGTCGCCTACGACAAGGGTTCGCAGCAGCTCTTCGTCATCAACGCCGCGACATCCAGCCTCGACATCCTCAGCGTGCGCAATGTGCAGTGGCCCTGGTTGGTCAAGCGGCTCGACCTGGCGGCGCTGGGTTCGCCCAATAGCGTCGCCGTGCGCGACGGTGTGCTCGCCGTGGCGATCCAGGCGCCCGTGAAAACGGATCTCGGCATCGTCGGCTTCTACACCACCGATGGTCGGGCGCTGGGTAGTGCCACCGTGGGTTCGCTGCCCGACATGCTCACGTTCACGCCGGATGGCCGAAACGTTCTCGTGGCCAATGAGGCCGAGCCCAGCGGGTACGGTGGCGTCTCGGACGTGGATCCCGAAGGCACGGTGAGCATCGTGCGTGTGCCGCAAAACAAGAACGAGTGGAAGAAGTTCGGCCAGAGCAACGTGCGCACCGTCGACTTCAAGCAGTTCGATGGCCAGGAGGCCAGCCTGCGCGCCCAGGGCATACGCATCTTTGGACCCGGCGCCAGCGCGTCCAGGGACTTCGAGCCTGAGTCCATCGCGGCTTCCAAGGACTCGCACCTGGCCTACGTGACGCTGCAGGAGAACAACGCCATCGCGGTGGTGGACATCGAGGCGGCCAAGGTGTTGAAGCTCCTGCCGCTGGGCACCAAGGACCACAGTGCGCTGCCCGCCGTGGCTGTCACTTATGAATGGGAAGGTCTGCCGTCCATCGGCAAGTCGGCCGCCGGTCAGGAAATGTTCCTCGGCGGCTTCTCGGGCCTGGCTTTCGAAGGCAGGACGCGCGATGGCAAGTTGAAGTTCATCACGCATACCGACCGCGGGCCGAACGCGGAGCCCACGGGCATCCTGCGTCCCTTCGTACTGCCGCAGTTCACGCCGCGCATCGTGCGCTTCACGCTGGACCCTGCGACGGGCCTGTTCGATCTCACCTCGCAGATCCTGCTGCGGCATTCGAACGGCGTGCCGCTCTCGGGGCTGCCCAACACCGCGCTCTCGGCCGACGCCACCCAGGCCTACAACGACGAAGTGCCGGTGGATCTGTTCGGCAAGGTGATTCCGCTGGATCCGCTGGGTGGTGACTTCGAAGCCATCATTGTGGCCGATGACGGCAGTTTCTGGATGGGCGACGAATATCGCCCGGCTATCTACCACTTCAATCCCAAGGGCGAGCTCCTGCAGCGCTACATCCCCGCGGGTACACACGCGGCCGCGGGCAAGCCCGTTCCGGCGCCGGGCGTGGCGGGCGAGTTCGGCATCGAATCGCTGCCGGCGGCCATCGCGCAGCGCCGGCAGAACCGCGGCGTCGAGGCGTTAGCCAAAATGAACGGCAAGTTGTATGCCTTCGTGCAGAGCCCGATCCGCAATCCCGTGAGCCTGGCGAACGGCGCGCTCAATGCCATGCGCAACGTGCGCGTGGTGGAGTTCGATCCCACGACTCTGGCTACGCGGCAGTTCATCTACGAGATGGACAACCCGGCGCCGCTCAACGCGACCGACACGCGCGCCGACAAGATCGGCGACGCCGTGGCCACGGCCAGTGGTGAGTTCCTCGTGGTCGAGCGCGATGACGACAACGTGCCCAACATCGAGCTGCCGTCGATCACCAAGAAGGTCTACGCCTTCACGCTGGGCAATGCCACGGACATCACCGGCGTCGACACGCTGTATCCGGTGGTGCGCAATGGCGCCACGGTGAACCTGTCACTCGACCAGATGACCGCGGCCGAGCTCACCGCGGTGGGCGTGCGCGGCGTCACCAAGTCGCTGCACGTGGATCTTGCCGCGGCGGGTTATGCCTCGGTGCAGAAGGTGGAGGGCCTCGCCATCCTGGATGACGGCCGCCTCGCGCTGGTCAATGACAACGACTTCGGCGTGGCGCAGATCGTGGTCGACAATGCCACCGGTCTGTTCAGCCGCGCGCCGGGCTACAACCCGGAAAAGGTGACGCTGGGACTCATCGATGTGCCGGGGCTCGATGCTTCGGATCGCGACTCGAAGATCAACATTCGCGACTGGCCGCTGAAGGGGCTGTACCTGCCGGATGGCATCGCAGCCTACCAGGCAAAGGGCAGCACCTATCTATTCACCGCCAACGAGGGTGATGCTCGCGAATGGCCGGGCCTGGTCGAGGAATCCCGCGTGAGCGCGTTGACGCTGGACCCCATCGCGTTCCCGAACGGCGCGACGCTCAAGCAGAACGCCAACCTCGGCCGCCATACCGTCACCACGACGCTGGGCGACACCGATGGCGATGGCGACTACGACCAGCTGTTCACGCTGGGCGGACGTTCGTTCTCGATCTGGTCCTCGTCGGGCAAGTTGGTCTACGACAGCGGCAGCCAGTTCGAGCGCATCACCAGCTTCGACAGTCCGGCGAACTTCAATGCCAGCAACAACAACAGCGCCCTGGACGACCGCTCCGACAACAAGGGTCCGGAGCCGGAAGGTATTGCGCTGGGTGAGATCGATGGCCGCACCTATGCGTTCGTCGGCCTCGAGCGGTACGGCGGCATCATGATGTACGACGTCACCGATCCGACGGCGCCGTTCTTCGTCGATTATCTCAACAACCGCAATTTCGCGGCCGGGACGGGCGACCTCGGTCCCGAGGGCGTGCACTTCATTCCCGCGAAGGATAGCCCCAATGGCCGGCCCCTCGTGGTCGTGGCCAACGAGATCAGCGGCACCGTGACGCTGTACGAGGTGAAAAAGAAGTAACGCGCGGAAGAGGGCTTGGAAACAAAAAGGGCCGGAGTGTTTCCACTCCGGCCCTTTTCAATTGAAGAGTCTCTTCGCTCTAAGCTTCAAAAAATCCCATCTTGACGCCGGCGAGCTGGATCACGTCGTTGTCCGTGAGCTTGCGCGCCTGGCTGCCAATGGCGGTGCCATTGACCAGCGGAAAGTTGTTAGGCGTATCGCTGTCCACGTGCACGATGAAGAACCCGTCCTGGCGGCGCGTGATCGCGGCTACCTGGATGCCCGGGCGTCCGAGCGTGGTCAGAGCCTTGTTCAGCTCGAGCTCGCGGCCCGCGAATGACCCCGAGAGCACCTGCAGCTTGGCCTTCTTGACCGGCACCTTGCCGTCGATGCCCTTGCGCATGCCGCTCGCGGAAACGTCCGCGGAATGCTTGTCGGCCGCATCTTTCACGGCGCGCATCTTCTCGGCCGCGGGGCGCGACGACGGCTGGATGACCATCGTCTTTTCGAATTCGTCCTGGGCTTCGTCGTCTTCGACGAAACGCAGCTGGTGGTGGCCGACGGTGACCACGTCGCCGTGCTGCAGGGCATGCTTCTTGATGAGCTTGCCGTTCACGTATGTGCCGTTGGTGCTGTTCAGATCCTCGAGGAACGAGTCGTTGAGGATGTTGATGATCAGCGAGTGATGACCCGACACCGCCGAATTATCGATGCGGATGTCGTTATCGGGGAGGCGGCCGATCGTGTACCGCTCCTTGTTCATGTTGTATTCGGCGAGGACCTGGTTATCCAGGTTTAAGACCAAGCGTGCCATTGAGTGCGCCTTCCCTATTACCTTGAGGGGCCTTAACTAAACCAGCCCAGAAGCTTGTCCATCACACCGCGACTCGCGGGGAACGCTTCGTTCGCCTGCGCGAGCACCACCGAGACGTTGTCACGACCACCGTTCTCGTTGGCTAACTGAATCAACTGCTTAGCAACCGTATCTAGATTAGCACCAAAGGTACTTATAGTTAAACGAATGTCTTCATCTTCGACCATGTCGGACAGCCCGTCCGAACAGAGAATGAAGATATCGCCCTTGTCGACCGGATGCTCCTGAACTTCGACCTCGACCTGGGGTTCGACGCCCAAGGCCCGGGTCACGTAATTCTTGTTGGCCGCCCGCTGGGCCTCTTCAGGCGAATAGAAGCCGCGATCCACGAGCTCCTGCAGCAGCGAGTGATCCATCGTCACCTGTGCGATCTGGCTGCCGCGCTGGCGATACAGACGCGAGTCGCCGACATGCGCGATGGAAATCTTGTTGTCGTAGAAAAGGGCGGCAACCACGGTGGTGCCCATGCCCTCGCACTCGGCCTGGGAACGCGCGGTCTGATAAATGATCTTGTTGGCGCGCGTGATGGCGTCGCGCAAAACGATGGAGGGTCGGGTGAGGCCGGTGGCGCGATCGAGCGAACCCAGATCCTCGCGCGCGAGACCTTCACGAACCAGGTTGGTGATGGTCTTGACGGCAATGCCGCTGGCGACTTCGCCCGCGTTGTATCCGCCCATGCCATCGGCAAGCACTAACAAGCCCACGTCGACATCGGAGGCAATGGTGTCCTCGTTGTGTTCGCGGACGCGTCCGGTGTCGGTCGAACCGACAAACGTGAGCTTGCCCTTGAGGCTCATGGGTGACCCCAGGCCCGGCGATGTTCTGCGAGTTCTTCGATCACACCAATGCTCAATGCTCAATGCTCAAAATGAGACCTTCAGGGCCGATTTGCGCCCGTAGACTTCCCCGAAAGCGCCATAACCTATCAGCAGCGCCGGCGCGGGCCCTCGCAATAAGTCACACTTCACGCCCGTGGGTACCGGCAAATCAACGACCTAGGGACGCAATGCTAATGGGATTAGGGCCGGTTCGCACCGGACTAATGCACACTAGGTGCCTCACCGACTCCGACGTCCTTAAAGGCATGAACTTCGTCACGCTTTCCGGGCGCTGCGCCCGAGGTATTTAGGATGGCCAAACCGGCGATCGTCTTCGTATGCGCCGATTGCGGTGCCGAGACGCTCAAGTGGCAGGGTCAGTGTCCGCAGTGCTCGCAGTGGAACACCCTGGAGCAGCGGACCGTGGCACGCCGGCCGGCCGGTCCGGTGGCAGCCGCGTCCCCGTCGACGGAACTTGCCGGACTAGGACGGCCCGACCTGCCGCGCCTGGAGACGGGCATGGGTGAGCTGGACCGCGTTCTGGGCGGCGGGTTGATCCCGGGATCGGTCACTTTGCTAGGTGGGGAACCGGGCATTGGCAAATCCACGCTGTTGCTGCAGCTCGCGAACCACGCGGCCCGCGTCACGCCGACGCTGTATCTGTCGGCGGAAGAGTCCGCGGCGCAGATCGGCTTGCGTGCGCGGCGCCTCGGCGTGGCCGGTTCGCACCTGCGCGTGGTCGCCGATACGGATCTCGAAGCCATGATGGCGCGCGCCCGCGAGGGGGGCGTGAAGCTGCTCATCGTCGACTCCATCCAGACCGTGCAGCTGGCTTCCATCGGCACCGCGGCCGGGGCGATTACGCAGCTCAAGGAATGCACCGCCCAGCTGGTGCGCTTCGCCAAGAGCTCGGGCGTCAGCGTTGTCATCGTCGGCCATGTCACCAAGGACGGCTCCATTGCCGGTCCGCGCGTGCTCGAACACCTGGTCGACACCGTGCTCTATTTCGAAAGCGACGCTTCCAGCCGTTTTCGCAACGTGCGGGCCACGAAGAACCGGTTCGGCTCGGTGGGCGAGCTGGCGTTCTTCCACATGGGCGAATCGGGCCTGCGCGAGGTGCGCAATCCTTCGGCGATCTTTCTGGCCCGTTCCGGCGCGCCTGCGCCGGGCAGCATCGTTGCAGTCACGCGCGATGGCCGACGGCCGCTGCTCGTCGAGTTGCAGGGCCTCGTCGATCGCATGCGTTTCGGGTCGCCGCGGCGCGTCGCGCAAGGCCTCGATGCGCAGCGCGTGGCCATGTTGTTAGCGGTCATGAATCGGCATGCCGGGGTGTCGCTTCAGGACCACGACGTGTTCGTGAACCTGGTGGGCGGCCTGGAAGTCACGGAAACCGCCTGCGATCTGCCGGTCGCGCTTGCGCTGGCCTCGAGTCTGGCCGACCGACCCATCGCGCAGGATCTGGTGGCCTTTGGCGAACTCGGCCTGACTGGTGAGCTGCGTCCTGTGGCTTATGGAGAGGAGCGCCTGCGCGAGGCCGCCAAGCAGGGTTTCACCACCGCGCTCATCCCGAAGGACAATGCGCCGCGTACTCCCATCGAAGGCCTGCGCGTGCGCGAATTCACTCGCCTGGAAGACGCTCTGAAATTTGCGCTATGACGTACGGCGCCGCTTCGGCGCCGGTTTCCTACGTGGGCGTCAGCCCTGAAGAAGTATTGCGTCGGGCGCGCACCGTGCGAATGGTGTTCTCGCCAATCTGCAGCACCTCGAACTGGTATTCACCCACTTCGACGCGGTCGCCGGCCTCCGGCAGTGTCTCCAGCATTTCGACCAAGAGCCCGTTCAGTGTCTTCGGGCCGTCGGTG
>Ga0193717_1000811_pt1 | contig 19874 bp, 15 predicted proteins | sample U2c2metaG_FD_145900 | JGI IMG/M metagenome (GOLD analysis project Ga0193717, IMG submission 145900) | Soil microbial communities from a riparian zone of the East river system, Colorado, United States - U2c2 | ecosystem: Environmental > Terrestrial > Soil > Riparian zone | place: USA: East River...
TCGGCGTGTGTGGCCGATCCGCGTGCAGTGTCGGGTGCTGGGGGTAAGTGTGGCGGGCTACCACGAGCACCTGGTTCGTCGCCTGCAAGTCGCGCGGCTTCGTCACCTGAGCGCTGAGGCACTGCTGGTGCATATTCGTGCCGTGTATGCGGCCAATCGCGGAGCTTATGGCTGGCCGCGCATCTGGCGCGAACTGCATGCTCAGGGCATCCGCGTCGGCAAGCAGCGTGTGCAGCGGCTCATGCAGCAGCACGGTATCCACGCCCGCGGCAAGCGGCGCTTCCGTGTCACCACCACCGACAGCCGGCATGGCTTGCCGATCGCACCCAACCTGCTGAATCGCAACTTTGCCGTGGCCGCGCCAAACCGGGCGTGGACCGGCGACATCACCTACATTCCAACCCATGAGGGCTGGCTGTTTCTGGCCGTGGTCATCGACCTGTTCAGTCGCCGCGTGGTGGGCTGGTCGATGCAACCGCAGATGCACAGCAATCTGGTCATCGATGCACTGGAGATGGCCTGGTTGCGGCGCAGTCCCGACAGAGCTGCAGAACATATCTTCCATAGTGACCGCGGCAGCCAGTATGCCAGCCGTGAGTTCAGCGGCCTGCTTCTGGAGTGCGGCATCACCGCTTCCATGAGCCGCAAGGGCAACTGCTGGGATAACGCGCCCAGCGAGACTCTGTTTGCTTCTCTGAAAGTAGAACGTCTCCACGGCCAGAGTTTCGCAACCATCCGCCAGGCCAAGGATGAAATCCTCGCGTGGCTGCTCTGGTATAACCAGACACGCATGCACTCAACCCTGGGCTACGTCAGCCCCATCCAGTTTGAACAGCAGTGGCATCGAACAACGCAAGCAATCGCAAACCGACCAGGCGGCGAGTACAAAACAGGCTATGAAAAAACAGGAAAGCAAAATACGTTTTCCAACTTTCCACAGCTACGACGACTACGAACTATAACCAGTTATGGGATACGGATTCTGAGGGCAAGTTCAGTTTTGCTCCCGCAGGTCGACAGCTGTGTCGGATTTGTGTCACAACTGCCGCAAAATTAGCCAGCTCAATCCGGCCCTCACCCATGGCGCTCCGTGTTGGAAGTTTGGGGAATTATATATTTGACTCCCTCCGATACTGAAGCTGGGCGCTCGCGTGGTGGTCTCGGTGCGCCGCATGGTGCTGCATCTGCCCGCGTCGTTCCCGTTTCTTCCCGCCTTCCGGCAAGTGGCCCTGGCATTCGGAGCCTCGCCGGGATAGCGCGCCTCGGCTGACCAGAACCTCACTTCCCACTCGCTCCCAAGCTGCGTATCAGGACAACTGCGCTCGAAAAACCTGCGCCGCATCTATGGCGCGGCTAGACAGGTGCCCGCTCTCGTACGCTAACCAATATCACCGAGCCGAAACCAGCTTCGCCACAATCTCGCGCTCACAATAGCCGCTCGCCGCGGGCTTCATGAATGATGCGGGCTAGTTTCCTATAAAATAACTAGCGGACCGGATGGGGAGTTGGCGTGTACTGCGTTAGCTCGACCGCCCATTTGATGGCCTCCAGGTACATATGCTGGATGCCTGGATCATCCCACGCAGCATCCGGGTGACCAAGGGAACTATAGAAGACGTTTCCACGGCCATACTTCTTCACCCAGGCGATGGGGAAATCCCGATCGGTTCGATTCAATCCACTAACGGACAGGTCTATTTTCGTGGAATCCAGACGGGCAAGGACGTCAACCTTGTCCCGTGAGTACGGCTTGTCAGTCACCACGTAGATCTCATCGCGCGTCACAAATTGCCGCGAAAATTGACTCATACCTGGGAAGGACGGCTGTTCGACGATCACCGGCGCATCCATAACACCCCAGGGATGATTGTCAAAGTAGGCCCCCATCATTTCCCCATACTGTGGCCAATTGTAGAATGCGTCGATAGCGGAATGAGCTCCGACGAAACCTTTGCCGTCATCGCGGACAAAGCTGAGCAGATCGGCCTTCTGATCTGGCGACAGATCCTCTTCTCCAAGTCCGTAGAAGAATACCGCATCAAAGTAGTCCAGATTCTTGGCGTTCGTCATGCGCGTCCCTCCAGGAGGAGCGGCATACTTCCCTGTACCGAAAATCTTGCGCTTGGTAATCAGTTGGGTGTCTGTACGAATGTATGTAATAAACTGACCGCTCTCCCTGCCCAGCCGCTCAATGGTAGCGAGCGCATGAGAAACAGAGTCATGTTGATAGCCAGTATGAACATCGCCAATAGCTAAGATTTTTTTCTTGCCCGCATACGGATCGGGCATAACAACTCCAGTTGGGCCAGGCCCGGCGTCCTTCGTTGTCTTTGGTATCTGGCTTATTGCCTGAGCCTGCATCTTGCGAGATGCACCAAAGGCTACCACTCCAGCGAGTCCCTCTACAAAAGAACGCCGATGAATCTGCTTTTCATCACCACGTTTCACGCTTGTCCCCTTCACACTTAAAATGAGCACTGCTCGCGTTATCTCGATCGACTTATGCTGCCCAATAAACGCGTACCGTCGTAATTCGCGCTCCTGGGTCCCTATGCTGCAAAATCACGGCCGCGCTTCTCGGGACCCAGGCCGAAGATGAACAGAAGTACGACAATCACACACGACTCAAAAGCGGTAAGCGCCCATTGGTATCCAAGATGTTTTTGAAGACCAAACTCGATGACCACCGATGGTGCTCCGATCAATACTCCAAGTTGGTAAGCCACGCCGGTGAATAGGCTGCGAACATTTGGCGGAGAAAGTTCATTCAAATGGGCGGGGATCACACCGAATGCGCCTTGCACTCCAAACTGCATTACGAATGATCCAATGCCCAATATCGCTATCGACGAACTAAAAGCCCACAGGGGTATCGATATGAGAGAAATCGCCAGGGCAACCATGATTCCCCGTCGCCGTCCAATGCTATCGGAGAAGTGGCCGATAACGAGTGCGCCCAGGATGGCACCTATGTTATATAGAATCGCGAGGTTCGAGACGACTGCAGACGACGCCTTATGAATCGTTTTGAGAAAGTCGGGGTACAGGTCCTGGGTGCCGTGCGATAGACATGTGATCGCGGTCATTAGCAACACAAGGTAGGCGAACTCCGCCTTATGCGTGAACAGGACCCTCCAGCTGTCCGTAAGCCTCGAAAGCTTATTCTTCTTCCAGGATGGGGCTTCCGAAGACAGTGTGGTGAGCACAACAACAACGAGTGCCAACACTATACCGCCAAGAAACATCCACCTCCAGCTAAGACCGGGCCGGACAAACCGGATTCCAATCGCCGCGAGCAGATAACCTAACGAATACCCTGCCTGCAGGATACCTGAGAAGAACCCCCGCCAGCGTTTAGGAGAACTCTCCATAACCAGTGACGCGCCGATACCCCAGTACCCTCCCATTCCAATGCCATAAAGAGCGCGCAAAACAACAAAGGTCGCATAGTTGGGCGCAAACGGCGTCAGCGCGGTGATGATCGAAAAGTAGAGGACGCAGGCAATCAGGGGGCGGCGGCGGCCGAATCTGTCTGCCATCGAACCAAGCAGCAGAGCACCGATAGGACGAGTGGCAAGCGTGATGGTGATCGTCCAGACGATGGCGCCCTTGCCGACGCTGAAGTTCTTTGCAAGAACGTCGACGAGAAAGACAAGAACAAAAAAATCGAATGCATCCAGAATCCAGCCGAGGATTCCAGAGGATACTGCGAATCCCCAGCGTCGTTGCACCGCATCACCGCCCAACTCGTTGCCAGAGACTATGGCCGTGTCGCCTGTACTTAAGTCTGAACCCGGATTCCTGGAATGCATCGATTTCCTTTGCGATTTGTGTTCGAATTAGAATCTTGTCAATGTCATGCCGCCGTCCTGCACCAACACGGCACCAGTTGCGTAGGGCAACTCACCACGGGCAAGCATGCTTACCGCTTTACCAACATCCTGCGGCGTACCCCAGCGCTTATCAAGCAGTAGGCCGTTCTGAATCAAAGAATCATACTTTTCATGGACACCTTTAGTCATGTCCGTCTCGACGATGCCTGGACGAACCTCATAGACGGGGATCCCGTACTCGGCGAGACGTACTGCCCACAGTTTGGTAGCCATAGCAATACCAGCTTTGGATATGCAATAGTCACCACGATTGACGCTGGCCACTATAGCCGAGATAGAGCTGATATTGACAATGGCCCTTTGGGCGGAAGGATCGGATCGTTGCTGGTCGATCATCCACGCGGCTACCGCCTGAGTGAGAAAGTAAGGCCCTTTTAAATTCGTATTGATGATTTCGTCGAAGCTCGCTTCGCTGGCCTCAAGCATGTCCTCACGAACTCGAGGTGCGATACCAGCATTGTTGACGAGAAGATCGAGACGGCCGAGATGACGTCTTAAGTCACTCAAAAGTCGACTACGTTCTTTTGGATCGGAGACGTCGGCCCTCACATAGATGGACGCTGATCGAAGCTCCCTCAACTGGTGCAGCACAGGCTGCACCTCTTCCACGGGACGACGGCCGGAGATCGCTACTGTGTAGCCATCCTCAGCCAGCTTAAGGGCAATCCCAAGCCCTATACCGCGCGTACCGCCGGTGACCAGAGCAACCTTCTCTTGGTATGTCATAGGATTAGCTTTGAACCTTAGTTCCGTCAGTTTGGAAGAAGGTGTAGTAGCGGCCGTCGGCGATTCGAGTAATGAGCAGGATCAACTCCAAAAGATGATAGTCCCCCCACATGCTGGACTCTCCGCACGGAATCCTGGCGGATTTCGGCGTGTAGTCCCAACCATTGGGGTAGTGATAGATGCTCTGGAGCAGAAGGCCTTCGTGGTCAGGATCTATCGAGAGATAGGGTTCCTGCAGCAATTTTTCGGCTATAGCGAGCCCGGCCTGCGTGTAGCTTTGACCGTCAACCCCTAAGATGCTCCCAAGACGAAGGAGTCCTTGTGCGGCAATAGCACTCGCCGAAGCGTCGACCGGTTCGAAATCGTTAAAGGGATCCGCAGGTTTCAACTTCCAGTCGTCGAGTAAATGGAGATTGGGTCCACCAGTATCCCAGTAGCAGATCCCATCGAGCGCGCTTCCCTGTCTCATATAGAAGTCAGAGGTCGCACGAGCAGCGCGCTCGAGCACGGCGATTGATTCGTCCCTTTCCCCCACGCCATTGACACCAAATTCATTTGCTCCCAACGAACGCAGGAACTCGAGCTGCTCAGCGAATCCCAGGATCGCCCAGGCAAGCCCACGAGTCCATGTGGTGAAGGGAGAGTATCCCTGCTGCGAGGAGGGACAACGGAAAGCGCCGCTGGCGGGATTGAAGATTGCTTCGTGCACTGTACGTCCCTGAACTTCAGGGGAGTCATATCGATCGCGCCCCTCGCCATAGTAGATGTTGTACTTCGCTGAGGTCTTCGCATGAACCAGCAACCTGGCGAGGAGGCTGATGTGCCTATCCTGTTCTCCGAGAAGCGAATGTCCCAGCAGGTGCGCAACACCGCAGATGCGCAGAGTTCGAACAGTATCTATAAAAAGGGAGTGTTTGCCGTTGAAGGAGTAGATGTATCCTTCCCCGCCAGGAAGATCGGTCCACCGCGCAGCCTGCACCGCTCCACTTGCCTTGAGCGCGAGTTCATAGAACAGCAACTCCCCCTCATGGAACAGCGTTTTTCCCTCAAGCATCAGGCGACGAAGGTGACCGTAGGTCGAGATATTGTTGAAGCCGTGGTCGTGAACGCCTGTATGGGTAACATGTCCCGCCATATGCTGCACAATGTTCTCTTTGGCGGAGCGCAGCAATGCAGGGTTTCCGGTCAGTTCAAAGCTTAGGAGCCCATTTCCATACTGAAAGCCCTGGGTCCACTGTGTCCAGCTACGAGAAGTGTATTGACCGGCAACGGTGATGACCGGTGAACCCTTCTCGCAGTCCCAGCGGCCATTGAGGCGAAGGGTCTTCTCTGCTGCGAGATCAAAGGCTCGCTTCGCAACAGGGAGTAGCTCGGCTGCAAAGCGTATTTTGTCGACGATCACTGAGACCTCTCCTTCATCGGTATTAATATTTGCAACACCCGGGCCCGCCACTCCTCAGCCACGATAGATCAGAACGTCACTCTCAAACCCACCTGTATCTGCCTCGGGGCTGTCGCCGATGTAATTTTTCCGTTGATGGGAGAGGAGAGAGTCGCAGTAGGAGCCGAGAGGCTTACCAGATTGAACGCATTTGAGGCTTCTCCGCGAGCCTCGAGATTCACCTTTTCCCAGATGTGGAAGGTTCTGAAGATGCCAAGGTCTACATCTCGATAGCCAGGGCTGCGCAGGTAGTCGCGAGGCGTATTGCCGTCAGCCCTACCGGGGCCGATGCCGGTGCCCGGTCCATTCGGCGTAAAGGCTGCGGTATTGAACCACGCAGCAGCGACAGCTTGCCGACTCCGATGGGGATCAAGCGAGGCCTTCATTCCAGGTACAAGGTTAGGCCGGTCCGAGCTGTAGCCATCGGCGTTCTTGTCGGCTCCGGTCGTGACGTTGAGTGGCACTCCACTGTTGAGGGTGACGATAGGAGAGACGACCCAACCGTTGAGTATCCCTCCTACGAGCCGATGGTCTCCGTGGTAGTAATTCAGATTCCATATGCCCGAAATGCTCGCCGCGTGACGCTGATCCTGGTCCGCCGGGCCCCGTTCTTCCTGGAGGGCATTGAAGTTTTGGACATTCCCTCCGGCCTGACCGTCACCAGCGTTCTGCACACTCCAGAATGAGTTGCTCAAAACGTAGAACGCGTTCAAAAGGAAGCTATGGCTCAGTCTTTTATTGACGGAGACCTGAAGGGCATCGTACGAAGCCGTCTGGGTCGAGCTGAGAAGGCTGATCTGACCCAGCACTCCAGGATCGTGGGGCCGTCGGCTGTTCAAACTGGCTTGCGAGGTAGTCGCACCCGGAGCGTATTGAGGGTAGTTCGCGTCGTTTTCGAACGGCACATTATGGGAGAACGTACCAACATACGCAACCGTAAGGCTTGCGTCACCGGGGAGTTCGCGCTGGATTGCGGTATTGACCTGGTAGCTGTAGGGAAATTGAAAGTCCAGAGAGCTGCCGAGGATTGCGGCGGCTGCGGGAAATGCCGGGCTTGACGGGTTGTAGGTAAACGGAAATGGGTTGCCGTTCGGAAAGGAGGCCGGATTGTTATATGGGTGGGTGAGCGATGTAATCGAAGAGAAGACCTGACGGATAGCGAACGGAGCACCCGTGCCCGTCACATTCCACTCGTCGCCGGCTATGCCTCCGTAGAAGACGCCAGCAGCGGCCCGAATCGAAGTCTTGCCATCGCCGAATGGATCATAGACGAGACCGAGACGTGGGGAGATGTGGTGCCAGCGCATTCCCATCAAACCCCTTCCGACTCCAGGGTCGCCGGGGAACAGAACGCCGAGGGGTGCGGTTGGAACAACCTTGGACTGCACTCCTGCAACAAATGTTAGTTCTTTGTTTTGCGGATCCGTCAGGGGGGTCTGAAAGTCATACCGCAGCCCTGCGTTCACCGTCAGGCGCGGCGTGACACGAAAGTTATCCTGTAGAAAGAACGCGTAATACCAGCTATTGGTCAGCAATAAGGGAGAGGTGTCCTGCTCCATGTTTGCCGGATGTCCGGTTACGAAGTCGGCGAGGGCGTTCGAGGTCGAGTTCGGAGCTGATGTCAGAAAGCTGAAGACACCATAGTTATTCAGGCTTGTCACCTGGATATCCTTGTCGAGAGACATCTCGCCTCCAACGCTCAGGGAATGTCGACCAACTGTCTTACTGACGACATCACGGATCGAATAGAAATTTGTTCCCGCTTTTGGACCCTGGATAGCTTGAGACAAATTGAAGTATCCGCTGACTGTGAGTTGAGGCAAGGATGGTGTTCCCTGGATAGTGAAATCGGAACCGAGATCTCCGAGTGAGATGTTCGGAGTGTTGATTCGACCGCCAAAGATACGGGTGTAGTTTAGCCAGACCTGATTGATGACCGATGTGCTAAGAATCTGCGTATCGTTTATGTTCAGGTTCTGCTGGCGCGCTGTATTCGTCTGTGTCGACCAGGGAAGGTTGCCGCCACCGGAGAGAAATGCATTCAACGTGTTTACGATAAAGTAGCTTCCCGTCAGGTGATTGTTTTGCGAGAATTGGTGGTCGATCTTCCCAAGGTACTCGTTGTTCGAGTATGGGCTGCTGTAATAGCCGTTCCACCCGTTTCCGGCTGCATTAGGCAGGGGGATATATTTCTGAATGATCGTCTGAGCAACCGGATCTAAGGAGCTAGGCGGAATCCAACCTGGTGTTCCGTTGTAGTTGTACGGCTTCCCGGTAGCCGGATCGATGGGAAGCACCTTGGACTGCGAGAAATTCCCGACACGTTCGAGTGCAGTAGGGACCACCGCTCCGGTGAGCAGACTCGAAGTCGTCTGTCGCAGTCCTGCGTAACTGAAAAAGAAGAAGGTTCGATTCGGAATAATCGGACCACCAACCGTGCCGCCAAACTGATTCCGGTGATAAGACGCATTCAGAGTAGCGTTCCAGGGCGTGGCATTGAGGATTGTGTTTCTTCCAAACTCGAAGGCGGACCCATGAAACTCGTTGCCGCCTGAATGGGTCAACACTGTGACCACACCGGCGGAGTAACGGCCATATTGAGCGCTGTAGTTATTCGTCTCGACACGAAACTCCTGGAGCGCATCGGGATTTGGAACCGGATTTCCATAGTTCCTGAGCCCGGTCATGTTGATTCCACCGTCCAAGTAGTAGCTTACCGAGCCATTACCCGAATCTGTACCACCGTTGATAATCGTCTGCTGCGATGGCAGACCGAGAATGAAATTTCCTGACGCTCCATTGGCCCCCGCACTAGACGATGATTGCACACCCGGCGTAAGGGTGAGTTGGGTGTAGACATTTCGGTTTACCAGTGGTAAGCCAGTGATCTCTTCCGCTTGGACCGTGCGACCGATCTCTGAAGTGGTCGTATTCACAAGCCCGGCTTCACTGGTAACCGTCACGGACTCATTCTCCGAGCCGAGATCGAGTGCCGCATCGAGTTGTTGCGTTGAGTCGACGGTCAGCACGATGTTCTTCTGGACGAAGGCCTTGAACCCCGATGCGCTTACACTCAACGAGTACTTGCCAACCGGCAGATAGGCGACACGATACAAGCCCTGGTCGCTTGAAGTTACGACACGAGTCTGGCCAGTATCCTCACTGGTAACAGTAACCGTGGCACTAGGAACAACAGCATGTGTCTGGTCGTAGACCGTTCCGATGATTGTTCCAGTCGTCTGTTGTGCCTGAATGTGAACGCAGGATGCCATGACCAACAACACGGCGAGCGCAAGTCGACTCATTCTTGAGCGAGCTGCCGAGGTATTGAAAGCTTGAGATCCTATCGTCCTGAACATTGCGTCCTTCCCTTCCCATCTCGCGTTACTCATTCTTTCTTCCCTCAATCCTTCCGTTACTTCGCCCAGATGCGCACAGAATCGTTTTCTGCGTGCCGACGCAGATTGCTTGCAGTGCGGAACACGCCGCAGAGAGGTCGAAACCTCTCTGCATTGTTCACTCAGTCTGGTTTCGCACAGGAGCGCACAGACTCCGGCACGCGCAATACTCTTCCATCGCTGTTTCCCTTGTCAAGTGCTTTAAAGAAATTAAATGCCTAGTTAAAGGTTTATCTACCCCACATTTCTTTCCTATACAAGATTGCTTCCTTGTGTATATGCTTGCCTAGTAACTCGACCACACCTGATCTCACACCTGCACAATCCGCAGTCTGTGTGAGTCAGTAACCACACTGCAACGGGGGCTACCGCACAGTATGCTTCAACGTTCTGCGTGGCAAATAATTCTGTACGAGGAGTAGTGAATGCGAGAGCAGCGTATTGGTGTCATCATGAATGGCGTTACGGGAAGAATGGGACTGAACCAGCATCTAGTGCGATCCATTCTGGCCATTCGTAAGCAGGGTGGTGTCTCAGTTGGAGATGGCACTGTACTGATGCCCGACCCGATCCTTGTGGGCAGAAATGAGTCAAAGCTCAAAGCTATTGCTGATTCTCACGGGCTAACGAGGTGGACCACAAACCTGGACCAAGCTCTCGACAGCAAAGACGACCAGATCTACTTCGACTCAGGCACCACTGGTATGCGCGAAGAGAATGTACTGAAAGCAATTGATGCGAAGAAGCATATCTATTGCGAGAAGCCGCTGGCTACCAATACGGAAGGCGCTCTGCAGATGGCGAGGAAAGCTTCAGCGGCCGGAGTCAAGCAGGGGGTGGTGCAGGACAAGCTGTTCCTGCCCGGCATTCGCAAGCTGCGCAGGCTCATCGATTCTGGATTCTTCGGCAAAATCCTCTCGGTACGAGGAGAGTTCGGGTATTGGGTATTTGAGGGAGATTGGCAACCTGCCCAACGACCATCGTGGAATTACAAAAAGGAAGAAGATGGAGGGATCATTCTCGACATGTTCTGTCACTGGAGATATGTGCTGGATCATACCTTCGCCTCCGTCAAGGCTTTGTCCTGCACAGCAGCGACGCACATACCGGAGCGGGTCGATGAGAGCGGCAACCGATATGCTTGCACGGCGGATGACAGCGCCTACGGCTCATTTCAATTGGAAGGGGACATCTTCGCACAGATCAACTCCTCATGGACTACGCGAGTCTTCCGTGATGAGTTGTTTAGCCTCCTGGTGGACGGCACCGAAGGCAGTGCTGTCGCCGGACTTCGCGATTGCCGAGTGCAGCACAGGGTCAACACACCACGCCCGACCTGGAATCCGGATATACCCAATCCCTTCAACTTTCGCGAGCACTGGCAGGTAGTCCCCGACAACACAGACTTTGACAACGCCTTCAAAGTTCAGTGGGAGTTGTTTTTGCGTCACGTCGCATGCGATAACCCATTTCCACATACGTTTGTCGATGGGGCACGCGGAGTGCAGTTAGCGGAACTTGGCCTTAAGTCCTGGTCAGAGCGCCGATGGCTCGATGTTCCTGTCATTGACGACAGGATGGTCCTGGGGCGCTAGTCCCTGTAATCTGATCTGACGGGACGGAACTATGGCAGACTTGGCTCGGCTTAGCTTGAATCAGGCGACAACGGAGCGCTGGAGCGTTGCGGAAGCAGTAGAAGGTTGCGTTCGCCACGATATCCGTTCCATCGGATTGTGGCGGCACAAAGTCCAGGAGACCGGACTCAAAGAGAGTGCAAGACTGGTACGCGATGCCGGTCTGCACGTCTCAAGCCTATGCCGTGGTGGGATGTTTCCCGCTGCTACTGCAACTGAACGAAAACTGCGGATTCAGGATAATTTCATGGCCGTGACAGAGTGTGCAGAACTCGGCGCGGATTGTCTCGTCCTGGTCGTTGGCGCTGCGGTAGAGGTTCCACTGCCGAGCGCGCGTCAGATGGTTTCAGATGGGTTGGCTGCCCTTGTCCCTCACGCGAAGAAACATGGTGTGCGGCTTGGTCTGGAGCCGCTACATCCGATGTTCGCGGCGGAGCGCTGCGTCCTCAATACCATCGATCAGGCCCTCGAGATGGCGGCACCCTACTCGCCTGAGGAAGTTGGCCTGATCCTGGATACCTTTCATATCTGGTGGGACCCACGTGTGTACGAGCAAATAGAAAGTGCGAGCGGTCGCATCTTCGGCTTACACGTCTCCGACTGGCTCGTTCCATTGCCCGACATTCTTATGGGACGAGGCATTATGGGGGACGGTGTCATCGACAATCGATCGATCCGAGAGGCCATCGATCGCACAGGATACCGCGGTCCCATCGAGGTTGAAGTATTCAACCAGACGGTATGGGACTCCCCCGGAACTGAAGTGCTGGACGTAATCGTCGAGCGCTTCAGTTCAAGAGTCTAGTGACAACGTAAACGCGATTGGGACCTGAACCTCGGCTCCGTGAAGCACTACGGTGGTAACGCGAGCGATGCTGAGGCGAAACTCATGTTTCTTTGTCTAAGGTAACTTACTTCTATGGCTTCAAAGAAGCGTTCTTCGCCAAAGAACAGCACCCGAGTCAGCCTTACTATGCTGGCCGAATATCTCGATCTCAGCGTGGCCACCATTTCCTACGTTCTGAACGACGTACCAGGACGTTCTATCTCTGAGGCTACGAGGGACAGGGTTCGAGAGGCCGCAAAGAAATTTGGCTATCAACCGAGCCAGATTGCACGATCACTCCAGGGTAGCAGCACACGGACTATCGGCGTTCTGACCCCGGAACTCGGCGAAGGTTACCATGCGCAACTGATGAGCGGAGTTGGAGACCTTCTCATGGAGCAGGATTACTTCTACTTCACTGTGCACCATCGACACCGCCCACATTTGGTTGAGGACTATGTCCGGATCCTACAGGCGCGCGGTGTCGATGGAATCATCTCGATCGATACAACGCTTCCAGCGAACATTGCCGTGCCCGCTGTCAGCATCGCCAGTCCCGGGAGCACCCCAGGCGTCCCAAACGTCCTGGTCGACCAGCGAAGGGCTGCAGAACTGGCCCTAGGGCATCTTTATTCACTCGGTCACCGCCGCATTGCCTTCATGCATGGTCAGCAGTTCAGCTCAGATTCACGAGCACACTGGCGAGCAACAATTTCTGTCGCTCGCGCCCTTGGCATTCGCGTCCCAGGTAATCTTACGATTCATCTCGATCAGGATCTGAGAACACCTGAGGTCAGCTATCCGTGCGTCCGAACTCTTCTGCAAACGGAGCGAGACTTCACAGCTATGATCTGCTTCAATGACGTCTCCGCCATCGGAGCGATTCGTGCGCTGCATGAGGCCGGTCTCAGAGTACCTCACGACGTCTCAGTCATCGGTTTCGACGATATACCCTCGTCCGCATTTCATGTGCCGAGTTTGACCACAATCCGCCAACCGCTGCATCACATGGGCTACACAGGTGCGAATATTCTCTTAAGAAAACTGATGGGAGAAAGTTCTGCAGCTGTCGTAAGGATTGAGCCGGATCTGATTGTCCGCGAATCTACGGCCAAGGTTCCGATCATGACTCCTCTCGCGCTGAGGAGAAGAGTTTAGGTCAAGACCACGAGCCAACCGCCGACGCAACAACCGACACAAGCAACAACCTTGTAACCTGGCATGAGGATACGGCTGTTGCCAAGGCTGATCCTGTTCTGTCCACGGCGCAGAGTGAGACTGAGATGTATTCCACTGGCGCAATCCCTTGTAACCTTGGAAGAGTTGCAGGATTCCTACTGGAATCTGGACAATTTCATCTCAGATATCTTCGGGCAGCGTCTCTACAATCTCAGGGCTCGGCTTTGGATATATTGCTTGAATCTCCAAAATATACCCCCTCTATCTGACAATCTTGGCTATACTGGATCCTCGCTTCACCTTAACCATTTTTGGAGCCTGGCCGTTGAGGAACAGTTCTATATTTTATGGCCATTCCTCCTCACTCGAATGAAAAATCTAAAAGAAGCGAGATGGTTTGACTTTGCCCTCAGAATCCGTATCCCATAACTGGTTTCTGTGAGAAGTATCATTATGGATTCCTCCACTTGCAGGCTTCCGGGATGTGCGGCCGCATAATGCGCCCAGGCCGACGGGTAGAAGGTCTGTTTATGAATGACGACCTGATCAAGGAGATCCATATCGTCCAACCTGTCAAGGGCGGAGCAAAACCAGACCACTGTGGCGGAGTAAAGGTAGGCCAGTGGAGGGTTGTTGGGGTGTAGTGGGAGTCGGGGTAGAAGGGTCGCTGGAGCGTAGCGGAAGCGGCCCTTCTACCCCGAGGTGCGTTTGGAGGGGAGAGTTTAGTCTAGCGATCCGCAGATGGGATTCGTTTACGACGGCTCTGTTTGAGACGGTAGCTGTCGCCGTTCATCTCGAGGATGTGAACATGATGGGTGAGCCGGTCGAGCAGAGCGCCGGTTGGCCGTTCTGAGCCAAGGACCTCGGTCCATTCCTGGAAGGGCAAGTTCGAGGTGATCAGAGTCGAGCCGCGTTCGTAGCGTTGGCTGAGCATCTCGAAGAGCAACTCGGCGCCGGTCTTGGACAGTGGCACGAAGCCGAGTTCATCGACGATGAGCAACTCATAGCTGGCGATCTGCTTCTGGAAGCGGAGCAGCTTCTTCTCGTCTCGAGCTTCGATTAGCTCACTGACCAACGCGGCCGTGGTGGTGAAACGCACACGGTGTCCACGCTGGCATGCAGCCAGGCCGAGAGCCAGAGCGATGTGCGTTTTCCCCGTGCCGCTGTTACCCAGCAGCAGAACATTCTCACGGCGAGCGAGGAACTCGCATCGCGCCAGTTCCAGCACCAGGGCTTTGTTCAGGGTAGGTATGGCCAGGAAGTCGAAGCTGTCCATGGTCTTTACGACCGGGAACTTCGCTTGCCGGATGCGGCGTTCGGTAGCCCGGCGCTCACGGTCCAGCAACTCCAGTTCGGTTATGCGCAGCAGGTAACGTTGATAGTCCAGTTGCTCGACTGCGCACTGCCGCGCCACCTTGTCATACTCACGCAGCATGGTTGGCAGGCGCAGTTCCTTCAGATGGTGTTCCAGCAGCAACTGCGGTGTGTCGGCTGTATGAGCTGCAGTGTTGGTAGCAGTAACATCGGCGCTGCTCATGCGCATACCTCCACGAGCAGCGTCATGTAGTCGGCAGCCTGCGTGGTTCGCACCTGCGCCATCGGCAGGTGCGGATAGTTCTCCATGTCCAGCCGCGGCGGCCTTCGCTCGATGCGGGACAGCAGCAGATGGCGGACCGCATCGAAGCTGATCGTGCCCAAGCGCAACGCATCTTCGATGGCAAGAGTCACCTCTGCGATGTCGAAGGTCTCCAACAGACGGAGTACCTGCACATACTCTCGGCTGCCATGCTTCTTGAGTCTTGCCTCGAGCAGGCGCCGCAGTTGCGCGAAGCACTCCGGCAACTGCCAACCGGCCAGCGGGGCTGCCTGATCCAACGCTCGGGTCTTCTGTTCGAGCAACGCGAGATAGTGCAAGGGATCGAAGACGACTGTCTCGCGTTCATAGCTGCGTGGATGTCGGGCGATGACTTCACTGCCACAGGCGATCACCACCTGATGCACATAGCCCTTCACCCATACCTGGCGGTGCCCGTACGGAGTCGGCACGGAGTAGTCGTTCGTGCGATAACGGACCAGAGACAGAGAACTGACTCGTGTGGAAATCTTCTCGCAGGCTTCGTAGGGCGCCCCCGGTAACGGCAGCAGCGCTGCACGGTCGCGCTCAAAGCGTTCGCCGATAGTCTCGGTGTGCCCGCGCAGCCGCCGCTCACGCCGCTTCCGGCAATCGGCTTCCAATCGAGCGTTCAACTCTTCCCAACTGCCCGCACGCGGAATCGGAACCATGAAGTTGCGCCGCGCATAGCCTACCAACCCTTCGACCTTGCCCCTTGTCGTTGCCCTTGGCGGGTCGGCCGAACTTATCGGCGAACAGATAGTAACTCTGCAACTCGGAGAAGGACCGCGTGCGCTGCCGCTCCTCACCGCCCAAAATCTTCGCCACCGCGATCTTCGTGTTGTCGTAGAGAATCCGCGTGGGAACGCCGCCGAGGTATGCGAAGGCCCGCACATGGCCTTCCAGAAAGGCCTCGGTTGTCTCGGCCGGAAATGCTGCTACGAAGCAGTCGTCGGAATGCGGCAGATCTATGGCCAGGTAGTGCGCCTTCTGCTCCACACCGGCGATCACAGCCAGCGCTTCGCCAAAATCCACCTGCGCCTCCCCCGCTGCATGCGTCAGAGGCACGAACATCTCCCGGCCGCGAACCTCTTCGCCGCGCACGTAGTCCTTCACGATCGTATAGCCGCCCGTGAAGCCGTGCTCTTGTTTTAGTCGGTCGAAGATCCGCTTCGCCGTATGCCGCTGCTTGACTGGTCTCTGCTTGTCATCTTCCAGAATGGCGTCAATGACGCCTAACCACGGCCCAAGCTTGGGCCGCCTGATCGGCTGCTGTCGCTGGTAGCCTGGCGGCACCGCGTACTGCAACATCTTCCGTACCGTATCTCGCGACAGACCAAACTCCCTGGCCACCGCCCGCTGACTCTTGCCCTCGACTCGAACTGCTCGCCGAACACGTCCGTATATCTCCACCTCGAACATCCCTCCGGTGTCCCATGAACCACGTTGCCAACGCAACACAGCTCAAGAAACCAAGATCCGGCGGTGGACTACTTTTACTCCGCCGCAAAACCCCGCTCACGCGGCGTTCTGTGGCCTAGTTTTGCACCGGCGCTCATAGAAGGAACCGCATCGGCTGGACTGGTCACGCTATTTCTGGAACTCAAATCTCGCCATTACCCCGTGCCGCTATGAGTGAAAGGCAAGAATTGATAGTCAAGTATCGTCAGGCTGGCCGCAACTTCCTCAATACCGCGATTCCTCTCCTAGAAGCACAACGAGATTCGGCGAAGATTAGCCTGTACCAGCCTATTGCTGACGAAGTGATGGGCGGTTTGTTCGCCAGAGTGTTCCGATTCTTCCAGACATTCTCACTGGACTATCATTTGTGGGCCGTAGACATGGGCCGTGTAGTGCTTCGCATGATGTTGGAATCTGTCTTCTATATGCGGTTCCTCAGCACTCACAATCAACCTGAGTTGTACTTGGAGTTTCAGCGATACGGCATCGGCCAAGAGAAGCTCTACAAGATGCAGCTTCGCAAGCTCATAGACGAAGGCGTTCTGAAGGACACGCCAGAACTCCGCGAATTTATCGAATCGAATTCGGATGAAGAGATCGAGGACGAGCTTGTAAACGTCCAGCTAAAGAATTTCATGGATGTTAGGAAGGTTGCTGGCGATGCAGGTATGGCGAATGATTATGTCATACACTACCAGCCGGACAGCGTGTATGTTCACGGTCACTGGCCGGTGCTCCGCAATCTCTACTTAGAGAGGTGCCAAGAGCCGCTTCATCGGATGCACTTGCAGCCGTCCTTTGGTTTGCCACCGCTGGACTCAACCTTAGTGGCTCGTGCAATGATTCTCATGGGCGATGCCTACGATATCTGGCGCGAAAGGTACGGTTTGGAGGACGCACTGGAACCCGTAGTCACTGCATACGGCTTAGAGATTCAGCAAGCAATCTCCGAAGCAGATGCGCAAACGTCAATCGTGTCGGACGAACCTCCATCAGAAACGGAGTAGTCTGTCGCCGGTCGGTTGTGGCGTACTCTTCGCCCAGAGGATAGACGGCCTGTCGATATTCACCATCTTGGGTTATGTCAGTTATGGGTATAGCCCAAGCCTACGTCCGACACCCGGTGAAATAGTGTCGTAATAGAGTCACTTTCTGCGTTATCGTACAGGTAATGACGAAGGTCAAAGGGTCTATTCGGAGACCTCGGCCGCTCGAAAGCGCAAGCCGTCCATAGGCCAAAAGGTCGGCTACACCTGCGTGTCAGCTCCCTGAATCGAAACCCGGATGACTACTATAACGAGATGGTAACGGACTCTTCCTGCCTGGTCGTAAGGGAGCGGAAGGTAACGGTGGCGGTCTTTGCTGTTGGCGAAGGGGCGTAGGTGAAATGTTTATCGTGCGGTTGGGAGACGAGCGTGGGTTCGACGGGCTGGCCGTCAATCTTCAGAGAGAGAAGCTCGCTAACCGGGTCGGTCTGAATGACGCGGGAAGGGTTGTCCGGCGCATACGAGAGACGGATCCGCAGGGTAATGCCAGTGATTGGCAGATCTTTCTCAAACGGCATGCTGGGACGTAGCGCCGTGAGAACGCCGAGTGGGAGTCTGCGGTTCTCTCCGGTCTTGCCCCACCAGCACCATTGCTCCTGCCGTGCCATGACAAACTCTTTCACCTCGGGGAGGCAGCCACTGAACTCTGTCTCATTGTGGGTGTAGCGGTCGTGGCGGACGGAGAGGATGCGATTATGTTGGAGCGCATCGAGGAAGCTACTCCAGCTCAACTCACGGGCAAGGAAGAGGGTGCGGAAGGAGGCGAGAGAGTCTCCCCACCACCACGGCTCTTCGCCGTGGGCGTCTTGCAGGCCCACCATGGGGATGCGGCCGGAGTAGGTCATCAAGAAGGGATCGTACTCGAGGAAGTTGCCGCGTCCGAAGTGGAAGGAGCTAATCGCGGCGTAGGTTCCTTTCTGAATCGCCTCGTCAAACAATATCCGAGAGAGCTCCTCATTCTCGTTGAACTGCCAGATCAGACGGCCTTTTGCGTCGCGGATCTGTTGCATTCTTCCGTCGCGAAACTTCGGCCACGGGTATACCTCGTTCTTCACCGGCGGGAAGGGGGTGAGGATGTTGTCCGCAGGGGCGATCATGTCGTCCAGGTGGCTGTAACGGCCCAGGCCGGGGACGTTGACGAAGGTGCCGTATTCTTCGTTGCCAAAGGCGAAGAGTGTAGGCAGTTTGCGATCTTGGGCGAGCTGCTGGGTGTGCTGGAGCCAGCCTTCAGGGCCATTTTTGGCACACCAGAGATCGATGCCGAGCTTCTCAGCGAGGAAGACGGCCTCGCCGGGGCTCCCAGAGCCGGGTGCCTCGATCTGTGCGCTGAAGACGCGTAGGTCCGATGGCAGCGCAGACCGAACGATGGTGGGCGCGGAGTTGCGGGCGGCTTCGATTGGGTGGGCGAGCAGGCGCAGGCAGTCGAGCGCATAGAAGGTCGCCATGGGGTTGGGCAGGGAATCAGGGCGATCCTGAAAGCCCCACTCGGGAGTGAGAAGCGAGAGAATCCAGAGAAGACATCTCTCACGCTGAGGGATGGGCTGCTCGGCATCGGAAAGTAGATGCAGTGCAGCCCAAGTGTAGGCGAGGTTATCAAGACCGGCGATCTCCGGGCTGGGCGCATAGGTAAAGCCTCCAGAGGGGAGCTGGCAGCGGTGAATCCAGTCGATGGTCTCCGGCTGCAGCTCGGCGGGTTGATGCATGGCCTCGAGCGCCCAGTGTGCCCAGTGTGTGTTGACGAGATGTCCGCCGGAGCCGTCGGCGGTGGGAGTGTTGTTGTAGGTGCCGTCGGAACGGCGGCGCTGCTGGAAGTAGTCGAGCCATGGTTGTTCGGGAGAATCTGGCTGGACGCCGACCAGGCGACGGGCTCGCAGCGCGAGCGCTTGATGTTGCAGGACGGGAAGAGCGTCTTTCTCGTAGTAAGGCTCGTAGGTAGAGGGTTTGGTCCAGCCGGTGAGCATGGGGCGGAAGGAGTCAACGGACTGACCGAGCCAGAGAAGGGTCTGAATCTGTTGGAAGTCGAAGTAGCGCATGGCACGGACGGTGCGGCGCTCCTCGGGTAGAGGATAGTGGGTGCGAACGAAAGTGGCGGCGAGATCGGCGTTGGGAACGTTTCGAGCAAGCAGGTGATAACAGCCGACGGCTGCGTAGGTGGGAGTAACGTGTGCCTGATGGGCGGAGCCCCAGCCGTAACCGCTCTCGTCGCGACGATGCTTCTCGAGCCAGGAGACGATCTTCTCGGCGACCTCGGTACTGGCCAGTCTTTGCTGTGCCGCAAAGGCAGGCAGATGTGCGGTAAGAGAAAGTGAAGAGAGGTTTTGGACAAACCTGCGACGAGAGAGCATGGCGGCCTTTCGGATAGGGCTGAAGGTCTTTTTAGTAGTGCAGGCGCATGGGTTCGATTTTGGCGGTCGGCTCCCCGGCCTGTTGCATGCACTCCAGAAGCTGGGCCTTGAGATGGTCGGTGATCTGGTGGAGCTTGCGTTGACCGAAGAGGTTGACCTGCTCGTAGGGATCGGAGTTGAGGTTATAGAGCGCGTACTCCTGATAGGTGGGGCTGGTCGCATCCATATTGGGGTCGCCGGTGAGCGAGGCGACGCAGTAGAGCCACTCGTCTGTGCGTATGGCACGACCAAGAAGATTTTCGCTTAACTGTAT
>Ga0193717_1000812_pt1 | contig 19864 bp, 18 predicted proteins | sample U2c2metaG_FD_145900 | JGI IMG/M metagenome (GOLD analysis project Ga0193717, IMG submission 145900) | Soil microbial communities from a riparian zone of the East river system, Colorado, United States - U2c2 | ecosystem: Environmental > Terrestrial > Soil > Riparian zone | place: USA: East River...
TAACTGAGTGGCAGGGCGATGGCATTGATCGCGGATTGACAGCGGCTTATGAAGAATTGAGCGCTTAGCCTCCCAGCCCCTAAAGGGGGAGCTTTTGATTAGTCCGCTGGCTCCCCCCTCTTCGGCTTCGCCGAAGAGGGGGGAGAAAACTTATCCAGGCGTCATTGCGAGGTACGATGCAATCCGCGGCTTACAGAGGGGCCTGTACAGCACAAGGATTGCTTCGAACCTCGCAATGACGCTTTTTTATTTTTTCCCTGTTTCTGCCGCAGGCGAAGAGAGGGATGGCGAGCGAAGCGATGCCAGGTCAACTCACTACGCCAATCAAAAGCTACCCCTTCAGGGGGTCGGGGCGCTAATGCAATACTTTAGGCCGTTCCTTTTTTACCGGGTTTAAATAATTGTTATCGGTCAGCCAGTCGGCCATGCGCTGGGGCCAGGTGTTAATGGATTGTAGTTTGGACCGGTTGCCCATGTTAAAGCCGTGATCACCTTTTGTATACAGATGTAACTCCACAGGTATTTTGGCGGCACGGTACCTATCCAATAATTTTACTACAGATGGCGAGCAGCAGGCATCATCATTAGCGGCCAGTAAAAATACCGGCGGCGCATCTGCCGGCAATACATCAGGAATATATAGCGGTCCGGGATATATCTGTATTAAAAAACCAGGTCTTGCATTCAACCTGTCAATAGGATCAGGAGCATTCTGATCGCCTTTACCCACACCATAGGCCACCATATCCACCACCTCGCCACCGGCCGAAAAGCCCATCATGCCTATGCGGTTGGTATCCAAGCCATATTCTGTAGCTTTACTGCGCACCAGGCGCATGGCACGGTAACCATCCTGCCTGGCATGTACATCAATTTTATAAGGCGAAAGCGTATCGCGGCCCAGGCGGTATTTCAGCACAAAAACGGTGATGCCCAGGTTACTTAAATATTTGGCGGGCTCAACCCCTTCGGCGGTGTAAACAAGCAAGCGGTGCCCACCGCCCGGACATATCACCACAGCCGCGCCATTTGCTTTACCTGCGGGTGGCGTAAAAACAGTAAGTGATGGATTATGGATATTTTTCACCCAATAATCTTTAGCCTGTTCAGGCTCATTACGGCGGTTCTCAAATCCGGGCGCTCCTTTTGGCCAAAGCGATATCACAACAGGCTTCTCCTGTGCCATTACGCCAATAGGCATAGTAAAAAGCAACAGATATAGATAAGTGGTTAGTTTTGTTTGCATAGCTAAATTTAGGTATTTTTAAATAACAGACTTATACTTCATATACATCATAGTAAAAAAGTCACATTAGAAAATGACCGCGTAATTACCTTAAACTTTAACTTAATTGGTATGTTTAAGTAATGTTGCTGGTTTTATGGATCAGCAACGATGATCCATAAACTAAAAAGAATACTCTATGGCAAATTTTCAGGAAATTATAGCATCAGAAACACCCGTACTGGTTGATTTTTCGGCCGAGTGGTGCGGCCCTTGTAAAATGATGCCCCCCATCCTTAAAGATGTAAAACACGCGCTTGGCGATAAAGTAACCATCCTTAAAATAGATATCGATAAAAACCCATCTGCCGCCAGCGCTTACCGGATACAAAGCGTCCCCACCCTGATGATTTTCCAGAAAGGACAAACCAAATGGCGACAAAGCGGCGTGGTGCAGGCCAAACAATTACAGCAGGCAGTGGAGCAGTTTATTTAAGGGCCTCACCTAAATCCTCTCCAAAGGAGCGGACTTTTGAATGTCCGGCTGCATGTTGAAAACTGAACAGTTTTACTCCCCTTTCCTTTGGACAGGGCTGGGGTGAGGCGACTAACCGAAATCTGCAAACTGCTAAAACATCCTTTAAAATCAGACGTTTAAATTAAACAGGTATGACATTTGGCCCATACTATGTATGTAACTTTAACGTATCAAATATTAAAGCAATTCTATCATGGCAACTATCGAAAGCATCCAAAACGCATATATTGATTATGTATTGACCGAAGGTGTGCAGCCTAAATCGGTTTATATTTTTGCCAAGCAAAACGAAATGACCGAGGCTGAGTTTTACCAGTTCTTCGGTTCGTTTGAAGCAGTTGAACAAAATATCTGGGCCGATTTTGCCAGGAAAACTTTAACCGAGATCAGATCGCAGGAAGTGTGGGCCCAATATGCCGCCCGCGAAAAAGCATTGTCGTTTTTTTACGGCTTTTTTGAATTGCTTAAAGGTAGCCGCAGTTTTGCGGTGTACACCATCAATAAACAGCCAAGGGGATTTTCAACACCGCGCGTTTTTGAGCAATTGAAGGATATTTATGAAAACTTTGCCGATGAGATCCTGAAAGAAGGCATTGAATCTGCCGAACTCAGTGATCGCAAATTTTTCAGCAAGCGTTACAAGGATGCGTTGTGGATCCAATTTATTTTTGTGCTTCACTTCTGGGTAAATGATAACTCTACCGGGTTCGAAAAAACAGACGAAGCCATTGAAAAAGGTGTTAACGTAACATTCGATCTGTTTCAGCGTTCGCCTATTGATAATTTGTTTGAGTATGGGAAATTTCTGGTTAAAAACGGCGGCATAAAAGATAAGATGGGGTTCTAAAAATTAATTATGGCAGAAAAGAAAAAAGTCTCTCCGCCTGTTGGCGAAGAAGATTTAGAGGCGGCTCCCGAACAAAATAGCATACCAACCACAAAAATTCAGCGTTCCACAAAGTTTATTAAAACAGGCGTAAAAATAGGCGGCAATTACATTAAGCATTATTCAAAAAAACTGTTCAACCCGGCTATGGACCGGTCTGAACTGAACGAGGATAATGCCGCGGATATTTACCAGTCATTAAGCGAACTAAAAGGCAGCGCCCTTAAAGTAGCGCAAATGCTCAGTATGGATAAAAACCTGCTACCGCAGGCTTACGTTGATAAATTCACCCAATCTCAATACAACGCGCCACCGCTTTCTGGGCCGCTTATTGTGCAAACATTTAAAAAGTATTTCGGCAAAAACCCCGATCAGATCTTCGACAAATTCAATATCCGCTCCACCAACGCCGCATCTATAGGTCAGGTTCACCAGGCCGAGTTAAACGGTAAAAAACTGGCGGTAAAGATCCAGTACCCAGGTGTGGCCGATTCCATATCATCAGATCTTAAACTGATCAAACCATTTGCTTTCAGGATGCTGGGCATGAGCGAAAAGGAACTGGATATTTATATGCGCGAGGTAGAGGAACGCCTGCTGGAAGAAACCGATTACGAGTTGGAAGTTCGCCGCTCCATTGAATTTTCAACCGCATGTGCCGATCTGAACCATGTTGTTTTCCCTAAATATTATCCAGAACTATCCAGCAAGCGCATCATCACTATGGATTGGCTTGACGGCAAACACCTGCGCGAATTTCTGGCCACCAATCCACCGCAGGAACTGCGCAACCAGATTGGGCAAGCCTTGTGGGATTTTTACAATTTTCAACAGCACGAACTCCGCGCCGTACATGCCGATCCGCATCCAGGCAATTTTATGATCACACCCGGGGGCAACTTAGGCGTAATTGATTTTGGCTGCATCAAAGAAATGCCCGAGGAATTTTATTACCCCTTCTTCTCGCTCACCTCCACCAACCTGCTTGACAATAAGGAAGAAACCATCAAAGCTTTCCGCCAACTGGAAATGATATTACCCGATGACAGCCCTGCTCAAATTGAGTTTTTTTATAGCCAGTATAAGGAAATGATAGAGCTGTTTGCCATGCCTTACATCAACAACCATTTTGATTTCAGCAAAACAACATTTTTTGACCAGCTCTACAAATTTGGCGAAAGACTATCCAAAATGCCCGAATTTAAACAGGCACGCGGCGTAAAGCATTTTATTTACGTAAACCGCACCAACTTTGGCCTGTACAATATACTGCACGAGTTAAAGGCCGATGTTAAGACGGATACCTTTAAGCCGCATGTGGTGCTGGAGTATTGAGTCTCGCGTTCATTTTGGCAGGCATAGGACTGTGGATGCTGATCCGTTTTTACAAAAGAAAAAAAACTGCATTATTTGGTGCCATAAAATCATAAAAATATGTCAGCATTTTCGGTAAACATTTCTATTTTTGCGAAACATTAAATAACAGTACAATGGAGTCAATACAAAATGCTAATTCAGAGAAACATTATAAATTATTGGTTGTAGCTATCGTTATAGGCATAACAGGTGTTTTCATTCGTTTTGCCGGTGATGAAAATTCTACCTACTTTTCATGGATAGCTAACATTTTATTGGCTTTAGGCGTAGCTGTAGGCTTAAGAGCTGTTTTCAAGATCATCGATTAAGTATAAGGTTTTCAAGATATAAAAGCGCGCTGGTATTCCGGGGCGTTTTTTTTTGAATATGAATCTTAAAAGCCTGTCCATCCTTCGACAAGCTGGATGACATCCAATTAATAATAACAAGCCGTCGCTCGGCTCCAGCCGAGTGACCACTATTACCCGGCCTCTGTCCGCAGTTACCAAGACTAATTAATAAAGCATTCGCAGGCCGGAAGCCTTAGGATAATCGTCACTCGCTGGAGCCGAGCTACAGCTTGAGAATTAAGAGAAAATAATGCAAAGCCCGCAATTCAAAAGCTCCCCCTTTAGGGGATGGGGGGCTCTACTTCGGCCTGTACTTCGATAAATTTAATATCTTTTGCGCATCCTTATCGGCCATCAGCTGGGGCAGGGTAACCTCGGGGTGTTTGTCCATATACTCCCGCACAATTTGCCACCCAGTCCATATCGCCAGTTTGGGGGCCGATTCATTTTTTTCGCCCAGGCCAGGAGTAAAGGGGGCCTCGGTGAGGAATTTCTGAATTTTGGGATAATCAGTTTCGTACAGCAGGTTTTCCTCCAAAAAATAGCCCCATATTTTTGTTTTAAAATCACCGCACCATTTTAGCTGTTCTGTGGTATAACCTATTTTGGTGGTATCGACAACATCAGGTAGTATGCGGTCCATAAAATACATGATCTTGCCGTTATAAATCATTTTGGCAAGTAACGACCTGTCATTATCATCCTCGGGGAACATATCCTCGCGGGCAATGCCTTCCACCACACGCGGAGTAATATTATCAGGGGTAAAATGCCTTGATAAATAATGTGGAAATGCATTGGTTAAGGAAGGGTAAAACCTGGAATTGGCGCCCAGGAAAAGATCAAGCCCTACGGCAAAGTAACCATCGCCAATAGAGGTTTGCGCCTGGAAACCCGAAAAATAAGCATACACTTTAGGTAGCTTTTTTTGCGGATAATAGTATTTAATATATTTAAAAGCCTCGGTAAGGCTGGCGTTCTGCGCATCCATGTTAGGGTAGGCGGCATCCACATCATGTTTCAGGTCAATGTATGCTTTGCCCTTGAAAACTTCGCGCAGGGTTTTAAAGTAAGCGGTATCATTGGTGCTGCCGGCCTGTAGTATATGATTTATAAAATCACTGTAAAAAACGCCATATTTTTTTTGCAGATAAGCGGCTTGCATGTTCATGGGTTTGCTGCGCATGGCATCAAAGTCCTGGTCAAACCGCTCTATCTTAACATCTACATTAATATGACTAATATCAACTTTTTTGTTGCGTCCGCAGGCTGCTAATATCAGGCTGATAGAAAAAATTAAGTAAATTTGCTTTGCTTTATACCGGGTAGCTACCATGTTTATCCTTTGAGCAAAAATAATTTTTATTTGCATTAAATTAATACGTTACTATACTATTCATGAAAATTGCATTAGCCCAGCTTAACTATCATATAGGTAATTTCGAATCGAACACGGCCAAAATTATTGATCATATACACAAGGCAAAGCAAAACGGTGCCGACCTGGTGGTATTTGCCGAATTATGCGTTTGCGGTTACCCCGCGCGTGATTTCCTGGAATTTGACGAGTTTATTGGTTTGTGCGAGGAATCGGCAAAAAAAATTGCCGCGGAGTGTATTGACATTGCCAGTATTATAGGTTTGCCAACTTTTAACCATAAAGATGAAGGTAAGGACCTGAGCAACTCGGCCTATTTTATTGAGAATGGCAAGGTGAAAGCTATGGTAAACAAGGCCTTGTTACCAAATTATGATGTGTTTGATGAGTACCGTTATTTTGAACCATCAACCGAGTTTAGCTGCATTGAGTTTAAGGGTAAAAAAATCGCGCTTACCATTTGCGAGGATCTATGGAACACCATTGAAAACCCGCTGTATGTAACCCGTCCAATGGATAGCCTGATCCACCAGCAGCCTGATGTGATGATCAATATAGCGGCATCGCCTTTTTCTTATAACCACGATGAAGAGCGTATTGCCATTTTAAGCGATAATGCCGGTCGCTACAAACTACCCCTGTTATACGTGAATCATGTTGGAGCGCAAACAGAACTGATATTTGACGGCGGGTCACTTGTTTTTGATAATACAGGCAAGTTAATAGATGAGCTACCATATTTTGAAGAGAATATGGCTTATTACACTTTAAATGATGATGACACCATCAGCTTTGAACATACCCCTACCCTTAAAACCGAACGCCCCAGTGATATTGAACAAATACACCAGGGGATCTTATTAGGCATCCGCGATTATTTTTATAAATCAGGTTTTAAGCAGGCCATATTAGGTTTATCAGGTGGTATCGATTCGGCCGTGGTATGTGCTTTGGCTGCTGAGGCGCTGGGGCCAGAAAATGTAATGGCAGTACTGCTGCCTTCGCGTTTCTCCAGCGATCACTCCTTAAAAGATGCCGAAGATCTGGTGAAAAATCTGGGTTGCAAAAGCGAAACCATAGCCATAAAAAACATTACTGATGCTATTGAAACAGCCCTGCACCCGCAGTTTCATAACCTGCCTTTTAACTTAGCCGAGGAGAATATACAATCGCGCAGCAGGGCTGTATTGCTGATGGCCATGTGCAATAAGTTTGGGTATATTTTATTAAACACCAGCAATAAAAGTGAGGCCGCTGTAGGTTACGGCACTTTATATGGCGATATGTGCGGCGGCATATCTGTAATAGGGGATGTATATAAAACCCAGGTATTTGAACTTGCCCGATATATAAACCGCGATCAGGAGATCATCCCGGTAAACTCTATCATTAAACCCCCATCGGCTGAGTTAAGGCCCGGGCAAAAGGATACCGACTCCTTACCTGAATATGATATTTTGGATAAGATACTGGCCGAGTACATAGAGAACCGTTGCTCATCAACTGAGATCATTAAAATGGGTTATGATGAACAAACCGTTAAGCGGGCAATAAGGCTTATAAACCTCGCCGAGCATAAACGCTACCAAACCCCTCCAATCCTGAGGGTATCACCCAAAGCTTTTGGCATGGGTCGCAGGATGCCTATTGTGGGTAAATACCTGTCATAGTTTACAATACTGAGCATAATTTATGCAGTTTGATGATTAGGCTTTAATTAATAACAGAATAATTTATAGATTTAAATTTCTGTAAAAATGCCTATATTTCAAGGCCATGAATAAACTATACACAGCAATTTGTGTTTGCTTTTTATTGCTGTGTACAGCAACCCTAACCCTTGCTCAGCAAGCCCTCGTAAACGAGGCTAAACGTGCAGCATTAATTGATCTTTCCACCCAATCCAGAAACTCATATCAGGCCAGTCGCAAGCAGGCTTTAGCACTGGCTGCAAGTCGGGGATGGCGGATACAACGCCGTTCAAAAAATGGCAACCTGATATCGTTGCAGGGCTTAAATACCATGGGTTTCCCAGTGTATCTCATCACCCATAATAATACTACGTCGGCAGCTACAACAAGCACCAATACGGTACAACCCGGTGGATCACTTGGCCTGAACTTATCAGGTTCCAGTACATTTTTAAATAACAAATTAGCCATTTGGGACGGCGGATCGGTATATACGGCTCACCAGGAGTTTGCCGGCAAAAATATAACTATTAAAGATGCAGGTTCAATACTTGACCATACTACGCATGTGGCCGGTACCATGATAGCCAAAGGCGCGTATGCACCTGCCAAAGGTATGGCCTTTAATGCATCCACCCTGCAATCATATGATTTTGATAACGATGTATCTGAGATGAGTGCGGCGGCATCGGGCCTGCTGTTATCCAATCACTCCTATGGTGACGAGGCCGGATGGAATTTTAATGATACGGATAACCGCTGGGAGTGGTTTGGCCTGCCCGGCGACTCGGTTGATTATACCTTCGGGTTTTATGATACCCGTGCACAATCATGGGATAAGATAGCTTACAATGCACCATATTACCTGATCGTTGAATCGGCGGGTAACAGCCGCTCCAGCAATGGTCCGGCTATAGGGACAGATTATTATGGTTACAAAAGCCGCACCGATCAAACAATGGTTAATAAAGGCCCCAGGCTGGCCGGTATCAGTGATAATAATGGTTACGATGTGATCAGCACAACGGGCAATGCCAAAAATGTACTCACGGTTGGCGCGGTAAATCCATTACCTTTTGGGCCCAGCAAAGGCCAGGGTATAAGCAGTGCCTTTTTTAGCAGTTGGGGACCTACTGATGACGGTCGTATTAAGCCGGATATTGTAGGTAACGGGGTAAATGTATTATCTGTTGGGGTTGATAACCCTACGGCATACCTTACCCTGTCGGGTACATCTATGGCTGCACCCAATATTACAGGCTCCTTATATTTATTGCAGGAGTATTATGCTCAAAAAAACGGGGGTAACTTTATGCGTGCAGCCACATTAAAGGGGCTGGTATGTCAAACCGCCTTTGATGCCGGTAATGTTGGCCCCGATTATATTTATGGATGGGGTTTGCTGGATACTAAAAAAGCTGCACAGGCCATAACTGATAACGGAACAAAAAGCATCATCAGCGAAAACACGCTGCAACAAGGTCAAGAGCAAACCTTTAATATAATAGCATCAGGCAATAATGTGCTGGCCGCAACCATCTCATGGACAGACCCGGAATCAACACCGACTACCGATGGTGTAATCAATAGCCGTACCCCCAAATTAATCAATGACCTGGATATAAAGATCAGTGATGGTGCTACCACTTACAACGCGTGGGTACTAAATCCAAACAGCCCGGCTTCGGCAGCAACAACCGGCGATAACATCAGGGATAATATTGAACAGGTTTATATTACTAACACTACACCCGGTAAAGCCTATACCATCACCGTATCACATAAAGGTACTTTAAAATCAAGCTCGCAGCCATATTCGCTTATTGTTACCGGCACAGGCGGTACAGCTTATTGTGCGTCAACTCCCCTTTCAAATGCCGATTCGCGCATAAATAACCTTAAACTGTCAAACATCAACAACACACCGGCGGCAGGCTGTAAAAGCTATTCTGACTATACCAATTTAACTATTCAGCTGGAGCAGGCAAAAACCTATCCCTTAAGCATAACATTAGGTACATGCGGTGGCAACTTTAATAAAGCAGCCAAGATATTTATTGACTGGAACGGTAACGGCGTTTTTGATAAAGATGAATTAGCAGCTACAACCGATGTTATTAACGCCACCGGTACTTACACCGCCAATATAAAAGTACCGGGTTCAGTAGTACCTGATAATTATAGTTTGATGCGGGTAGTGTTAACAGAAACAAGCGATACGGCGACTATACAAGCCTGCGGTACCTACAGTAAAGGCGAAACACAGGATTACCGTGTTCAGTTTTTGCAAACAAGTATTGATGCCGGTGTAGTAGCCATTGTTAGCCCAGGTTCAAGCGGTTCATGCTCGGCAAGTACTCCTGTTACTATCAGACTTAAAAATTTTGGCAGCGCTGCCATCAGCAATATACCAGTTACGGTTACTATTACCGCACCCGATAATACCAAAACCACCTACACTGAAACCTATAACGGAACGCTGCAACCGCTGATTGAGGATAATTTTACTTTTAGTCAAAAGTTTAACGCATTGGCAGGTGCAACTTATACCATATCGGCTACCAGTAATTTGGCCAGTGACCTGGTTAGCGCAAATAATACGGTAACTGCAACTGTAGTGATCAATACACCGGCTGTCATTGGTGCCCTTAGTGCCTATTATTGTACCGATAGTAAACAATACCTGCTATCGGGCAGTGGCGATGGTACATTGTTGTGGTATCAAAACAGTACTGATGTTATTCCCATAGCCTATGGTTCGCCGGCAATTACGACACAGGCACCCATAAATAATACCTTCTATGCTGGTGTAAACGATTTTAAAGGTACTGCTGGGCCTGCGACAAAGAACGTTTTTACAGCGGGGAGCTATAATCAATTTACACCTGAGGTAAATGTGAGCACTAAAATACCGGTGGCCATTCAAAGCGCACGTTTATATATTGGCTATCCGGGTAAAATAACCTTTAATGTGAACAACAGTAACGGGCAAACCGTATCCAGTACTACTATTGACGCGCAGGCCACCCGCACCAACCCTCAACCAGGCGAACAAGCGGATGATGCCAATGACCAGGGAAAGGTTTATGATCTTAACCTGGAATTACCGGCGGCGGGCGACTATACTATATCAGTTGAGTTTGATGCTACAGCTACCATTTATCGTAATAATGGCGGTGTAAAAGGCTATCCATTTAAAATAAGCGATATATTCAGTATAAGCGGCAACAATGCTGCTCCTGATAACCCAACGGATACCGCTTATTACAAGAACTTTTATTATTATTTTTATGATATGAAGGTGCAAAGCTTAGGCTGTGCGTCGGCTGCCAAGCAAGCGGTTAGTTTAACCAAACCAACTATTACACAAACAGCAAACACCTTAAATTCCAGCTTTGTAACGGGTAACCAATGGTTATTAAACGGTAATACTATAAGTGGTGCCACCGGTGCTACGTACGATCCTTTGCAAAGCGGCAATTACCAGGTGGCGGTTACTTTAGCAAGCGGGTGCCTGACCGTCTCTGATATTTATACGTACGCACGTACGGTTGAAAATGCTGGTAATGCAACTGATATTGGGTTGGCGGTGTTCCCGGTTCCGGCAAGCAGCCGGCTTAATGTGGTTTTTGCAGCCAAAGCCGCCGGCGATCTGAAACTATCGCTTTTTAATTCACTTGGGCAAAACGTTTACCTTTACAATCAAAGTGTGCCGCAAGGTAATTTCAGTAAGGTAATAGATGTTACCGGGCAAATTCCGGGCGTGTATGTGTTAAAAGTATTACTGGGGCAAAAAGTATATGCCCGTAAAATAATCATCAGCAGGTAAAGCCTCACCCCAACCGCTCTCCTTTGGACAGGGGCTTTAAAAACAAAGAGGCCGTATTAAACAATGATACGGCCTCTGTATTTTTTTCCCTCTTTCAGAAAGGGTAGTCAAGTATATCAATGACCGGGTATTCTGCTTTACGTATTACAAATGCCTTTCAGTTTTCACCTTTCGCGTTTAACCTCTTTTAAAACGTGTATTTCAATCCAAGGCCGGGTGCAATATCAAAAAATGGCCCTCTTGCCAGTTCAAGCCGCGGGTTAAGGTCAAGGCTTATAGCTATCGGAGCTTCGGGTATTTTATATTCAAGACCCAAAGTGGCATCCGCACCTATTAAAATGTGCTTACCATTATAAAATTCATCATCGCCGCCAATGCGTTTGTAATAACCGGTGCCTACAGACCCTAGGTGACCACCAAAGCCATAGTAAAAGTTCAGATTGTCAACGTTAAAGGCCTGTTGATGTATTTCGTATAAACCGGTGATCACCACGCCATGATCGCGGATACCGATAATACCTTCGAGCGCGGTGTTTTTATCCATGAAATATTTTATAGAAGGCCCAACTTCATAAGCGCCAAATTTTACTCCGACAGCTGTTTTATAATCTTGTGCCTGTGAGCGTTTACCTATTAATAAGAACGAAACCGATAAAAATAAAATGTAAGCTAATTTTTTCATGTAGTGATTTTAAGTTAATGAATTTAATCATGTATTACCATGACACATAAGTTATACGCTTGCTTAACCGCGTTTTAGCCTATATGTTTCCTGCAAATAAACGGCAGATTTGAAATTTTATGGCATTTTAATTAAAAAACTATCTTTAAAAATTTCCATCGTATTGATTTTCAGCTTAAAATAATGAGCGTTTCATTGTTAATTTATGCCCCTAAATAGGTTATTTTAGCAAGAGAAATTTAATGATAATAACAATGCATAGCCTCAATGTAAAGAAAAGCAGGTACTTAAGTTTGCTTTTATTATTCCTGTTTTTTGTACCTGTAAGCTGTGTGCAAAAGCGTTTGGGCATAAACAACATACAATACCGTAACGGGATGGTGGTATGCGCCTACCCGGATGCTGCCCGCGTTGGACTTGATATACTGAAAAAGGGCGGCAATGCTGTTGATGCGGCCGTAGCTGTACAGTTTGCATTGGCCGTTACCCTGCCCGAAGCCGGTAATATTGGCGGGGGCGGTTTTATGGTTTACCGTTCAAAAACCGGCGAAAGCAATACGCTCGATTTTAGAGAGAAAGGTCCGGCCGCGGCAAATGCCGATATGTATCTCGACTCTGCCGGTAATGTAATACCCAATATGAGCCTTTATACCCATAAGGCATCAGGCGTACCGGGATCTGTTGATGGCATGGTACAGGCGCACAATAAGTATGGCAAACTAAAATGGGCCGACCTGGTGCAGCCGGCTATTGATATGGCCCGTAATGGCTTTAAAATAACCAAACACCTTGCTGCTGATTTGAACCACACCAGCGGGCAATTTAAAAAGTTAAACCCAGGCAAAACCTATTTAATGAAGGAGGGCGAATGGCAGGAAGGTGACATTTTGATACAGGAAGACCTGGCTAAAACATTTGAACAGATCAGGGATAAGGGCAGGGATGGGTTTTATGACGGCATAGTTGCCGATCAATTAGTTGCCGAAATGAAGAACGGCGACGGGCTGATTTCAAAAGCCGACCTTCAAAACTATCATTCGGTTTGGCGTAAACCAATTACCGGAAATTATAAGGGATATAAGATCATCACTATGCCGCCCCCGTCAAGTGGGGGGATTGCCTTGCTGCAATTGCTACAGTCGGTTGAAAAATATCCTTTAAAAAGATGGGGCTATAACCAGGATTCGACCGTGAGACTGATAGTAGAAGCTGAACGCCGGGTATATGCCGACCGCTCCAAATACCTGGGCGACCCTGATTTTTACAAAGTGCCTGTTGATAGTTTGCTAAGGCCCGCTTACATAACGGCACGCATGAGCAGCTTTAGCTGGGATGCCGCTACCCCGAGCACAAGCATTCAACCGGGTACTTTTATAGGTTATGAGAGCGACCAAACTACCCATTACTCCATTGTTGATGGGGACGGCAATGCAGTATCCATCACCACTACCTTAAATGATACTTTTGGCTCCAGGATTTTTGTACAGGGAGCAGGCTTTTTGCTGAACAATGAGATGGACGATTTTAGCTCCAAACCCGGCGTACCTAATATGTACGGACTGGTGGGCGGCAAGGCCAACAGTATACAACCCGGTAAACGTATGTTATCATGTATGACACCTACCATTGTTGAAAAAGATGGCAAACTGTTTATGGTGGTGGGTACACCGGGAGGATCAACCATTATAACATCGGTTTTTCAAACCATTATTGATGTGATAGAATTTGACCAAAACATGCAGCAGGCCGTCACATCCAAACGCTTCCATTCGCAATGGCTGCCTGATGAAGTGGCTGCCGAAAAAGGCGCGCTGGATAGCCTTACTATTATAAAACTGCAGAACAAAGGATATAAAATAACCAGTCGTGGTGGTATTGGCCGTGTAGATGCCATATTAAAAACCAAACAGGGCTATGAAGGCGGGGCCGACCCAAGAGGGGATGATACAAAGTTGGGTTATTGAGTTTGCGGCTGACAGTAAGCAGTTTACAATAAGCGGTATACACAAGGGTGAAAAAAGCAAACTGCCAACTGCAAACTAAAATTCCCCTTGCGTAATCAACAAGCATTTCTTACGTTTGGTATGCATGCAAAATAGTGTTAAACACCAGGAAACCATTGATTATTTTTTAAAAATAGTATGGCAAACCGTAGCCAACAGATATAACCAGTTGGTTACTGAGTTTGGCATTACACAGTCAATAGGTTATTTGCTTATTAATATCGACGAAAAGGAAGGCACTACGGTTTCGCAGGCAGCCGCTTTATTGGGGCTTAAATCAACCAGTTTATCGCGTATGCTTAGTCAGTTGGAAAAAACCGGTTTAATATACCGCGAATCTAACCAGGGTGATAAGCGTTCGGTTAAGATTTACCTGACTGAATTGGGTAAAGAAAAACGACACCTGGCCCGCGCGGTGGTAAAGCAGTTTAACAATTACCTTGATGCCCACATTAGTGAAGCCGACAAGGAGTACCTGACCGAAATGCTTAAAAAGATAAATAAGCTTACCCTGAACTATAAACCATAGCTATTTGCATTAACTATGTGTCATTGAGTCATTTGCTGCGCGTCATTTACTTCGTGGTATTATATCAATGACTTAATGATATGAAACCAATGACTCATTGAATTTTCACCACACTTTTACTTTAAATTGAACGTTTTATTCAGAAAATTAGTCCCTAAGTATAGGGCAATGGCAGGCTTATGTTTTTATTAATTGTTAAAAAATGTTAAGCTGCCGTTTTTCTATTATAAAAGAATAAATTTGCCTTTTGAAAAAATGAACAGGACACTGTTAATTTTATTGGTTTTAATCGCCGGTTTTAGTGCTTGTAAGAAAACGGTTGACCCTATGATACAATACAGGGCGCAAGCCGCTATTGATGATAAGATAATCAGCGACTATTTAGCAAGCAATCCCGGTTTGGGTGCTAAGCGCATCGATACTTCGGGAGTTTTTTATATTATTAACCCGGGCGAGGAAGGAACAGGTAATGATCTGTTCACCAACTCAACGCAGGTTACAGTAGGATATACAGCGCAGGTATTAAATTCAAGCACTATAATTGCCCAAACGAATGATTTTCATCCCTCATTCCCGTTGGGTAGTGTAATAAGGGGCTGGCAGTTGGGAATACCCCTGATTAAAAAGAATGGTATAATAAGGTTGCTTGTACCATCGCGTTATGCTTATGGGCCTTATCCACAGGATTCCATACATTTGCCGGCAAACTCGGTGATGGATTTTCACATACAACTGTATAATGTGATTAACTAATAACCAGGTAAATAATAAAGAGATACAGGTAAAATGGTCAACTAAAATCCATTTAGCCGTTACAAAACAAATAACTTAAATGAAACAAACAATTTTTACGCTTTTATTAATTACCTCAATAGGTTTAATATCCTGCCGCAAAACCCAAAACGATCCTAATATTACGCAATATGACGCAACCCAGATACAAAATTATATAAGCGCCAACGGGCTTACCGGCATGAAAAGTGTTGCTGGCGATACCAGCGGCATATATTACCAGATACTTTCGCAAGGCTCAACAGCAGGTGTTACCCCCCTGGATTACTCGGATAGTGTGGCGTTTGTATTTACACTGAAAACATTTGATGGTAAGTATACATCTGTAGATACGGTTACTGGTAACCATTTTGATGGTTTATTAGGACATGTATCCGCTGGCGGTTTGCCTAAAGGTTTACAATCGGCCTTACATGACCTTATTAAATATAAGGGTACAAGAGCAAGGATACTTATTCCATCGCGCCTGGCTTATGGTGTTAACGGTACGGGATCAGGTAGCTCAAGTAATGCAAACAGCCATATTGCAGGTAACCAGTGCATTGATTATTATGTGAATATAGTTTCCAGTGTTGATGCCTATGATGATTATCTGATCAATGACTATATGAAGAAAAATAGCATTTCGGGATACACACATGTTACTTCAGGCCGCGGCCGTGGTTTATATTATAAGGTAACTACTCCAGGTTCGGGTACCGGCGATGTTATTGGTGAAGCCTCTTCTTATTTGGTAAGTGCTTACACCGGTAAATATTTAAATGATGTTGTTTTTGATCCCGGTCCTGTCGCAGGTTCTCCAACAACGTTCTCTACTACTGGTGATGGCATTACTACTTTTGGCGTTGTTCCTGGTTTCCAGGAGGCAACAAAAGGCCTTACTACGGGTGCTGTAATTTCTATTTTTATACCATCCAGACTGGGCTATGGCAGAGCTGGTGGTACTGATGCTAATGGTAATATGACCATAGGATCAAATGTGGATTTGTATTTTTCTGGTTTAACCATAGGAACGGTTACCAACCCGTAACTCTATTTAGCCAACGCGGCTTTAAAAACTTTTAAACAACACTCACGCGCAAAAGCGTGATCGATAATGGGTTTCGGATACTGGCCAAAGTCGGCATATTCCGGAACCCTTTTTTTATATGCCGCGATCTTATTATCCATAAATTTCTTTTAACGCGGCAGGCAGGTCTGTAAATTTAAAACTGTAACCTGCATCCTGAATTTTTTTTGCCGATACTCTGGTACTACCCAATACGACGGTGCTCATTTCGCCCATGATAAGTTTCAATATAAATGCGGGCACTTTTGGCGCCCATAAGGGTTTGTGCAGTTGTTTAGCCACCGCCTGTGCTAGTTGCTTGTTGGTAACCGGATTGGGGGCAACCATATTATAAATGCCTTTAAGCGCGGTATTTTCAATACCATACAGGTACATATCTATCACATCAAGCCAATGGATCCACGGGGTCCATTGTTTGCCGCTACCAATGGGCGAACCTACATACAGCTTTATGGGCAAGGCCAGTTTAGGCAACGCTCCACCCTCTTTATCAAGCACCACACCGGTACGAAATTTCACTACGCGCAGGCCAAGTTTTTCGCCTTCATCAACAGCTGCCTCCCATGCTATGCAGCATCGGGCTATAAAGTCGTCATTTGGCGCACGGGTTTCAGTCATCAGCTCATCGCCCCGATCACTATAATAGCCAACAGCCGATGCGGATATTATCGAAGTAACCTGGTGTTTCTTCTTTTTAAGCAGGTCATATATCAAACCTATTGATCTGGTGCGGCTATCAACGAGTTCTTTTTTGCGGCTTTCGGTCCAGTGTTTTTCTGCTATGCCGGCGCCGGCCAGGTGTACCACGGTATCAACCCCATCAATACAAAACTCATCAATAATGCCTTTGTCAACATCCCACACATAGGTTTTAACCTTAGGGTCATTGCCTTGGGTACGACTTAAATGACTTACCGTGTAACCTTTATTCAATAAGGCCCTGGTAAGCTGCCGGCCCAATAAACCCGAACCACCTGTTATTAATATGTTCATTAGTTCAATTTATTTATTGGTTCATTTGTAATTAGGTCGTTAGTTTGGTTGAAGATAAAGGCCAGCTGCAGGGCTTCCTCATAAGTTAAACACCGGCGTAATACAATATCATCAATAGAATGGTCGTGCATAATAGTTTCGTTCTTCATGCTGTTTACCAGGCTTTGGGCCAGGGTATAGCTAACAGAGGTAACAAAATGAAGCCAGTAGGAGGATATTTTGGGCGACAGAAACGGGATGGTGATAATGCGTCTTTTTAAATGGCGTACTTTGGCATAAGTAAGCATCATTTCCTTAAAGGTTAAAATATCAGGCCCGCCGATATCAAAGTTGCGATTAAAGGTTTTTTCGTTCAGCATAACACTTTCCAGATAGCCCAGCACATCGCCTATAGCTATAGGCTGGCAACGGTTGTTTGCCCAGCGCGGAACCGTCATGATGGAAAGCTTTTCGGTAAGGTCACGAATGATCTCAAACGATGCACTACCTGCGCCAATGATAATGGCCGCCCTTAAAACGGTAAGGGCCGATTTACCTTCTTTCAGCACGCCCTCCACATGCTTGCGCGGTTCGAGGTGTTTGGACAGGTTATCGTTATTAACAATACCGCTTAAAAATATGGTTTGCCTGCAATTTGTTTTATCAAGTGCATGAATAAAGTTATAAGCTGATAATGCCTCGAGTGCAGCGAAATCCTGAGCTTGTGACATGGAGTACACCAGGTAATAAGCCGCGTCAACATCAGTTGGAAAAGGCTCGATGCTTGATTCCTTTAACAGATCTCCGGCTACCAGGGTAACCCGGTTGCTAAATTCGTGTTTATGAAAGTGTTCTTTATCACGCGCCAGGCAAACTACTTCGTGTCCTTTTTCCAGCAAAACCGGAATAAGACGTGTACTTATATAACCATTAACACCAGCAAGTAACACCTTCATGTTATGTGGAACAACAGAAAAGGCAGGGTGTTTTAAAATACTCACCCTGCCTGGGAATATGTGTTATATATCGCTTTTTATACGTTAACGCTATCAGATACCACTATTTTACTGCAAAGCGGCTTGGCATATTCTTCAGCAAAAACAACATGGGTAGGATCTATTTGGTAGGCGGCCTGTGCCTCGGGAGTACTAAATAACAGTAATAATGATACATCATACGAACGGTCTATCACATCACGGTTGGTATCGGCAGGTACGCCAATATGAATATCACGAATATGGGCAATAGGTTTTAGGGTATTCAAACCTTCAATAAGCTTGTCTTTATCGGCCTTATTTTTAAGCCAGAAATGCACGTGGTGTACAAAGGTATTTTCGAGTAGTGGCATATATGTTTAGTTTGATAACAATCGATTGATTTAAATGCTAATCTACAGGATTGACTGTAATGATGCAAGCAAATCAATTACACAAATTCTAAACCTTTTTATTTGCTCTGTAAAGCATAGAGATTATTAATGTTGTGTTTGTTTTATTGCATTAATGAGCTCCCTTCGGTCGATTGTCTTCGTACCACAAGTGTTCGGAAGAAATAAAAACGTTGTCACGAACGAGGTACGAAGAGAAATTATACGACCTTATACGACCTGCAAATTCGTTTTGTATATGATGCAAGATTTTTCGCTATCGCTCAAGAGATAGTTTCTCTTTCGCGCAGCGCCCATGCCGGCCCATGCTCTATCGAAATGAGAAATTTTTATAGAAAATAATTCTTCTGAACACCTATAGGCTTCGTACCAATGACGATTGGATAAGAAAAAAAAGCCCGGCTCGCGCCGGGCTTTCAAATATTATTATATTATTAAACTCCTAATAATAACCTTGCGGGATCTTCCAGTAATTGTTTTACACGTACCAGGAAACTAACCGACTCACGGCCATCAATAATACGGTGATCATAGGATAAGGCCAGGTACATCATGGGGCGTATCACCACTTGTCCGTTTACGGCTACCGGACGCTCAATAATGTTGTGCATACCTAATATAGCTGATTGTGGCGAATTTAATATCGGGGTTGACATCATAGAACCAAACACACCACCATTGGTGATGGTAAAAGTACCACCTGTCATTTCAGGGATGGTCAGCTTATTCTCGCGGGCTTTACCGGCAAGTACAACAATCGCTTTTTCAATTTCGGCAAGGCTCATGCTATCCGCATTGCGGATCACCGGAACAACCAGGCCTTTAGGAGCCGATACAGCGATAGAGATATCAGCAAAATTACTGTACACCACTTCTTCGCCTTCAATGCGGGCACCAACAGCAGGCCAGTCTTTCAAGGCCTCAGTAACTGCCTTGGTAAAAAACGACATGAAGCCTAAGCCAACACCGTGTTTCTCTTTAAACTTATCTTTGTATTTACCGCGCAGTTCCATGATGGGCTGCATATCAACCTCGTTAAAGGTGGTAAGCATGGCCGTTTCATTTTTAACTGCTACCAAACGTTTGGCAACAGTTTTACGCAGCGAAGTCATTTTTTCACGTTTCTCACTTCTTTCGCCTGCAACTACAGGTGCAGCAGCAGGAGTAGCAGCTGGCT
>Ga0193717_1000813_pt1 | contig 19832 bp, 15 predicted proteins | sample U2c2metaG_FD_145900 | JGI IMG/M metagenome (GOLD analysis project Ga0193717, IMG submission 145900) | Soil microbial communities from a riparian zone of the East river system, Colorado, United States - U2c2 | ecosystem: Environmental > Terrestrial > Soil > Riparian zone | place: USA: East River...
TGGCGGCGGGGGTGGTGGGTTCGTCGAAGGGGAGTTCGGTGGTGGGGGCGGGGGTGGATTTCTTGGTGGGGCGGCGGCGGGGGGTCTTCTTGGCGGGGGGCTTCGCCGTGGCGTTGGCGGCCGCGTTGGTGGAGTCGCCGGTCGGAGCGGCGGCAGCGTCGGCGGAGCTGTTGCCTGTGGGAGTGCCGGCGGCGTCGGCGGAGCCTTGGCCCGTGGGGGTGCCGGTGGGGGCGGCTGGGTCCTCGGGGGGCTGGGGTGCGTCGCTCATCGGGTGCTCCTTGGGACTGGCATGGGGCTCGTCGCCGGGGTCGCCCCGATGCTTCCACATCGGGCCAAACTGGTTCCGCAGCGTAGCCGTTGCTGTGAACGCAGTAACGCCCGCCTCCGGAGGAAGCGGGCGTTACCGGGCGCTCAAAGGGTTGCGGTGACCGAGATGCTGTCGCTCTCGTCCGGGCTCCAGATGATCCCGCCGACGATCCGGCCGGCGGCCCTGAGGTCGCCCTCGGCGCGTTCCGCCAGCGCGAGCCGGGCAGCCGGACCGGTGACGACGACCTTGCTGACCTCGGTCTTCATCGAGACCTGGGCAGTCGACTTGGCGCCGCGGATCCCCGCGAGCACCTCCGCCACCGCGTCGAGGACCGCAGGGTCCTGCTCCGCGACGGCGATGTCGGCGTCCGGCACCGGCCAGCTGGTCAGGTGGATCGAACCTTCCTGCCACCACGACCAGACCTCCTCGGTCGCGAACGGCAGGTACGGCGCGAGCAGGCGCAGCTGGACCGACAGGGCGACAGCAAGTGCCGCCTTCGCGGAGGCAGCCCCCTCATCGCCTTCTTCGCGGTAGGCGCGCTCCTTCACCAGCTCCACGTAGTCGTCGCAGAACGACCAGAAGAACCGCTCGCTCACCTCGAGCGCGCCCGTGTAGTCGAACTTCTCGAACGCGGCGGTCGCCTCGTCGATGACCGTACGGAGCTGCCGCAGCATGGCCAGGTCGACAGGCTCGGTGACGGCCGAGGCATCGACCGTGGTCGCGCCGAAGCCCAGCACGAACTTCGAGGCGTTCAGCACCTTGATCGCCAGCCGCCGGCCGACCTTCATCTGCGACTCGTCGAACGGCGAGTCCATCCCCGGCCGCGCCATCGCCGCGCGCCAACGGACCGCGTCCGAGCCGTACTTGTCCAGGATCTCCGACGGCACCACCGCGTTGCCCTTGGACTTGGACATCTTCTTGCGGTTCGGGTCGACCACGAAGCCCGAGATCATCGAGGTCTTCCACGGCAGCGTGCCGTTCTCGAAGTGGGCCCGGACGACGCGGGAGAACAACCAGGTCCGGATGATCTCGTGCGCATGCGTGTTCAGGTCCATCGGGAAGGTGCGCTTGAACAGGTCCTCGTCCCGCTCCCAGCCGCAGACGATGTGCGGGGTGAGCGACGACGTCGCCCAGGTGTCCATCACATCGGGGTCGGCCGCGAACCCGCCCGGCTTGCCGCGCTGGGACTCGTCGTACCCGGACGGCAGCTGCGAGGTCGGGTCGATCGGGAGGTCTTCCTCGCGCGGCAGCAACGGGTGGTCGTAGTCCGGCTCGCCGTCGGAGTCGAGCGGGTACCAGACCGGGAAGGGGACGCCGTAGAAGCGCTGACGGGAGACCAGCCAGTCGCCGTTCAGCCCCTCGACCCAGTTCAGGTAGCGGTGCCGCATGTGATCGGGCACCCACTGCAGTTCGTTGCCGCGCTCGATGAACTCGGCCTTCAGCAGCGGGTCGCGGCCACCGTTCGTGATGTACCACTGCCGGGTGGAGACGATCTCGAGCGGCTTGTCGCCGTTCTCGTAGAAGTTGGCCATCCGCTCGGTCGGCTTCGGCTCACCGTCGAGGTCGCCGCTCTCGCGCAGCTTCGAGACGATCAGCTCACGAGCGCTGAAGACGGTCTTGCCCGCCAGCTCGGCATACAGCTCCGAACCCTCCAGCCACGCCGGCGTCTCGCGCAGCAGCCGGCCGTCGCGGCCGATGACGGTACGGACCGGGAGCTGGAGCTCACGCCACCAGATGACGTCGGTCAGGTCGCCGAACGTGCAGCACATCGCGATGCCGGCGCCCTTGTCCGGCTCAGCCGCCTCGTGCGCGAGGACCGGCACCTCGATGTCGAACAGCGGCGAGCGGACCGTAGTACCGAAGAGGTCTTTGTAGCGTTCGTCGGACGGGTGGGCGATCAGCGCGACGCAAGCCGGGATCAGCTCGGGACGCGTGGTCTCGATGTAGATCGGGCCCGACGGTCCGTGGAAGGCGATCCGGTGGAAGGCGCCCGGGTACTTGCGGGCCTCGAGCTCGGCCTGCGCGACGGCGGTCTGGAACGTGACGTCCCACATCGTCGGCGCCTCGGCCAGGTACGCCTCGCCGCGGGCGAAGTTGCGCAGGAAGGCACGCTGCGAGGTGCGGCGCGAGCTCTCGGAGATCGTCGTGTAGAGGGACGACCAGTCGACGCTCAAGCCGACCTGGCGCCACATCGCCTCGAACGCCTGCTCGTCCACGTGGGTCAGCTCGCCGCACAGCTCGACGAAGTTCTGCCGGCTGATCGGGACCTGCTTCTTCGGGTCCGGCTTCTCGGGCGGGGTGAAGTCGGCGTCGTACGGCAGCGTGGGATCGCACCGGACACCGAAGTAGTTCTGCACCCGGCGCTCGGTCGGCAGGCCGTTGTCGTCCCAGCCGATCGGGTAGTACACCTTCTTGCCGCGCATCCGCTGGAACCGCGCGACCAGGTCGGTGTGGGTGTAGCTGAAGATGTGCCCGACGTGCAGCGATCCGGAGACCGTCGGCGGCGGGGTGTCGATCGAGAAGACGTCCTCCCGCTCGGCCGTGCGGTCGAACGCGTACGTCTCCTGCTCCTTCCATACCGCAGCCCATTTCTCCTCGAGGCCATCGAGGGTGGGCTTGTCAGGAACGCGGGACGTCTCGGTCATGCTCACAATCCTAGTGGTTGTCAAGGGGTGCTTCCGACCGGTTATCCACACCGCTCCTAGACTGGCGACCTGATGAGTGACCTCTCGTATGCCGAAGTGTCGGCCAAGCTGCAGCAAAGATGGCCGGAGCACAAGATCGCACCCACGCTGGAGCGGGTCCAGCGGCTGGTCGAGCTGCTCGGCGACCCCCAGAAGGCGTACCCGGTCGTCCACCTGACCGGTACCAACGGCAAGACCTCCACCGCCCGGATGATCGACTCGCTGCTGACCGAGGCCGGGCTGCGCACGGGCCGGTTCACCAGCCCGCACCTGGAGACGGTCCGCGAGCGGATCACGCTGGGTGGCGAGCCGATCAGCGAGGAGCGGTTCACCGAGGCGTACGCCGAGCTCGAGCCGTACTTGGAGGTGGTCGACAGCGAGTTCGACAACCCGCTGTCCTTCTTCGAGGTGATGACCGTGATGGCGTACGCCGTGTTCGCGGATGCCCCGGTGGACGTGGCCGTCATCGAGGTGGGTCTCGGCGGCAGCTGGGACGCCACCAACGTCGCCGACGGCGTCGTCTCCGTGATCACCCCGGTCGCGGTCGATCACGCGCACCTGCTGGGGACGGATCCGGTCACGATCGCCGGGGAGAAGGCCGGGATCATCAAGCCCGGCGGTACCGCGGTGATGTCGCAGCAGAGCCTCGACGTGTTCGAAGTGCTGCTCCGCCGGGCGGCCGAGGTCGGCGCTCAGGTCGCGCGGGAGGGCATCGAGTTCGGCGTCACCACCAGGTCCGTGGCGGTCGGCGGCCAGCTGATCTCGATCCAGGGGCTGGGCGGGGAGTACGAGGACATCTTCCTGCCGCTGCACGGTGAGTACCAGGCGCACAACGCGGCCACCGCGCTCGCGGCCGTCGAGGCGCTGCTCGGAGCCACCGCGCAGACCGAGGGACGGCTGACCACCGAGCTGATCCAGGCCGGATTCGCCGAGGCGACGAGCCCCGGCCGGATGGAGGTGGTCCGGACCAGCCCGACCATCATCGTGGACGCCGCGCACAACCCGCACGGCGCCGAGGCGACCGCGGCCACCGTCACCGAGGCGTTCGCGTTCAACCCGCTGATCGGCGTCCTCGGGTGCATGAAGGACAAGGACGTGTACGGCATGCTCGAGGCGTACGAGCCGATCATGGAGACCGTCGTCTGCACCCGGAACTCCTTCGAGCGGTCGATGCCGGCCGAGGAACTCGGGGAGATCGCGGCCGAGGTGTTCGGCGAGGACCGGGTGCTGGTCCGGCCGAAGCTGCTCGACGCGATCGACGACGCGATCCGCCTGGCCGAGGAGAACGCGATCGCCATGGGCACCGGCGGCGTACTGATCACCGGCAGTGTGATCACCGCCGGTGAGGCCCGCAAACTGCTGGTACGCCGGCCGCGGGCGGACGAGGGCACCAAATGAGATCCCTGGCCTCGATCGTGCTGGGTTTCGAAGCACTCATCCTGGCCCTCGTCACGCCGGTGATGATCTCCGTCGCCGACGTCGAACCCAGTACTGCGCTGCCGCTGTGCCTGGGGCTCGCGCTCCTGGCGATCGTCGCGGCAGGACTCCTGCGCAACCAGGTCGGCTACGCCATCGGCTGGGTGATCCAGGTGGCAGCCGTCGGACTCGGCTTCGTCGTACCGGTGATGTTCGTCCTCGGCCTGGCCTTCGCCGCCTTCTGGGTGATGGCGATCGTCCTCGGCCGCCGCATCGACGAAGCCAAGGCCGCACAGCAACCGCAGGCCGGTTAGGCTCATCCGCCCAAGGTGCCCCACAATCCACGAAGATCTATCCAGAGAGAGAAGAGAAATGTCGCAGCGCACCCTCGTCCTGCTGAAGCCCGACACGGTACGCCGTGGTCTGGCAGGGGAGATCCTCGGCCGGTTCGAAGCGAAGGGACTCGGCATCGTCGCGATGGACCTGCGCACGATCGACGGTGAGATGGCCGACCAGCACTACGCCGAGCACGTCGAGAAGGCCTGGTACCCGCCGCTGCGCGAGTTCGTCACCAGCGGTCCGCTGATCGCGCTGGTCCTCGAGGGCGACGAGGCGATCGAGGTGATCCGCGCCCTGAACGGCGCCACCGACGGCCGCAAGGCCGCCCCCGGCACCATCCGCGGCGACTTCTCCCTCTCCAACCGCGAGAACCTCGTGCACGGCTCCGACTCCGCGGAGTCCGCCTCCCGCGAGATCAAGATCTGGTTCCCCGACCTCGGCTGAGTCGCTGCCTACGGGGCAGCGACGGTCAGGGCGTCGGCCACTTTCTGGCGGAAGGTGGCCGACGAGAACATGTGGGTGGTCGCCATGCTGCGCTGGACCATTTCGAGGACGATGGTGTCGGAATCCCTGATCGCGTTGACGATCTCGGTCTCGCTGACGTGGCCGGTCCACAGGAAGGTGCCGTCGGCAAACAGTGGTCGCAGGTTGCCCAGCGCGTAGTACGCGAAGGAGTCGCCGACGATGACCGACTTGCCGGGGACCAGGCCGGTCGCCGGCCGGGTGGTCCAGCGCTCCTTGCCGACCAGCTCCTTGAGCGGGTCGTAGGCGATCCACCCGGGCTGCGGCGTCACCGTAGTACCGGTGGAAACCTGTAGAGAGGGTGGGGATTCCTTCGCCGTGAGGCCGAGCAGGACGTTCAGGTCGGCGGTCTTGGTGATGGTCTCCGGGGTCGTCGTGATGCGCGAGGCCAGGCGGGGACCGAAATGCGCGGCGAGCTCCTTCGAGAAGATGGCCGCGCCGGTGGTCGACCAGTGGGAGTCCGTCTTCCAGTAGGTCTGTGAGCCCGTCAGCTGCTCACGCACACCTACCCAGGAAGGGTGCTGGTAGGTGTCGAGAATCTCGTTCTGCTGAGTGATGCCGTCCAGAGCACAAGCGCCCGTCGGTACTACGGATGGCAGGTCCTCGCCGATCACGGAGGACTTGTTCGGGCCGATCGTGAAGACCACGTTCCGGCCGGACTGCTCGATCACTTCCGCGAGCTTCGCGAAGTCGTCCAGGGCCTGCTGGAACTGCGCGTTCCGCTGGCAGAGCCGGGTGAAGTCCTCGGCCAGGAAGAGGTTGCCGTCCTGACCACGCACCACCTTGCTGTTGGCCGGCAGTTCGCGCAGGACGTTGAAGTCGAACCACGACTTCGCCTCGACCCCGGCCGTCCGCCCGGCCACCCGATCCGCGGCCCACGGGCCGAGGGCGTCCAGTGCGCCGAAGCCGTCCGACGCCGCGGGGGCCGCGGCGATCGGCCGGTTGTCGAGTGGTTTCTGGCGCAGGCCGAGCGCATACCCGACTCCCGGGCCGAAGACGAACGCCAGCCCGATCACGAGTATCGCCGCACGCCTGAGCTTCATCTGGATCCTCCTCAGAACTGGAAGTAGAGAAAGGGGCTGAAGGTGCCGGCCACGGTGACGATCGCCGCGTACGGCGCTGCCGCCAGCGCGAGGGAGCGCATCGTCCGGCGGGCCCAGGTCGGGGCTTCCTGCATCCCGTCGATCACGCGACCCGACACCCAGGCCGCCGGGATCATCGCCGAAGCGACGACCAGGACCAGCAGGGCGATCCGGTGTCCGGACAGCAGCATCGCCAGCTCAGGCGGCAGATCCCAACCGTGCAAGGGATTCAGCATCGCGCCGAGCATGCGCCCGGCAGCCGGCAGGTCCGCGGCGCGGAACAGCACCCAGCCGAAGATCACCAGCAGGAAGGTGATCGCGCGCCGCGGTGCGGCCCACTTGGTGGAGCGGCCGAGCCCGGTCGCGCGTTCGATGATCAGCAACAGGCCGTGGTACGCGCCCCAGATGATGAAGGTCCAGGCGGCACCGTGCCACAGACCTGTCGTCAGGAAGACGATGCTGAGATTGCGGTACGTCTTGAAGGTGCCACCCCGGTTGCCGCCCAGCGGTACATACAGGTAGTCGCGGAACCAGCTTGACAACGACTGGTGCCAGCGCCGCCAGAAATCGGTCACCGAGATCGCGGAGTACGGGCGGGCGAAGTTCTCCGGCAGGCGGAGGCCGAACATCAGGCCGAGACCGATCGCCATGTCGGAGTAGCCGGAGAAGTCGAAATAGATCTGTCCCGTGTAGGCGAGCGCGCCGATCCACGCGGTCGCGGTGGAAGGATCCGAGGTCGCGAAGGCGGCATCGGCCACCGGGGCGAGCGAATCGGCGATCACAACCTTCTTGAACAACCCCCAGGCGAACCGCGGGAATCCCTCGATGAAGTTGGCCATCCGGTCGCGATCGGAGTCCCGCAGTTGGTCCGCGATCTCGTGGTACCGCACGATCGGTCCGGCCACCAGTTGCGGGAACATCGCGATGTAGGTGATGAAGGTGAGCGGGTTGCGCATCGGCACCCGGCTGCCGCGATAGATGTCGACCACGTACGACAGGTGGTGGAAGGTGAAGAAGCTGATCCCGATCGGCAGCGCGAGACTGATCAGCCGGGTGTCGCCGATCCCGATCGCCGAGGCCATCGAGTGCACCACGGTGGAGGCGAAGCCGGCGTACTTCCAGACCGCGAGCACGGCCAGGTCGAGCACCACAGTCGTTACCAGCAACGGTTTGCGCCAGCGTGGCGGCAGCCCGCCGATGACCAGGCCGGCCGTGTAGTTGATCGCGATCAGCGCGAGCAGCAGGAAGACGAACTCCTTGCCGCCGACGGCGTAGAACCCGAGCGAGGAGACCGCCAGAACCCCGTTGCGCGCACTTTTGGGCAGCACCCAGGTCGCCAGCAGGACCGCGGGCAGGAAGTACCAGAGAAACAGCGGTACGGCGAAAGACAAGTGTTTTCTCCAGTAGGTCGACCCGGCACGGGGATCAACGAGCTGGACCACGCCAGGGTTTGCCTCGATCGACGTGACGTTGCTCGCAACTGTGTTTCACAGGGGGTGAAAGTGTTTTGAAAGGTCTGTCGCTCATCCTCATCTGGCGGGGGTTTGCTCCCGACCTGATGCGGTCCGCAGGTCGAGCAAGGACTCCGGGGAGTCCTGGTTCAGGGACCGGGGCTCCCCGGGCGCGGGGAAGAGCATAGCTCAGCCAGCCGGCTGTCGACCGCCTCGGCAGCCGGGTGGTTCAGCTGGTTGAGCAGGCTGAGGGCGGCCTGCCAGGAGGTTCCGGCGGCGTCGTTGTCCGCGAGCTGGTGCTGTACGTCTCCCAGATTCTGCAGCATCAGCGCCTGGTAGTAGACGTCGTTCAGCTCGCGGTAGAGCGCCAAAGCCTGTTCGTAGCAGTGAATTGCCTGGGTGTAATCCGTCAGTCCCCTGTACGCGTAGCCCAGGTGATCCCAGGTCGCCGCCTCGCCCAGCTTGTGGTCGACCTTGCGGTAAAGGGCTTGCGCCTCCTTGCAGAGGACGAGCGCCTGGTCGTAGTCGCCGAAGGCAGAGGCCTGCAACCAGCCGAGCGAGTTCAGCGCCAGCGCGTGACCCATGCGGTGCCCGACGACCTTGAAGAGGTCCGACGCGACCTGGTCGTACTCGTAGGACTCCTTCAACCGTTCTTGTTGTGCCAGAACAAATGCGACCATCCGATGGCACCAGGCCACCGCCAGTTGATCGCCGGTCTCCACAGCGAGGTGCAGCGAGGTCTCTGCCTCGACCAGAGCCTCTTCCAGCCGGATCTGCCGGGCCAGAGCGTGTGCACGGTAGCGGCGGGCCATCACCTGGCCGGGCAGGTCGCTGGTCCGTTCGCAGGCCTCTACAGCGGTTTGCATCACGTCCACCCAGGTGTTCCAGAGCCCACGGCGCTCCAGGAACCCGGTCATAGTCCTTGCCAGGTGGGTGGCGTGCCCGTCGAACCCGTGCCGGGCCGCGTACTCCACGAGACACACCAGATTCGGATGCTCGACCTCGAACCAGTCGAACGCCTCCTGGTAGCCAGAGAAGCCCTGCACGTACGCCGGTCTGCCCTGCTCGGGCAGTTGGTCGGGATCCCGGTGCGGGCGTAACCACTGGTCGCCGGCATCCGCAGTACGGAGGTAGTAGTCGAGGAGCCGCCGGATGGCCTCGTGCTGATTCTCCTGCGCCTTGGCCAGTTCTCCGGCGTACACATGCAGGAGGTCGTGGGCGGAATAGCGTTGGGGACTGGGCTGACTGACCAGGTGAGCCCGCTCCAGCTCCGCGAGAGCCGGGCGCACGCGGTCGGGCGTAGTACCGGCGAGGGCTGCTGCGGCGCCGACGGACAGGTCTGGGCCTGGGTGCACACCAGATAGTCGGAAGATGCGCGCGGAGGTTGACGTGACCAGCTGATAGGACCAGGAGAAGACGGCGCGCAGGTCTGTCGCCTGATCCTCGCCGGCGAACACGTCCAAGCCCTGCCGCGTACGCCGGAGGTCCGTCGCCACCGCGTCGAGTGACCACGTCGGATGCGCGGCTGCATGGGCTGCCACTAGCGACAGGGCGAGCGGCAACCGCGCTGCAAGGTCTACGAGTTCCTCTGCTGCGTCCGGCTCGGCGTCTAGCCGTTGGGCACCGACTGCGCCCTCCAGTAAGGCGCGGGCCTGGTCCCAGTCCATCAGGTCGAGCGTGAGCGGGTAGGCGCCCTCACTGGCCAGCAAACCCGGCAGAGTGCTCCGACTGGTCACCACCACGCGACAGCCGTTCCCGCCGGGCAGCAGAGGCCGGACCTGCGCCGCACTGCGGGCGTTGTCCAGCACGATCAGCAACCGCCGGTCCGCCAGCAGGGTCCGGTACAAAGCAGCTTGTGCAGCGGCACCCGACGGGATCCGCCCAGGCGCTGTCTGCAACGCATCAAGAAACCCCCGTACTGCGTCCTCCGGGCTGACCAGGTCACCCGAGGGATCGAAGCCGCGCAGGTTCACATACAGCTGTCCGTCGGGGAACTCCGCAGTCGCCCGCTCGGCCCATCGGACAGCCAAAGCGGTCTTGCCCACTCCCGCGGTACCGGAGATCACCGCGATCGACCCGGTGAGGCCGAGCAGCGCCTTGTCGAGCTGGTCCAGCTCCCGGGACCTGCCGACGAAGGTCCGTCCGACAGTGGGGAGCTGGTGCGGAATGACCTCGCGGGCTGTTCGTACCGCGGCGGCCCGGGCATCCGTGGCCAAGACGGTCTGGTGCAGTCGGCGTAGCGCGGGGCCCGGATCGAGGCCGAGTTCGTCAGCGAGCAGGCGGGAGGCCTCGCTGAAGGTGGCCAGCGCATCGGCCGGCCGCCCGGCCCGGATCTGCGCCTGCATCAGCAGGGCCCACAGCGACTCGCGCAGGGAGTGCCGCCGCGTCAGGCCACGAAGCTCCGAGGTCACAGCGGCGTGGTCGCCCCGCTCGAGGCGAGCCGTCAGCAGCAGTTCTGTGGCATGCAGGCGTTCCTCGGCCAGCATCGGCACGGCATCGCGGATCAGTGCGCCGGCCGTCAGACCAGCGAGGGGCTCGCCCCGCCACAGAGCCAGAGCCTCGGTCAGGAGCCGGGTTCGCTCGGCCGGATCGGCGGTCACAGTGCTGGCCGAGACCAGGCGGCGGAACCGGACCAGGTCGACCTGGTTCTCGTCCACGCTGATCACGTAGCCGGCCGGCTCGGTGCGGATGACCGGGTTGCCGCCGAGCAGGGTCCGGAGCCGCGAGATGTAGGTCTGCAAAGCGGCCCGGGGGCGCGCGGGCAGGTCCTCCTCCCAGAGGGTGTCCATCAGTTCCTGCCCGGCAACGACCCGGTTCGGCTGCAGCAGGAGGGCGGCGAGCAGCACCCGGAGCCGGTTCGCGGCGAGCTCGATCCGCTGGCCGGAGTCGTCCAGGACCTCTACTGGGCCGAGCAACCGGAATTCCATGCCAGCCATTCTGACCGGGATTCGGTGAAAGCGCCGCGAAAGCGTCGTGAAACCGCGGCCGGTCATGCTCGCCCGGCGGGGCTCTGCTCCGCCGCGCATGTGGGGAGGAGCGCTCGCCCGTCAGGGGAGGGGCGAGCTCTGGGGGCGCGTGGTGCCGCCGGATCCGCGAGAGTCCGGCGGCACCACCCGAGAACCGCCGGCACGGCAGCACCGCAGGACGCCTCGATTGCCCAGCGACTGGGACGAAGGGGAGCCCGTCAATGGCCTGCAGTGAGGGAGCCGATACTATCCGTGCTGGGCCCACGGGACGTGTCGGTCCCCGGGTAGCGACGGGTCCGCGCTTAGCCTGAGATCCCCGGGACCCGAGCAGCGGGAGGGCGCCGAAATGGCGAACAGCATGCTCGGCCGCGACATGGCGGTCGACCTCGGCACGGCCAACACCCTGGTCTACGTCCGCGGCCGCGGCGTAGTACTGAACGAGCCTTCCGTGGTCGCGATCCGGACGGACGACCCGCGCGAGGCGGTCGCCTTCGGGCACGAGGCGAAGAAGATGATCGGCCGTACGCCGGGCAACATCACCGCGATCCGGCCGCTCAAGGACGGCGTGATCGCCGACTTCGACGCCGCCGAGCAGATGCTGCGCTACTTCATCCAGCGGGTGCACAGACGCCGGTACTTCGCCAAACCGCGGATCGTGGTCTGTGTGCCGTCCGGGATCACCGCGGTCGAGCAGCGCGCGGTTCGCGACGCGGGGTACATGGCCGGCGCCCGCAAGGTCTACATCATCGAGGAACCGATGGCGGCCGCGCTCGGCTCCAACCTCGAGGTCCGCGACGCGACCGGCAACATGGTCGTCGACATCGGCGGTGGCACCACCGAGGTCGCGGTGATCTCGTTCGGCGGCATCGTCACCAGCCAGTCGATCCGGGTGGCCGGCGACGCGATCGACAAGGCCGTCGTGAACTACTGCAAGAAGGAGTACTCGCTGATGCTCGGCGAGGCCACCTCCGAGCAGATCAAGATGACCATCGGCTCGGCGTACCCGACCACCGACGGGCCGGACTCGGAGATCCGCGGCCGGGACATGGTCTCCGGCCTGCCGCGCACCGTGAAGGTCTCCTCGTCCAGCATCCGGCAGGCGATCGAGGAGCCGATCACGGCGATTGTGGACGCGGTCAAGGCCACCCTGGACAAGACCCCGCCCGAGCTGGCCGGTGACATCGTCGACCGCGGCATCGTACTGACCGGCGGCGGCGCGCTGCTGAAGGGGATGGACGAGCGGCTGCGGCACGAGACCGGCATCCCGATCCATGTCGCCGACAACCCGCTGGACGCCGTCGTGCTCGGGGCCGGCAAGTGTGTCGACAACATCGAGACCCTGAACCGCATCCTCGTCACCGACCGCCGCTGAACCCATGCTCAAAGATCTCGGAACCCCCGCGAGGGGCCTGGTCCGTTCGGCCGGGATGCCCCGGGAGACCCGTCGTCGCCGGACCGTCCTTGTACTCGTCATCCTGGCCTCGTTCACGCTGATGGTGCTCGACGCGCGGCGCTCGGCCGGCTCCCCGGTGGAGCCGCTCCGGCACGCCGCGGCGGCCGTTTTCGGCCCGCTCGAGTCCAGCGCGACGTCCGCCCGGGAGCCTGTGGACAACCTCCGGGACCGGTTCGCCGAAGTGGATAGGTTGAAAGCAGAGAACGAGAAACTCCAAGCGGAGAACGAGAAACTCACCAACGAACTGCGGACCACGGACTACGCCCGGAACCGGGCCGCCGAGCTGGACCGGCTGCTGAAGCTGGCTCCGAACTACACGGTGACGCCGGCCCGGGTGATCGGGATCGGGAGTGCGCAGAGCTTCAACCACACAGTGACCATCGATGCCGGGACGGCGGACGGGGTGCGACCGGACATGACAGTACTGAACGGCGACGGGCTGGTGGGCCGCGTCGTGCGGACCACGGAAGCCACCGCCACGGTGCTGCTGATCGGCGACCGGAACTCGACCGTCGGCGGCCGGCTCAACGCCACGATGGCGCTGGGCTTCGTCTCCGGGCGAGGTGAGACGACGGGCGCCCTCGACTACAAACTGGTGGACCTCAAGGCGCGGCCGAAGGCAGGCGATCGGATCGTCACCTGGGGTTCGCGGGGCAACGCGCCCTACGTGCCGGGCGTCCCGATCGGCACGGTCACCTCGGTGACTCTGACCCAGGGTGCCCTCGGGTCCACCGCGGTGGTCAAGCCGTTCGTCGACCCGAGCCGGATCGACACGGTCGGCGTGGTCACCGGATCGCCCGCCCGGGCACCGCGGTCCGCGTTGTCGCCCGAGAAGGGCGGCTGAGGTGATCTCGCTGCGGATCGGGCTGACCGCCCTCCTCCTGATGATCGCGGTCACCGTGCAGACCTCGATGCTGCCGCACATCGCGGTCGCCGGGGTCAGTTGTGACCTGGTGATGATCGTGGTCGTCGCTCTCGCACTGGCCCGGGGGCCGGAGTGGGGCGCGATCACCGGCTTCCTCGGCGGCCTGCTGCTGGATGTGGTGCCACCCGCCGACCACACGGCCGGGCGGTGGGCACTCGCGCTGGCGTTGTCGGGGTATGTCGCGGGCATGATCCGCCGCGAGACCTCGGCCGGGCCGGTGGGACCACTCGGGGTCGCGCTGACCGTCGTGCTGTCTGCCGCGCTGTCGCTCGGTGTGTACTCCGCGACCGGGTCGCTGTTGCACGATCCGGCGGTGGACTGGGGTGAGTTCGGGGTCCGGCTCGGGATCGCCGCCGGGTACGACGTGGTCGGTGCGATCGTGGTGATCCCGCTGGTGCTGTGGATGATGCGGCGAGTGGTGCCGGCACGGGAGCGCCGCCGGGTGCTGCCATGAGTTTCGACCACTTCAACCCCGCCCCGCTCAAGCCGCGGCTCCGCCTGTTCGTGATCCAGGTGCTCGTCTTCTCGCTGATGTTCACGCTGATCGGCCGGCTCTGGTACATGCAGGTGATGTCGTCCGACGACTACTCCCAGGCAGCCACGCAGAACCACACCCGCGAGGTCCTCGTGCCGGCGCCGCGCGGCACGATCGTCGACTCCGCAGGGCGGACGCTGGTCGGGAACAGGGTCTCCCTGGTGATCACGGTCGATCGGTCCGTGCTGGCCAAGCTGCCCGACCAGCAACAGAAGGCGATGCTCGCGCGGCTGGCGAAGGTGCTCGGTCAGAAGCCGGCCGACCTGACCGCCCGGACGATGCTCTGCGGTGAGCCCGGGGCGTCGAAACCACCCGCCTGCTGGAACGGCACGCCGTACCAGCCGATCCCGGTGGCGAAGGACGTCAGCGAGCAGGTCGCGATCGAGGTGATGGAGCGCCGCGAGGACTTCCCGGGCGTCGCGGCCGAGTCGACCGCACTCCGCGCCTACCCCGCGCCGTACGGGGTGAACGCGGCCCACCTGCTCGGCTACCTCTCGCCGATCACCACCGGCGAGCTCGACGAGCTGGACAAGGCCGGGCAGGACTCGATCGGGCACCGGTCGGACCTGGTCGGCCGGGCCGGGGTCGAGCGGACGTACGACGCGATGCTGCGCGGCACGCCGGGTGTCAAGAACGTCATCGTCGACGCCGTCGGCTACACCACCGGCGTCCAGAAGCAGACCGCGCCGGTGCCCGGGTCGACGCTGATGACGAGCATCGACGCGCGGATCCAGGCCTCGGTGGAGAAGGAGTTGCGCGGCGCGATCACGACCGCGCGGAAGCAGTACGACAAGATCACCAAGCGCAACTACGTCGCCGACTCCGGCGCGGCCGTGGTGATGGACACCAAGACCGGCCAGATCGTCGCGATGGCGAGCTACCCGAGCTACGACCCCGGCGTCTGGGTCGGCGGTATCTCGCAACGCGAGCTGGACGCCCTCTACTCACCCCAAGCCGGTACGCCGCTGCTGTCGCGGGCATTGCAGGCGCAGCTCGCGCCCGGCTCGACCTTCAAGCCGATCACCACCGCGGCCGCGATGGGCGCCGGGTACGGGCCGAGGACCCGGCTGGACTGCTCGCCGAACTTCGTCGTCGGCAACCGGAAGTTCAAGAACTACGAGTCCGCCTCCTACGGGATGATCGGCTTCGACCAGGCACTCGCGCTGTCCTGCGACACCTTCTTCTACCGGATCGCGTACGACCTCTGGCTCAAGGAGGGCGGCAACTCCGGTGATCTCAACGCCCAGGACCCGCTGGTCGAGATGGCGCAGAAGTTCGGTCTCGGCCGCCCGACCGGGGTGGACCTGCCCGGCGAGGTGTCCGGCCGGATCGCGGACCGGAAGTGGAAGAAGGAGTACTACGACGCGCAGAAGGACTACTACTGCAAGCTGGCGGACAACCCGCCGGCCGGCACCTCGTCCTTCCTGAAGCAGTTCTCCCGCGAGTTCTGCGCGGACGGCTATCGCTATCGCGCCGGTGACGCGGTCAACTTCGCCATCGGCCAGGGCGACACCACGCTGACTCCGTTGCAGCTGGCAACGGTCTACTCGGCGCTCTCGAACGGCGGCATCCTGTGGGAGCCGCATGTGGGCAAGAAGGTGATCGGCCCGAACGGCAAGGCGAAGCCGATCCCGAGCAAAGTCAGCGCCCGGCTGCCGGTGCCGTCGTCCACCTTGAAGTACATCGACAAGGCGCTGAAGGAGACGGCCCGCACCGGTACCGCGGCGTGGAAGTTCAACGGCTTCCCGCTGGACCAGGTGCCGTTGCGGGTCAAGACAGGGACGGCCGAGGTCTACGGCAAGCAGACGACCTCGTGGATGGCGTCGTACAGCGATCGCTACGCCGTGGTGATGATGATCAGCCAGGCAGGCACCGGTTCGGGCGCTTCCGGCACGGCGGTCCGGCACATCTACGAGTCGCTCTACAACATCAAGCCCGCCCCGCCCGCGAAGCAGGCCGGCCAATGAGTCTCCTGACGCCGCTGCGGCAGGCGAGGCCCCGAGTGGACCGCCGGTCGGCTCTCTGGCAGGCCGACTGGGTCCTGGTGATCGGCGTGGTCGCGCTCTCGGCGATCGGTGCCCTGCTGATCTGGTCGGCGACCTACCAGCGGACGTCGCTGACCGACGGCAACCAGTACGCCTACATCACCCGGCATGCGGTGAACTTCGCCATCGGCCTGATTCTCGCCATCGGCGCCGCCCTGATGAACCACCGCCGCGTCCGCATCCTCGCCCCGGTCCTGTACGCCGCGTCCGTGCTCGGGCTGATCCTGGTCCTGGTGCCGGGGGTGGGTGCCGTGATCAACGGGTCGCGCTCGTGGATCCAGCTGCCGTGGATGTCGGTCCAGCCGAGCGAGTTCGCGAAGCTCGCCGTGATCGTCGGGATGGCCCTGCTGATCGCCGAGAAGGGCGAGACGAACTACCGGGAGACCGCGCGGACGATCGACATCGCCCAGGCGGTCGCGGTCGCCGCCGTACCGGTCATCCTGGTGATGCTGCAGCCGGACCTCGGCACGGTGATGGTGCTCGGGTCGATCGTGTTCGGCATCATCGCGGTGTCCGGGGTGCCGAAACGGTGGATGCTCGGATTGGTCACGGCGGCGACCGTGGTCGCGGTGCTGGCGATCCAGCTGAACGTGCTGAAGGACTATCAGCTGGCCCGGTTCACCGCCTTCGCCGATCCGGCCCAGGATCCGCAGGGCATCGGCTACAACGTGAACCAGGCCCGGATCGCGATCGGGAACGGCGGCGTCTTCGGGCAGGGGTTGTTCCACGGTTCGCAGACGCAGAACGCCTTCGTGCCCGAGCAGCACACCGACTTCGTCTTCACCGTGGCGGGGGAGGAGCTCGGGCTGATCGGGGCCGGCGCGATCATCGTCTTGTTCATGCTGGTGTTCTGGCGCGGCCTGCGGATCGCCGTGAACGCCCGGGACGCCTTCGGCCGGCTGGTGGCGACCGGCATCGTCTGCTGGTTCGCCTTCCAGGCCTTCGAGAACATCGGGATGACGCTCGGAATCATGCCGGTGACCGGTCTGCCGCTGCCCTTCGTCTCCTACGGCGGCTCCTCGATGTTCTCGGGCCTCCTCGCCGTGGGCCTGTTGCAGAACATCCACCTCCGCAGCCATCAGGTCTGAGTGGGTTACGCTCAAGCCCTCCTAGACCCGGGAGCTCGGTCCTTCGATGGTTCTGGATGGCACCATGCCCAAGCTCGCGTCGTACCCCCTCGCTGTTGCCGCTGCCCTCTCGCTGTCCCTGACGGCCTGCGGCGGCGACGACAAGTCGTCCGGCTCGCCGTCGACCACTCCTTCGGCGACCCCGTCGGCCACGCCATCCACGACCTCGCCGACGCCGACCACGCCCGCGCCGAGCGCGACTGGTCCCGTGCAGCGCACCGCGGCGGAGCTGACCAAGGCACTGCTGGAGCTGAAGGACCTGCCGAGCGGCTTCTCGCTCGAGCCCGACGAGCCCGAGGACAGCAGCGCAGGCACGTTCTCGTCGAAGGAAAGCAAGTGCAAGACCCTGGTGACCTACCTCAACGCCGACAAGGCCCCGGGCTCCAAGGCCACCGCGTACCGGGCTTTCTCCGGTGGCAACGAGGGCCCGTTCATCGACTTCTCCCTGGACGCCCTGGGCACGCCCCAAGCCGTCGCCACCCTGGGCACGACCTACCGGAATGCCGTGGCGACCTGCAAGAAGGTGTCGCTGAAGATTCCCGGCGAAGGCACCTCGACGATGTCGGTCACGGAGATCTCGGCCCCGCAGTTCGGTGACAAGCCGTTCGCCTTCCGCCTGACCGGCAGCAGCGGCCCGAGGGAGGGCCTCGAATTCACCCTCGCGGTCACCGGCGTCAACGACGTCATCCTCTCGGTCTCGGTCCTGGCCGGCCAGCCCGGCGAACTCGACGGCGCCACCGAAGCCGCGGTCAACAAGGCCGGCACCGTCCTCGGCGTCCCCAAAACCGGCACCTGATCCGCTGGGCGCCACGCACCTCCTCGCTGCGGAGTGCGAGTCTCAAATCGTTGGGACGATCTGGCCGACGGGCCGACCGCCGCCGAGAACCTGGAGTTGCCTGAGGTCTTCCGCGGGCGTCACGTCAACGCCGCACTTCTCCAGCAGGGTCAGTGCGAGGGCCGTGGTGGCGCGGGGATTCCCGTCGATCACCTTCACCGCGACGGCATGTCCGTCCGGTGCCGCCATCGCGATCACGCCTTCGGCTCCACCCTTCGCGATCACACCGGGCAGCAGTTGCATCACCTCGGTGTTCTGATGCCCCTTGCCTCCCACGAGCTCGGGATGCTGACGCATCGCCTGGGCCACGTGGTTGTCCGCAGTGCCGGCTGCCGCGAGCGCTAGCCGGCTGAACGCCCGCGCGAGGCCGCTCAACGGGACACCAAGCAGGGGAGCGCCGCATCCATCCACCGTCACGACGCCGGTCGTTGCCCCAGTCAACCTTTCGACCTCAACCGCGATCGCCCGCTGCACTCCCGCCTCAGGCTCCAGATACCCAGCTGGATCTTCCCCGCGTGCAACGGTCGCCTTCAACATCGCCGCATGCTTCCCAGAGCAGTTCATCCGCACCCGCTCCGGCCCGATACCCACCGCAATCAACCGAAACCGCGTTGCCTCGTCCTCGGGCCGATCCACCGGACACCCCAACGCGTCCCAGTGGAGCCCCGCCGCCCGCAGAATCCGGTCAACCAGCGCCACATGCCGATCCTCCCCGGTGTGGCTCCCGGCGGCGATCGCCGTCTCCTCACCATCAAGCACAGCCCCCGCCACCAAACACCCCACCGCCTGCAACGGCTTGGCGGTAGACCGAGGCAGAATCACGCCTCCCACATCCCCAACGGCGAAGATCTCCTGACCCTCCGGATCCAGAGCCACCGCCATCCCGAAGTGCCGGCTCTCCACAAACCCACTCCGAACCACCCGAGCAAGCTCAACAACCCCACTCGCCCCTGGAACACCGTTCGACACGCGGACCTCCTCGATCTGGCAGCCGCCGCAGACTAACCCGCACCACCAGACCACCCACCGCGGGAGTGGGTCTATCCGGGCCACCGAATCAGTCGCCGGTGCTGCCAGGCGTACCGAACGACAGGAGGTGGTCGCCAGAACGACCCGACAGCAAGATCGGTCCCGCCTCACCAACCGCACACACACCTAGCTCCGCCGAGGACCACCTGTCCTTCCGTACGCCGCCGCCCCCAGCACACCCAACGCCCGGCCGCACCCTGGCCTCCTCAGCTCGAGGCTTACCCACCGAGATTCTCAGGTACCAACCCGCCTTCCATTGCCGCCAGACCCCGCCGTTCCTTCGTAAGGTGGGCCTATGCGACTCAATTACCAGGTGAGCGGTTCGGAGGATGCGCCTGTGGTGGTGCTGGGGTCCTCTTTGGGGACTACGCAGGCGATGTGGGCGCCGCAGGTGAAGGTGTTGGCGGAGCGGTTCCGGGTGGTGACGTTCGACCATCGGGGGCATGGGGAGTCCGAGGTGCCAACTGGGCCGTACTCGATCGATGATCTCGGCGGGGATGTGGTCGACCTGCTGAACGAGCTGTTGATCGAGCGAGTTTCGTACGTCGGGATCTCGCTGGGCGGCGCCGTCGGACTATGGCTGGCGGAGAACGCGCCGGACCGGTTCCATCGGTTCGCCCTGCTGTGTCCGCCGGCCTACCCCGCGGCAGGTGCGCAGGTGTGGACCGACCGCGCCGCCCAGGTCCGCGCCGACGGAACGCAGTCCATCGTCGATGCCACGCTGGCCCGGTGGTTCCTGCCGGAGTACGCGGAAAGTCACCCCGACGAGGTGGAAGCCGTCCGTCAGCAGCTCCTCAGCACCCCCGCCGAGGGCTACGCCGCCTGCTGCGAGGCCCTGGGCGCGATGGACCTCCGCGACAAACTCGCCGACATCACCGCCCCCGTCCTCCTCGTCACCGCCGAATCCGACACCTCGATCCCACCCGAGACCGTGATCCCGCTGGCCTCCACCATCCCCGGCGCCCACCTGGAAGTCATCGAAAACGCCGCCCACCTCGTCACCTACACCCACCCCGAGCAGATCAACCCCCTGCTGCTGGCGCACCTCTCCTGATCGACTCTGGAGAGGTCAGGTGAGCGATGCGGGGGATGGGGAAGGGCGGCGCTAGGCTGGTA
>Ga0193717_1000814_pt1 | contig 19829 bp, 10 predicted proteins | sample U2c2metaG_FD_145900 | JGI IMG/M metagenome (GOLD analysis project Ga0193717, IMG submission 145900) | Soil microbial communities from a riparian zone of the East river system, Colorado, United States - U2c2 | ecosystem: Environmental > Terrestrial > Soil > Riparian zone | place: USA: East River...
CAAGCGACACTGGACGGAATCCGGGCGGCGCAGAACTTCACCCCGCTCGGCCTGGACGGCGCGAACACGAAGGTCGGTATGTGGGGCTATTCGGGTGGGGCGCTCGCGTCCGGCTGGGCCGCTGAACTCCAGCCGAGCTACGCACCGGAATTGAACGTCAAGGGTGTCGCCGAGGGCGGTCTTCCGGTGAATCCGGAACACGTGCTGCAGGGCGCGAACCGCGGGGTCTTCGCCGGGATCGCGATGAGCGGGATCGCCGGGATCAGCCAGGCGTACCCGGAACTTCAGCAGTTCCTCGACACCTACCTGACGACCGAAGGCAAGGCGGCCATCGCCAAGGCGCGCAGCCAGTGCAACAACGCCAATGTCCAGGAGTTCCTGTTCACCGATATCTACCAGTATTTCACCATCGCGGACCCGTTGAGCCAGCCCGTTCCGAAGGCCGTGCTCGCCGCCGCGACTATGGGTCAGCGCACGCCGACCGCGCCACTTTTCGTTTACCACTCGGTGAACGACGAGCTTGTCCCGGCGGCGGACACCGATCAGGTTGTCGAGAAGTACTGCGCGAGTGGCGGGAATGTCGCGTACCAGCGGGATATTCTGAGTGAGCACATCGCCTTGGTCATCACGGGTGCGGCGGATGCGCTGAACTGGTTGAAGGCTCGGCTGGGCGACAAGCCCGCGGCTCCTGGTTGCAGCACGAAGACGGTCCTGTCGTCGCTGCTCTCGCCGGGCGCGCTGTCGACGTTCGGACTGGTGCTGTACAACGACTTGCTCGCCTTGCTAGGTCGCCCTATCCGTTGAATATTCGTGAAGGCCTCCTTCACAGCGTCCTGCGCTGTGAAGGAGGCCTTCACGAATGGTCGAACTAGGCGACGTTGAAGTCGTCCGGGTTCGGGCCGGTGCGCTCGCCCCGGTCCAAAGAGGACAGACTGGAGACCTCGTCGTCGGTCAGCGCGAAGCCGAAGACGTCGAAGTTCTCGCGGATCCGGGCCGGGGTGACCGACTTGGGGATCACTACGTTGCCGAGCTGCAGGTGCCAGCGGATGACGACCTGCGCCGGGGTGCGGCCATGCTTCGCGGCGAGTGCGACGATCGCGGGCTCGCTCAGCAGGTCCCCGCCCTTGGCGAGCGGGCTCCACGCCTCGGTGGCGATGTCGTGCTTGGCGTCGAACTCGCGGACCTCGGCCTGCTGCAGGTACGGGTGCAGCTCGATCTGGTTCACCGCGGGGACGGTACCGCCGGTCTGCAGGATCCGCTCAAGGTGCGCGGGCTGGAAGTTGGATACGCCGATCGCGCGAACCCGGCCGTCGGCGTAGAGCTTCTCGAACGCCTTCCAGGTGTCGAGGTACAGATCGCGCTCCGGCGTCGGCCAGTGGATCAGGTACAGGTCGAGCGTTTCGAGGCCCAGCTTTTCGAGGCCGGCGTCGAACGCGCGCAGGGTCTTGTCGTAGCCCTGCTCGGAGTTCCACAGCTTGGTGGTGATGAACAGCTCGTCGCGCTCCAGGCCCGCGGCGGCGAGTGCCTTGCCCACGCCCGCTTCGTTGCCGTACGCGGCGGCGGTGTCGATGCTGCGGTAGCCGGCGTGCAGGGCGGCCGACACGGCGGCGGTGGTCTCCGCGTCGGGGACCTGGAACACGCCGAAGCCGAGCTGCGGCATTTCGACGCCGTTGTTGAGCTTGAGGTTGGGAACGGTGCTCACGTTGTCTGTTCCTTACTTTTGGTGCTGGATCAGGGAATGATGCTGTTCGCGACGCCGCCGTCGACGCGCAGCGCGCCACCGGTGGTGGCCGACGAGTGCTCCGACGCCACATAGGTGACGAGGTTCGCGATCTCCGCCGGGCGGATCAGGCGGCCGAGCAGGGAAGTCGGGCGGCCCACGGCCATGAACTTGTGCTCGGCCTCGGCGAACGGCAGTCCGGGGTAGAGCCCCTTGATGAACTCCTCGACACCCGCTGTCAGTGTCGGGCCGGGGAGCACACTGTTGACCGTGACGCCCGTGCCGGCGACTTCCTGGGCCATGCCACGGGAAACCGACAGCTGCGCGGTCTTGGTCATTCCATAGTGGACCATCTCGGTCGGGATCTGGACGGAGGATTCGCTGCTGACGAAGACCACCCGGCCCCACCCACGTCCGACCATACGCGGCGTGTAGTGGCGCGCAAGCCGGATGCCGGAGAGGACGTTGACCTCGAAGTAGCGCTTCCACTCGTCATCGGCGATCTCGAAGACCGGTACCGCCTCGAAAATGCCCGCGTTGTTGACGAGCACGTCGACGTCGGGGAGTTCCGACGTCAGCTTCGCCGCGCCTTCGGCGGTGCCGACGTCGGCGGCGATCCCGCGGACTTTCGTGCTGCCGGTGGCTTCGGCGAGCCGCTTGACCGCGTTCGCGACTCGCTGGTCGTCACGGCCGTTGAGGACCACGTCGGCACCGGCACGGGCGAAGCCTTCGGCGATCGCGTAGCCGATTCCGGAGGTCGATCCGGTGACGAGAGCCGTCTTGCCGTTCAGGTCGATGTTCATGAAGCGGTGATCCCTTCCTTGGGTTCCATGGTCGCCGAGATCGGGGCTTCCCGCCGGTTACGGCGGTCCAGCCGACCCGATATGACGGCCACGGCGAGACCGGACGCGGCGAGTGAAGCGCCGATCCAGTTGGGCGCGGTGTAGCCGAGGTTGTGCTCGATGGCCATGCCGCCGAGCCAGGCGCCACCGGCGTTTCCGAGGTTGAACGCGGCGATGTTGGCGGCCGACGCCAGCGCCGGAGCGCCCGTGGCCTTCTGCATCACGCGCGCTTGGAGCGGTGCGACGGTGGCGAATCCGGCGGCGCCGAACACCACGATCGTGAGCGCCGCCGGGAGCTGCCAGTGGGCGGTGAAGACGAACACGAGGAGCACCACCGTCAACGCCGAGAGGATGACGTAGAGACTCGGCATGAGCGACTTGTCCGCCGCCTTGCCGCCGAGCAGGTTGCCGACGAACAGCCCGCCGCCGAACAGCACGAGCAGCCACGTGACGGCCCCGGTCGAGAAACCGGCCACCTCGGTCATCATCGGCGCGATGTAGGTGAAGGACGCGAACACTCCGGCGAACCCGAGCGCGGTCATCGCGAGCGCGAGCCACACCTGCGGGTTGCGGAACACGGCGAGTTCGCTGCGCAGCCCGCTACCGGGGACGACCGTCTGGCGCGGCACCAGCGTCAGGATGCCGATCAGGCCGATCACCCCGAGCACGGTCACCGCCCAGAACGTCGAGCGCCAGCCCAGCGCCTGGCCGAGCGCGGTGCCCGCCGGCACGCCAAGGACGTTGGCCACGGTCAGACCGGTGAACATCATCGCGATCGCGCTGGCCTGTTTGGCGGGTGCGACCAGTGAGGCCGCCACCACCGAGCCGACGCCGAAGAACGCGCCGTGGGACAGCGCGGCGACGATCCGGCCGGTCATCAGCAGGCCGTAGCTGGGGGCTATCGCCGAGATCACGTTCCCGGCGATGAACAGCACCATCAGGCTGATCAGCACGGTCTTGCGCGGGATGCGGGACCCGAGCGCGGTCAGCAGCGGCGCGCCGACGACGACACCCAGCGCGTAACCGGAAATGAGGAGGCCCGCGGACGGGATCGACACCCCGAAGTCGTTCGCGACCTCGGGCAGCAGGCCCATGATCACGAACTCGGTGGTACCGATGCCGAAGGCGCTGATCGCCAGCGCTAGCAGGGCAGCGGGCATGGAACGGTCATCTCCCGAGGTAGTCTCTTGTCAGGCGTTCGCAACTACGAGCGTCTGAAATAGTTGCAGACGCCGTATATTGCGCACGCCGACTAACGTAGCATGCAACGATCAGGGCGCAAGCCGAGAGCGCCCGAGCGAGAGGTGAACCGTGTCACTGGCAGACGACGCCGTGGAGGCACGCGCTCAGGGATGGCGCACGCTCGCCGCTCTGCACGCGCGGATCGAGGACAACCTGGAGCGCGTGCTCCAGCAGGAACACAAACTGTCCGTGAGTGAGTACAGCGTGCTCGACGCGCTGGGGCGCCAGGATGGGTTCCATCTGCGGATGAACCAGCTGTCTACGGCGGTGGTGTTGAGTCACTCTGCGACTACGCGGTTGGTTAGTCGGCTGGAGGATCGTGGGTTGTTGCAGCGGTATTTGTGCCCGACGGATCGGCGGGGGATTTATACCGAGGTGACTGCTGCTGGGCGGGAGTTGTTGGAGACCGCTCGGCCTTCTCACGATTCGGCACTTGCTGCTGCTTTGGCTGCTGCCGAGGAGTTGCCTGAGCTCGCTCCGCTTGTTGGGGCGCTCTCGACGCTTACTTATCCGGTGGGGTGAGTGGCGGGGAAAGTGTCGACATATTCCCGGGTTTGGGTGGGTGGGTCGTGAGTGGCTACGAGTGTTCTAGCACTCGTAGCTCACGAGGGTGACCAGGGGCTTTGCTGCGCGGAGAGGCTTGGGTGGGGCTGGCTCCGTTTGAGAGGTTTGGCGGGGTGTCGCAGTGGAACCGTTGGGCGGTGGGCGAAAGAGCGCGGCGTGTGGGGGTGTCGAGGGGGCGGTGCTCAGCTGTTCGGGGACGCTATGAACGGACCGTTCCTGGCGAAAAATGCTAGGAACGGTCCGTTCATAGCACGGCTGAGTCCGGACCGGACTTGACGTATTCACGGTGGGCCGTCGGTGTCTGCGGCGCGGCGAAAAGTGGCATGAATGGACCTTTCATCTCAAAAATTGAGATGAAAGGTCCATTCATGCCACGGGAGAGTTCGGCGGCGGGTGGCTGGGGCTAAGTCGGGGTAGGTATTACCCGAAAGCGGCGTTGGGGGCGTTGAGTGCCCCCAACGCCGCTTTCGGGTTTGCCCAAAGCTGCGGGGCTGGGTCGGGAGGGTATGGCTCAAGGCTGGTGGTTGGGCTCTGGCTTGTACGGCTCAAAGCTGGTGGTTGCCCGCCGAGGTCCGTGCGGTAGAAAAGCCTGTGTTTATTGGCAGGCGCGCGATCAGGTTTGCGTGACCAGGGCGTGACATGGGTGAGCACGGTGCGAAGGTGCCGGGGGCGCCCTGCTCCCGCAAACCTGGCCTTCGGCGAGCGCGCGCGGTGAAGACTCCCGCCCGTTGGGCGGACGTGAGTCGTGGTGACCGGCTTTACGGACTAAGGGCCCGCGTGGTTGCGTCTAGGGAGTTGTGAGTGCGTAACACTGTTACGCACTCACAACTCGGGTCAGGGGCAGAGGGACATGGGGAGGGTGCCGGGGCCGCTGATGGAGAGGTGGACTGAGGCGATGGTGACGGAGGAGCCGGAGGCGATGCGGAAGTCTGTTTGTTCGTTCTCGCGTCCGGCGAAACCGGCGTCGGGGACCGTCAACGTCGCGGTCTTCCAGGTGTTGGTGCCGGTTCGGGTTACGGAGCCGGCGGATTGGTAGGCGCTGCCGCCGTGGGCGTCGTACTGGACTTGGAACGAGTCGGTGCCCGAGTCGTAGTAGTCGATAGTGAACACCGTGGCGAAGTTGCCGTCGTGGGCGAGTCCATTGTCGACGGTGAAGTACATGTTCAGGTTGTTCGGTACTTTTTGGACGGTCTGGCGGGCGTTGCGACCGTCCACTGTGACCGGTGTTGTCGCGCCGTCGCCGGGGGTTTCGTATTGGGCGAGGCCGTTTGACACGTTTTGTTCGCCTAGGGTGGTGCACACTTTTGCGGTGTCACCGGCGCCGACTAGTGCCACCGGGAATTCCAGTCGGGGGAGGGCGGTCGACGCCGAGGTCAGGTTCAGGGCGATGGAGCTGAAGCCCTGTACGACATCTGGGGCAGCGGACAGAGAAACGTCGACTGTACCGACACCGTCAGCGTCGAGTTGGACTGTGCCTGAAGACGGGGTGACTGTGACTCCGGCGGGGGGCTCGGCGGTCCAGTCGAACGAGCGCACGGTGCTCGGCTTCGCGGGTTGTGCGCCCGCGCCGACGGCGAACTTCAGGGTGCTCGCGGTTTGGGCGCCGACGGCGACGATCGCGCGTTCCGGCGTGCTGGTCAGGTCGATCGGGGTCACGCCTGGCGGGAATTGGGTGGGACCGGCCGGATAGGACGGTGGCGCGGTGCCCCAGGACTTGTTGGGAGTGCTGGAAAGGCGGTAGTCGATGTTCGTCGTCTGCGCGCATTTGCCGTCTCCGAAGAGGGTCGAGCCCCGCAACCAAGCCTGCTGCGACGACCTGCCGTTGACCGACAAGCCTTGCACGTACTGCTTCGTCGACGCGTTCGGTGCTGAGATGTTCACCTTGGCCTGTCCCAGGTTCAGCTTCACCGACGGGAACAGCGGCGAGGTCAGCGCGAGGGTGTCTGTGCCCGAAGTCGTCGGGTACATGCCCATCGACGACCATACGTACCACGAGCTCAACGCGCCGAGGTCGTCGTTGCCGGGCTCACCGCCGGGCGTGTTGGAGTACACCGTGGTCAGTGTCTTCCGCACGGTTTCCTGGGTCTTGTAAGCGGATCCGGCGTAGTTGTACAGCCACGGTACGTGCATGTTGATCTCGTTGCCCGCCCAGAAATGCGGGTCGTTGGGCCCGGCGTTGTCCTTCGTGAAGAACTCGTCGAGCCGCCGGTTCACGTTCGTGTCACCGCCCAGCGCGTCGAACAGGCCGCGGACGTTCTGCGGTACCAGCCAAACGTACTGCGCCGCGTTACCCTCCTGGAAACCCGACTGCCCGAACCGTTCCATGCCGGTGGTCACCGGGTTCCCGCCGGGGAAGTTCCCGGCGGCGTCACGCGGCTGCAGGAAGCCCGAACCGGGGTTGACCAGATTGGTCCAGTTCTGCGAGCGGCTCAGGAATTGACCTGCCGTCGACTTCTGGCCGAGCGCCTGGGCGAACTGGGCGATGCTGAAATCGGCGAGCGCGTATTCGAGCGTCACCGACGCGCCGTTGTTGACGTCCGAAATCGAGCTGCGGCCGACGTTGGGGACGTAGCCCAGTTTCAGGTAGTCGGCCAGCCCGGCGCGCTGCTCGTAGTAGCCCTGCCCGAGGGTTTCCGGGGTCTGGACCACGGTCGCGCCCTTGACCATGGCGGCCAGTGCGGCCTTCGTGTCGAAGTTCCGGGCCCCGAAGGCGTAGGCGGACGCGATCATCGGGTCGGCCGCGTCGCCGTTCATGACGTCGACGTAGGCGTTGGCCACCGGCCATTTCGGCAGCCAGCCGCCCTGTTGCGCGCTGGTTACCAGTGACTGCATCATCTGGCTGGTCTCTTCGGGCGCGATCATCGCCTGCAGGGGTACCAGTGAGCGGTATATGTCCCAGCCGGAGAAATTGGCGTACTGTGCCTTGCCCGGCGCCACGGAATGGATCTTGTTGTCGAATCCGGGATACTGCCCGTTGACGTCGCTGAATACGTTCGGGTGCAGCAGGCAGTGGTAAAGCGCGGTGTAGAACTGCACCTGCTGGTCGTGTGTCCCGCCGCCGATTTCGATTTTCGACAGCTGTTTGCGCCAAGCCGCCCGCGTCGCGTCCGCGACTTTCTGACGGTTCCAGCCCGGGATTTCCGACTGCAGGTTCGCCAGCGCGTTGGCCGTGCTGACATAGGAGATCGAGACCTTCATCCGCACCTGGCTGCTCTGTGCGGTGTCGAAGCTGACGTAGGCGCCGGACTGCAGTCCGGTCGCGCTCGTGCTGCCAGGGGCGACCGTGGCGTCGTTCCAGGTGCCGTGCGCGCTGAACGGACGATCGAAGGTGGCGGCGAAGTAGACCGTGGAAACGTTCTGCTGCGCGCAGAAGTGGCCGCCGCTGATCGACCCGGTCACCTTGCCGTCCTTGATCTGAACGGCGGTGTCGGTGTTGCCGTTCTGCGAGTAGCCCACCTTGAACAGCAGGCTGGCCTCGGCGTCGGCGGGGAAGCCGAATTCGCCGATGCCCGCGCGGGTCGTCGTGGCGACGTTCGTGGTGATCCCGCCGAGCTTCGTCGCGTACGTTCCGGGGCTCGCCTGTTCGTCGGCGTGGCTGAACGGCTGCGTCGTCTTTCCCGGCGTGGCACCGATGTTCCCGCTCACCGGGAGGATCGGGAGATCGCCTTGGATCGGGCAGCCGACGCCGGACAGGTGCGTGACGCTCAGTCCGGTGGTCGCGGAATCGTCGTAGTTGTACCCACCTCCCGCTGGGCGGGACGTCGTTTCCGGGCTCCAGGTGAGCATCCCGAACGGCGCCGCCGCACCGGGGAACGTGTTGACCGAGCCGACGAACTCACCGCCGCTTCCGGTGCCGATAAAGGGGTTCACCAGCGCTGTCGGATCGAAAGGAGCCTTCGCTTCGACGTCGGCGTGTGCCGTTGCCGCGCCCAGTGTCCCGGCCGCGAGCACGACCACGACTCCCGTGCCGAGGGACCGGAAACCACGGCGGAAGAATCCGCTTGAGCGCATCTCGTTCTCCTCGAACAGGTTTAGTTCACCTTGTGGACTAAATCGACCCATGTATAGCAGTGTGACTGCGATCACGTCAAGAAGCCGGGCGGCCTAAAACTGTTGTCCCAGCAGGCATTTTGTCTTGCAAGACATTGTCGACGCGCGACGGAAAATTTGCGCAAGCGCTTTCTGGAGCCGGTAATTAGGGTTCTGCGAATACGAACCACTGCTCCATTCGTGGGACATCGAACTAGGTCAAACACGACAAAACCGCAGGTCAACCCTAAGTTCGGGACATGTAACAAGTAGGCAACGCCACCGAAACCGTTGACCCCGCTCGATCGAGTGACTTAATTTGTTGCCCCACTAGACAAAATTGGTGGTTGCGTTGGATTCCTCCCTTCCCCTCCGGCCGGTCAGATCGGCGCGTCCCGCCGATCAAGCGACCGTCCGCCGCAGCAACCTCACGTTGGTGCTGCGGCACCTTCGCGACGGCGGCCCGCGGTCGAGGGCCGGAATCGCGATGGACACCGGGCTCAACAAGGCGACGGTGTCGAGCCTGGTTTCGGAGCTCGTCGAGCTCGGCTTGGCCCGCGAAGGAGACCTCGAACGCGCCGGAGCGGTCGGCCGTCCCGGCAAGATCGTCGAACTCGACGGCCGCCGCGTCGGCGGCATCGGCGTCGAGATCAACGTCGACTACCTGAGTGCGCTCGCCCTCGACCTGACCAACGCCGTGCTCTTCGAACAACGCGTCGCACTCGACGTCCAAGCCCTCACGATCGAAAAAGTGCTTGACGCGGCGGCGGATCTCACCGCGCGGGCGCTGCGGGAGTGCGGCCGCCTCAACGTCGTCCCGGCCGGCGCGACCATCGCGATCCCGGCTCTCGTCGACGTCGCCGCCGGGGTGGTCGCCTTCGCGCCCAACCTCCGCTGGCGCGATGTCGCGGTGGTCAAGGGTCTGGTCGACCGGCTGACCACCAGGCTCGGCAGCCCGGCCTTCCCCATCCGCATGGCCAACGATGCCAACCTCGCCGCGCTCGGCGAGTACGCCATGGGCAGCGTCGCCGGCACCCCGGATCTCGTGTACCTCACCGGGGAGATCGGCGTCGGTGGCGGAGTGATCGCCGGGGGACGGCTTCTCGGCGGCGCGGAAGGGTTTTCCGGCGAGATCGGGCACATCCAGCTCGACCCGGGCGGCCGCCAGTGCGGCTGCGGACGGCGTGGCTGCTGGGAAACACTCGTCGGGATGGCCGCGATGCTCCGGCTCGCCGCCGAGCCCGGCGACCCGGTGCACGACCCGTCGCTCGATCTCGAACAACGCCTCGACATGATCCGCCGCCGGGCCGCGGTCGGCGACCGCCGCACCCTCGCCGCGCTCGGCCAGGTCGGTACCGGTCTCGGTGTCGGCGCGTCGATCCTGATCAACGTCTTCAACCCGCGAGTCGTCGTGCTCGGCGGGTACTTCGCCCAACTGGGCCCCTATCTGCTCGCCCCGATGATGGCCGAACTCAAGTCGAGGGTCATCGCTCCGGATATCGGCGGGTGCCGGGTCGAACTGTCCTGGCTGGGATTTTCCGCCGCTTCCCGCGGTGGTGCCCATGTCGCGCTCGAGGCCGTGCTCGACGACCCGGCGCTTGTCGCGTTGCCGGTCCCGGCCAAGGAAAGGCACAGCGGATGACTTTGCTGACGATGGCGGAAATCGTCAAGGTGTTCCCGGGGGTCCGGGCACTCGACGGCGTCGACCTGTCGGTCGAAGCCGGGGAAGTGCACTGCCTGCTGGGCCAGAACGGTGCCGGGAAGTCGACCCTGATCAAGGTGCTCGCCGGCGCGCACCAGCCGGATGAAGGCGTGATCGAGATCGACGGCGAGCCCGTGTCGTTCCCGAACCCGGTCTCGGCGACCAAACGCGGAATCGCGACGATCTACCAGGAGCTCGACCTCGTCGACGGGCTTTCGGTGACGGAGAACATCTTCCTCGGCCACGAGAAGTCGAGCGGTGGTTTCGTGCACCGCCGCGAGATGCAGGCCGAAGCCCGCAAACTACTCGAACAGCTGGGACACGCCGAGATCCCGGTCGGCCGCGAGGTGTGGCGCCTGTCCGCGGCCGGCAAGCAGATCGTCAGCATGGCGCGGGCGCTGTCCCATGACGCCCGGCTGATCGTGATGGACGAGCCGTCGGCCGTGCTCGCCGCCGACGAGGTCGCCAACCTGTTTCGGGTCATCCGCGGCCTGACCGGACGCGGGGTCGCCGTGCTCTACATTTCCCATCGCCTGGAGGAGATCCGCGAGATCGGCGACCGCGTCACCGTGCTCAAGGACGGCCGCACCGTCGCGACCGGGCTGCCAGCCAAGACCACCGCGACGGTGGACCTGGTGTCCTCGATGACCGGCCGCCGGGTCGAGTTCGCCTTCCCCGAACGGCCCGACGCGGGAAGCCATGACGGCGAACCGGAAGTCCTCGTCGTCGACGGCTTGACCCTGGACGGCTCGTTCAGCGATGTCTCCTTCTCCGTGCGGGCAGGCGAAATCGTCGGCCTGGCCGGGCTGGTCGGTTCCGGCCGCTCGGAAATCCTGGAGACGGTCTACGGCGCCCGTCGTCCGACCGCCGGCCAGGTCCGGTTCGGCGACAAGCTGATGCGCGCGGGCTCGGTGACAGCCTCGGTCCGCGAAGGCATGGGCCTGGCGCCCGAAGAACGCAAGAGCCAGGCTCTGCTGCTCCACGATTCCGTCGCCCGCAACGTCTCCCTCGCGTCGCTGCGCAGGTTCGCGAAGTTCGGCTGGATGAACCGCACCCGCGAACTCGCCCAAGCGCAGGAAAAGACCGACGCGCTCGAACTCCGCCCGTCCGACATCAGCCGCACGGTCAGCAAGCTGTCCGGCGGGAACCAGCAGAAAGCGGTGCTGGCGCGCTGGCTGCTGCGGGGGTGCAAGTTGCTGTTGCTCGACGAACCGACCCGGGGCGTCGACGTCGGCGCGCGGGCGGAGTTGTACGCGGTCATCCGCGAACTGGCCGATTCCGGGGTCGCGGTGGTGCTGGTTTCCAGCGAGGTCCCCGAAGTCCTCGGCCTGGCCGACCGTGTTCTGGTGCTCCGGGAGGGCCGGGTGGTGTTCGAGGCCGACGCCCGCGAACTCGACGAGCATCGTGTTCTGGATCTTGTTATGGAGGCGGTATGACCGAGCAAGTCGTGGTGGCCGACCCGCCACCCACGCGTCGGGGGTTTTCGATGCGGCGCATGAAGGACGTCCAGAACCTGGGCCTGGTGGCCGTGCTGGTGTTGCTGGCCATCGCCGGCACGGTGACCAAGCCGGACCAGTTCTTGAGCACGGACAACCTGATCCTCGTGCTCACCCTGGCGTCGATCGTCGGGGTGATCACCGTCGGGATGACCTTCGTCATCATCGGCGGCGGGATCGACCTGTCCGTGGGCGCGGTGGTCGCGCTCTCCACGGTGTGGGCGACGACCAAGGCGACCCAGTCCTACGGCATCGGCGGGATCATCTTCTGCGCCTTGGCCGTCGGCGTCGGGTGCGGACTCGTGAGCGGCCTGCTCATCGCCTACGGCAAACTGGTCGCCTTCATCGCGACCATCGCCATGCTCGCCAGCGCTCGCGGCCTCGCGATCCAGCTGTCGCAAGGGAAAACGCAGGTCGTCAACTTCCAGAACCAGGGCCTGGTCGACCTCGGATACAAGAAGAGCTACATCCTCGGCATCCCGCCGCTGGTGATCATCTTCGTGATCGTCGCGATCCTCGGCTGGATCGTGCTGAACCGCACCACCTTCGGCCGCCGCACCTTCGCCATCGGCGGCAACCCGGAAGCCGCCCGGCTCGCCGGTATCGACGTCAAGCGGCACACCCTCTCGCTGTATGTCCTTTCCGGACTGTGCTGCGGGATCGCCAGCGTGATGCTGGTGATCCTGACCAGCAGCGGGACCTCGGCGAACGGCAACCTCTACGAACTCGACGCGATCGCGGCGGTGATCATCGGTGGCACCCTGCTCTCCGGTGGCCGCGGCTCACTCGTCGGTTCGGTACTGGGCGTCCTCGTCTTCACCTTGATCAGCGTGCTCTTCACCCTCAACAACCTGCCCACCGCGGTACAGCAGATCGCCAAGGGCGCGATCATCGTCGTCGCTGTGCTCGTTCAGCGTCGTGCTTCAAACGAGAGGACATCGTCATGACCACACCCAGGTCCGGGCTCAATCGCCGCGGTTTCTTGGCGGCAGCGTCGGCGCTCGGCGTGGGGGCCGTCGCCACCGCCTGCACGGGCAACACCGACGAACCCACGGCGCCTGCGGCGAACAACGCACCGGCGCAGAACGCCCAGAACTCCGCGCCCGGCAAGAAGGTGGTCGTCGGGTTCGCCGGGCCCCAGGCCGACCACGGCTGGCTGAACGCCATCAACGTCAACGCCAAGGCGGAGGCGGCGAAGTACACCGACGTCGAACTGGTCGTCACCGAGGGCTCGAACGACGCGGCCGTGCAGGCCAGCCAGGTCGACTCGCTGATCAGCCGCAAGGTCGACGTCCTGGTGATCCTTCCTGCCGACGGCAAGCAGATGACCCCGGCCGGGCGCAAGGCGATGGACGCGGGGATCCCGGTCATCAACCTCGACCGGATCTTCGACTCCTCGCAGAGCTACCGAACCTGGGTCGGCGGCGACAACTACCGGATGGGCCTCAACGCCGGTACCTACATCGGGCAGAAGCTGGGCGGCAAGGGCACCGTCCTCGAGCTCGCCGGGATCGACACGCTGGAGCTGACCCAGCAGCGGTCCCAGGGCTTCGACGACGCGCTCAAGAACTTCCCCGGCATCCAGAAGGCCGGCCGCGCGGCGGCGGAGTTCAACGTCCAGACCGGGCAGTCCCGGATGGCCGAGTTGCTCCAAGCGCACCCGAAGTTCGACGCGATCTGGAACCACGACGACGACCAGGGAATCGGGGCGCTGCAGGCGGTTCAGCAGGCGGGCCGTACCGACTTCCTGATGGTCGGCGGCGCGGGCTCGAAGGCCGCGATGGAGCAGATCAAGGCCGACTCGTCGGTGCTCAAGGCGACCGTGCTCTACCCGCCGACGATGTCCGCGTCCGCCATCCGGCTGGCGCGTCTCCTCGGTCAGGCCAAGGGCCTCGGTGACCTCGCGGAGCAGGAGATCCCCGCCTCGGTCACCTTGTTCTCCGCGGTCGTGACCAAGGAAAACGTCGACAAGTACCTGCCTTTCTCGTTCGAGTGACTGGGGTTCGCCATGCCTGAGAACGCATCGAAAATCGGCGTCGGGATGATCGGTTACGCCTTCATGGGCGCCGTGCATTCCCAGGCGTGGCGTACCGTCCACCGCGCGTTCGACGTGCCGCTGACGCCGGCGATGGTCGCACTGTGCGGCCGGGACCCGGCGAAGGCGGCCGCGGCCGCGGGCAAACTCGGCTGGCAGTCGGTGGAAACCGACTGGAAGCAACTGATCGGCCGCGAAGACATCGGGCTGGTCGACATCTGTACTCCCGGCGACACCCACGCCGAGATCGCCATCGCGGCGCTGGCCGCGGGCAAGCATGTGCTGTGTGAGAAGCCGCTGGCCAACACCGTCGACGAAGCCGTCGCGATGGTGGAAGCCGCGGAACGGGCCCGGGCCAAGGGCGTCCGGTCGATGGTGGCGTTCAACTATCGCCGGGTGCCCGCCCTCGCCCTGGCCCGCAAACTGATCTCCGGCGGACGGCTCGGCACCATCCGGCACGTCCGCGCCCAATACCTGCAGGACTGGATCGTCGATCCGGAATTCCCCCTGGTTTGGCGACTGGACAAGGAAAAGGCCGGTTCCGGCGCGCTCGGCGACATCGGCGCGCACATCATCGACCTGGCCCAGTTCGTCACCGGCTCGCGGATCACCGGCGTCAGCGGGCTGACCGAAACCTTCGTCACCGAGCGGCCACTGGTCGCGTCCTCGGCGGGCCTCGCGGGGGAGGCCTCCACGGAACGCGGCACGGTGACCGTCGACGACGCCGCCCTGTTCACCGCCCGCTTCGACTCCGGCGCACTGGGTTCGTTCGAGGCCACCAGGTTCGCCAGTGGCCGCAAGAACGCCATGCGCATCGAGATCAACGGCTCCGACGGCAGTATCGCCTTCGACTTCGAGTCCATGAACGAACTCTCCTTCCATGACCACACCGAAGACGCCGACATCGCGGGTTTCCGCCGCATCCTGGTGACCGAATCGACCCATCCGTACCTGTCGGCCTGGTGGCCGCCGGGTCACGGCCTCGGGTACGAGCACGCATTCACGCATGAGGTCTACGACTTCCTGGTCGCCATCGAGGCCGGCCGGGACCCCGAACCGTCGTTCGCCGACGGTCTCCAGGTGCAGCGAGTACTGGCCGCCGTCGAAAAAAGCGCGGCCGCTCAAAGCGTCTGGACAGTCATTGAAGGAGACACCGCATGATCCAGCGCGCACGTCTGCTGGTCCTGGCCTTTGTTATCGTTGTCATCGCGTCTATCGGTACAGCCTCGGCGGGTTACGCGGCCCCGGCCGCCGACCCGGCGTTCAAGGCGCTGGTCTTCTCCAAGACGACGGGCTTCCGTCACTCGTCGATCCCGGCCGGGATCGCGGCCATCCAGAAACTCGGCCAGGAGAACAACTTCGCCGTCGACGCCACCGAAGACGGCGCCGCGTTCACCGAAGCCAACCTGGCCCAGTACAAGGTCGTCATCTTCCTGTCGACCACCGGTGACGTCCTCGACGATACCCAGCAGACTGCGTTCCAGCACTACATCGAAGGTGGCGGCGGCTTCGCTGGCGTCCACGCCGCGGCCGACACCGAATACGACTGGCCATGGTACGGAAAGCTCGTCGGTGCCTACTTCAAGCAGCACCCCGCGCCGCAGCAGGCCGTCGTCAAGGTCGAGGACCCGGCGCACCCGTCGACGCAGGGCCTGCCGGCGAAATGGACCCGCAGCGACGAGTGGTACGACTACCAGGCTAACCCGCGCGAGAACGTCCACGTCCTGACCTCATTGGACGAGACGACGTACAGCGGCGGCACGATGGGCTTCGACCACCCCAACACCTGGTGCCAGGACTACGAAGGCGGCCGATCCTGGTACACCGGGCTCGGGCACGACGATGCGTCCTTCACCGAGGCGAACTTCCTCCACCTGCTGCTCGGCGGGATCCAGACCGCGGCCGGTGTCATCCCCGCGGACTGCTCGGCGAGCCTCGACGCGAGCTTCGAAAAGGTCACCCTCGACGACAACACCTCGAACCCGATGATGCTCGACGTCGCCGTGGACGGCCGCGTCTACTACATCGACCGGCTCGGCGACGTCAAGGTCGTCAAGCCGGGTGCCGGGGGTGTGGCCACGGCCGCGCACCTCGATGTGTTCACCGCCAACGAAAGCGGCCTGCTCGGGCTCGCGCTCGATCCCTCGTTTGTCACGAACCATTGGATCTATTTCTACTATTCGCCGAACGGCAAGGACGTCGACCGGCTTTCGCGGTTCACCGTGAACACCGACAGCACCGTGGATCTCGCCACGGAAAAGGTGCTGCTCGAAGTTCCGGTGCAGCGGGCGGAATGCTGTCACCACGGTGGCGGCATGGTGTTCGACCCGACCACCGGTGACCTCTGGCTCGGCAACGGCGACAACAGCAACCCCTTCGCCTCCGACGGCTATTCGCCGATCGACGAGCGCGCCGGACGGTCCACTTGGGACTCCCAGCGCTCCTCGGCCAACACGAACGACCTGCGCGGCAAGATCCTGCGCATCCACCCGGAGGCCGACGGCACCTACACCGTGCCCGCCGGGAACCTGTTCGCGCCGGGCACCGAAAAGACCCGCGCCGAGATCTACGCGATGGGCTTCCGCAACCCGTTCCGGATCGGGATCGACCCGGGCACGCACAAGCTGATGGTCGCCGACTACGGCCCGGACGCCGGAGTCGCGAACCCGGCGCGTGGTCCGGAGAACACCGTCGAATGGCAGATCCTCAACCAGCCAGGGTTCTACGGCTGGCCGTACTGCGTCGGCGACAACAAGCCTTACGTGGACTACGACTTCGCGACCGGCGCGTCCGGTGCGGCGTTCGACTGCGCGGCACCGAAGAACAACTCGCCCAACAACACCGGCCTGGTCGACCTCCCGCCCGCGGTCCCGGCGATGGTCTACGGCCACTACGCCGGCGAGCCGAAGTTTCCGGAGCTCGGCTCGGAAGGCGCGCCGATGGCGGGCCCGGTCTACCGCTACGACGAGAACTCGACGTCCGATCGCAAATGGCCGGCCTACTGGGACGGCAAGGCGATCTTCGGCGAGTGGAACACCGACAAGCTGTTCTCCTTCCAGCTCAACGAAGACGGCAGCCAGCTCGTCGACATCAACCAGATCCTGAGCAAGCTGAGCTTCAAGAAGCCGATGGACATGAAGTACGGCGCGGACGGCGCGCTGTACCTGATCGAATGGGGCTCGGGATTCGGCGGGGACAACGCCGACTCCGGCGTCTACCGGATCGACTATGTGCGAGGAAACCGCTCGCCCATCGCGACGGCGACCGCGGACAAGACGTCCGGCCCGGCTCCGCTCGCCGTGCAGTTCTCCAGTGAGGGTTCGCGGGACCCGGACGGCAACCCGGTCACCTACGCCTGGGACTTCGAAAGCGACGGCACGGTCGACTCGGCCGAGCCCAACCCGCAGCATACCTACGGCACCAACGGAAACTTCAGCGCGACGCTGACCGTCACCAGCGGCAACGGCAAGAGTGCCAGCGCGAGCGTGCCCATCGTGGTCGGCAACACCACGCCCACCGTGACGCTCGACATCCCGCCCAACGGAGGGCTCTTCGACTTCGGCGACCAGGTGAAGTACACCGTCACGGTCACCGATCCCGAGGACGGGACGATCGACTGCGCGTCGGAGAAGATGCAGGCGATCCTCGGGCACGACACCCACGGACATCCGCTCGACCAGTACACCGGCTGCTCGGGAACCGTGCAGACGACGTTGTCCTCGGGACACAGTGACGGCGACAACGTCTTCTACGTCCTCGAAGCGTCCTATACGGACAAGGGCGGCGCGGGTGGTTCCCAGCCGCTGACCGGCCGGGCGCAATCGATCCTGCAGCCCAAGCACAAGCAGGCCGAGTACTTCAACGCCACCGGACGCGTCGCCAGTGGTATCGGCACCGGCACGCCTGGCGTCCAGGTCGAAACCACCAGTGACACCGCGGGCGGGTTCAAGAACATCGGGTTCATCGAAGACGGGGACTACTGGTCCTTCGATCCGGTCAACCTGACCGCGATCGACGCGCTGCGATTCCGCACGGCGTCGGCCGTGGGCGGCGGCACGATCGAAGTCCACAGTGGAACGCCGGACGGCGCGCTGCTCGGCAAGGTCGTCGCACCGGACACCGGTGGCTGGCAGACGTTCACCGACGTCACGCTGCAGCTCACCGCACCGCCGACGACCACCGCGCCGCTGTTCTTCGTGGTGCGCAACCCGGAAGGCAGCACCAGCACGGCGTCGATGCTGAACGTCAACTGGGTCGACTTCCTCGGCAAGGGCGTGACCGCGAACCAGCGGCCGACGATCCAGCTCACCGCCACCCCGACCACCGGTGAAGCACCACTCGCGGTCAACTTCACCAGCGTCGGCACCGACCCTGAGGGCGACAACCCGCTGACGTATAAGTGGAACTTCGGCGTCCCAGGGTCACCGCAACCGTCCACACCGGACTCTTCGTACACCTACCAGACGGCCGGGTCCTACGACGCGACGGTGACCGTCACCGACAGTCAAGGTGCGGCGCGGACCGAACATGTGCCGATCACCGTCGACGCCCCCGGACAGAGCTGCCTCGGCGGCAAGTCCGACAGCTTCGCCGGAACCCAGCTCGACCGGACCAAGTGGACGGTCATCCGGGAGAACCAGGACCTCAGCGTCGGCGGCGGTGCCCTGCACATCCCGACCGCACAGGCCGAGATCTACGGCGGCGACAACAGCACTCCGGTGCCGAACCTCGTCGTGCAGCCCGCGCCGAACGGAGCGTGGGAAGCGACCACCAGGCTGACGCTGGCGGCGCGTGACGCCTACCAGCAAGCCGGTCTCGTGCTCTACGGCGACGACGACAACTACGCGAAGATGGTCCTGGAAGCCCAGGGCGCCAACGACATCAACCGCCGCGTCTTCCAGTTCATCCGTGAAGAACAAGGCGTGCCCAACGAAACCTCGCAGTCCAACGTCGCCGCGCCGGGCTCGGCGTTCAGCGACACGGTGTTCGTCCGGATGGCCAGCGACGGCACCCATGTGACCGGGGCGTACTCGGCCGACGGGGTCAACTGGACGCCGATGCCGCAGACGGACAAGCTGCTCGCCGGGATCACCAACCCGAAGATCGGCCTGATCTCGTTGGCCAGCGGGGGAACCCGCCCGGTCATCGACGCCGCGTTCGACACGTTCCAGCTCACGCCGGACGAGACGGCAGGCCCGGAGGACGAGTTCGACGGCACCTCGCTCGACACCTGCCGGTGGAACACCGTCGTGCGGCCGGACCCGGCCACGCAGCGGGTCACCGGCGGCAATCTCGAGATCGACACCAGCAAGGGTGACATCTACGGCACCGACAACTCGGCGCCGACGAACTTCACCCTGCAGACCCCGCCCGCCGGGGACTGGACCGTCGAGACCAAGGTCGACGGCAGCGCGTTCAACGAGGCCTACCAGCAGGCCGGGCTGATCGCGTACGGCGACGACGGCAACTACGTCAAGGTCGATTACCTGACCAACAACGCACCGGGTTCGACGGTCACTCGCGGCATCGAGCTGCGCGGTGAAATCGGCGACGCGGTGCAGAGCCCGCAGCCGAACGCCAGTGACGTCAACCAAGGCGTGTGGTATCTGCGCCTGGCCAAACAGGGTGACACCTACCGCGGCTTCTACTCCGCAGATGGCAGTGCCTGGACCGAACTCGGGTCGCTGACCAACGCGAGTATCGCCAACGCCAAGGTCGGCCTGTTCGCCTTCGGTGTCAACCAAGCGGCTTCCAAGACGGCCAAGTTCGACTACTTCCACCTGTCGACAGCGCCGATCGACGAGACCGCACCGGTCACCACGGCCGTCAGCGATCCGGCGGCACCCAACGCCGCCGGGTGGTACGGCGGACCGGTCAAGGTCTCGCTGACCGCGGCCGACGAAGAAGGCGGCACCGGCGTCGCCGGGGTCGAGTACAAAGTGGACAGTGGAGCGTGGACGGCGTACACCGCACCGGTCTCGGTGACCGGGGACGGCACGCATACCGTCGCCTACCGCGCCGCGGACCAGGCCGGGAACGTCGAGGCGGAGAAGTCCGTCACGGTGAACATCGACGGCACCAAGCCGACGGCCACGGTGTCCGGGCTCACCGCCGGGCAGATCTACGGGGACAGCCAGGACGTCCGGATCGCCTGGCAGGCCGTGGATGTCACCTCCGGCGTCGGTTCGGTGAGTGCGAC
>Ga0193717_1000815_pt1 | contig 19814 bp, 18 predicted proteins | sample U2c2metaG_FD_145900 | JGI IMG/M metagenome (GOLD analysis project Ga0193717, IMG submission 145900) | Soil microbial communities from a riparian zone of the East river system, Colorado, United States - U2c2 | ecosystem: Environmental > Terrestrial > Soil > Riparian zone | place: USA: East River...
CGCGCACACCCGGTGCCGGGCAACGAGACCGCTGACCGCCGACACGATCGCGTCCTCCAGCGCCGCCTCACCCGCCGGGGTTGGCGCGCGTGCCGTGTCGACCACGTTGCCGTGCCGGTCCACCACCCCGGCCCGCACGCTGGTCCCCCCGATGTCCACGCCGATCGTGGTCCTCGCCCTCAACGGGGATCGTCCGCGCGCCGGAGCGGGATCCGCTGCACCTTCTGCTGACCCGCGGGCTGAGACGGCCGGGGGGTCGGCGTGAAGCCCGGCATGTGCGGCGCGCCCGGCTCCCACCGGTCGGCCAGCACCGCACGCAGCAACGCCACCAGGTCCGCCGCGCCGTCGAGGCCGCGCGTGGCCAGCTCGTTCGGCTCCCCACCCAGCACCCCGACCAGCGCGCACAGCGGACACCAGGTGCACGACCCGGCCGGGTGCTCAGCGGTCGACACTCGGTCCAGCCACGGCCCCGCCCGGTCGCCGACCGCGTCGATCAGCAGCCGCAGCTCCTCGACCAGCCGGCTGCCCGGCTCCGCCCGCTCGGTCACGCCGGCCCTCCCGACTCGAAGCGCAGCACCAGACCGTCCTTGCCGGTCACCGCGTCCGTCACGACATGGCGGCGCAGCAGCACCGGCAGCGCCACCAGCCGCCGCACCCCGTCGACGGTGATCGCCAGCTCGTCGCCGACCCGCACGAGGTCCACATCGGACCCATCGGTCAGCGGCAGCGCGACGGTCAGCTCGTATGCCGAGTCCACGGCCCGGATCGCCAGCAGCGGTGTCGCGAAGGGACCGTCGGAGTCGAGCGGGTCGGCGTCGCCGTACAGGTCGGCGGCGAGCGCCAACAACGATTGCGTGCCAACGGGTTCGGCCGGTCGGTGCTCGACGAGATGCACCGGCAGCCGGGTCGAGGAGTCCAGTTCGGACAGCACGGCGTCCTGCTCGGCGCGCCGCGTGCGCAGCCAGTTCGCCGCCGGCCCGTGCCAGCGTTTCGCTTTGGGCACCAACCGGTTCGCCACCAGACAGTCGACGGTGATCCCGCGCAGCGCGAGCGCGGCGAGCGTCCGCCGGGTCTCGGCCACGACGAGCCGTTCCGGGGTGAGCACGAGCCGCACGGACGTCACCGCCGGGTCGACGAGCAGCCGCCGCAGCGTGCCGAGATGCGCGGCCAGCCGACCGATCGCGTCACGGGATCCCTTGCCCCCCAACGCGATCCGCTTCGGACCGGACAGCCGGTCGAGGTAGCCGGCGATCGCCTCCGGCAGCGCGAGCAGCCGCAGCGTCTCGGCCGTCGGGCCGCAGTCGACGACCACGACCTCCCACGGCCCCTCGGTCGCGAGCCGCGCGACCTCGGTGAGCGCGAGCAGCTCGTCGACGCCGGGCAGCACGGTCAGCTCCGCGGCGTCCAGCTCGTCGAGGCCGAGGCCGGCGAGCGTGCCGCGGAGCTGGCTGCGGATGTCCTGCCAGGACCGGTCGACCAGCCCGCGCGCGTCGACGTGCGCAGCGTACAGGCAGGTGTCCACTTCGGACGGTTCGGACCCGACCGGCACTCCGAAGACGTCGCCGAGGGAGTGCGCCGGATCCGCGGACGCCACCAGCACCTTGCGCCCGCCCACCGCGAGCCGGGCGGCCGTCGCCGCGGCAAGGGTGGTCTTACCGACGCCCCCCTTGCCGGTGAACAGCAATATTCGCACCGGTCGGCCCTGTGTCATGGGTGGCTGCGCTCCTCCACTACCCGCCGTCTTCCCTCCTCCGTGCTCGGCGCTTACACAACACGCCTTGCTCGCGAGCGTCAGTCCAGACGGCGGACGCTCCGTCGCTCCGCTCCCGGGCGGCTTAGTCGCCCTCGACCCGGCGCTTCAGTTCCTTCAGCGCGATATCCATGATCATCTTCTCGGCCTTGCGGCGGAAGAGGCCGATCATCGGCACGGCCAGCTGCACGGACAGGGTGTAGGTGACCCGCGTCTTGTCGTCCTCCGGCGTGAGCAGGTACTGACCCTTCTGCGCCTTCTGCATCTGGCCCTTGACCAGGTGCCACTCGACGGACAGGCCGTCGGCGGACCAGTCGTAGGCGAGCGTGTAGACGTCCTTGAAGGGGCCCGCGTCCAGCTCGAACCGGACCTCGCGACCCCTGCCGTCGTCGAACTCGGCGAGGACTTCGGTCTTCTTCATGGCGTTCGCCCATTCCGGGTACGCCGGGAAGTCCGCGATCACCGCCATGATGTCCTGCGGTGGCGCGTCGACCACGATGGACTGGGTGGACTCGTCGGCCATGCGGGGAGGTTACCCGGTCGTAGCCGTCACCAACGCAGCACGTAGGGCCGCTCGGTGCGTTGGAAGTGGCCGACGTTCGCGCACTCGGTCCGCGACACCCGCGTGCGGAGGGCGAGCGGTTGGTGCACGTGCCCGAACACAGCCCACCTCGGCTGCTGCTTCACGATCAGGTCGAGCAGCGCGGCGGAGCCGAACTCGGACCGCCGGGCGACCACGTCGTAGGTCAGCTCCGGCAGGTCGGGCGGGATGTGGCTGCACACCACGTCCACGTCCGACAGGCGCGCGACGCCCTCGGTGAAGTCGGCCTCGGTGCGCAGGTAGGGCCGGAACACCCCGCCGCGCCGCGGCGCCGTCCCGGGCGCCAGGAGCGCGCCGCCGACGAAGCCGAACCGCAGCCCGCCGAGCTCGACCACCTCGCCGTCGAGCACCTGGATCCCCTCGCGGGCGAACTCGGGCCACAGGTCGGGCACGTCGACGTTGCCCGGCGTGGCGTAGGTCGGCGCGGTCATCGCGGCGAACAGCTTGCCGTACTGCTCGCGGACCGCGTCCTCGATCACCCGGCCGGGGTCGCCGAGCCCGCTCCACAGCGCCCTGGCGAACGTGGGCAGGTCGGCAGGCCGCTCGCGCCGCAGCCGCGCGAACTCGGCCACCGTCGCCGCGCCGAACACCGCGCCGAGGATGCCGCCGCCGTGGTCGTGGTAGTCCACGAAGTCGATCAGGTCGCCGAGCACGAGCAGCGCGTCCGCGCCGTCCCCGGCCCTGGCCAGCGCCTCGGCGTTGCCGTGGACATCCGAAACCACGTGAACCCGCACAGCGCCTTTATAGCCCAGCGCGGTCCAGCGGCGGCGTACCCGGCGGTCGACCGTCCTCGAGCACGAACTTGAGGTCGAGCGCGACGCCCTTCGCCGCGCGCTGGCGGCGGCCGATCTCCTTCTGCGCCTGCCCCACCGTCCCCGGCGGGAAGTCCGCACGCAGGAAGTAGTGCAGCAACGTCCCGTCAAGCACCGGCTCGAGCCAGATCTCCATGGTGCCGACCAGCGCGCCGCGCACGGTCCACCGCAGACACTCCGCGCCGCGGTCGGCGTACACCTCGAGCTCGAGGTCGGGCCAGAACCGGCGCCAGGCACGACGGTCGGCGAACGCGGCGGCGACCGAGCTGGGCGGCACGACCAGGAAGGTCTCGTCGATGACATCCACGGCAGGCACGCGGTGCAGCATGTCACGGCCTCGAAACGCGCCGCACGCACCGGCACGCTAGTTTTCCGGTGTGACCGACGAGGAAAGCCTGACCGACATGGTCTGGGCCAACGCGGAGCGGTTCGGGGGCACGATCGGGTTCCGGCGCCGGGCCGGCGGCTCCTGGATGGACGTGACCACCCGCGAGTTCGCGACGCAGGTGCTCCAACTGGCCAAGGGCATGATCGCGGCCGGGCTGCGCCCCGGCGACCGGATCGCGCTGCTGTCCGGCACCCGGTACGAGTGGTCGCTCTTCGACTTCGCGAGCTGGTTCGCCGGCTGCCAGACCGTGCCGATCGACGCGTCGGCGACCGCTGCGGAGGTCGAGTGGATCCTGTCCGACTCCGGCGCGTGCGCGGTCGTCGTCGAGACCGCGGCGCACCGCGAGACCGTCCGGCGGGTCGTGGACCGGCTGCCCGAGGTCGCGTGGGTGTGGCAGCTCGACGGCGGGGTGCACGAGGGTGACGAGGACGTGCCGGCGGCGGTCGACGAGCTGACCGCGCTCGGCAAGCAGATCTACGACGACCGCGCGCACGAGCGCAGGCTCGCGGTGCGGGCCGACGACGTCGCCACGGTCGTCTATCCGGACGGCGACCACCCGAAGCGGGTGGAGCTGACCCACGGTGACCTGCTCGCCGACGTGCGCGCGACGATCGCGGCGTACCCGCGTCTGCTGCGTGCCGGCAACTCGCTGCTCGTGCTGCTGCAGCTCGCGGACCTGCCGGCCCGGCTCATCTCGCTGTGCTGCGTGTACACCCGCACCACGCTCGGCCACGGCCCCGACACCGACGACCTGTTCACCGACCTCGGCGTGTTCCGGCCGAGGGTGATCGTGGCGGACACCGAGCTGCTCACGCGGTTCCACGACTCGGCGCGGGCCAAGGCGTACGCCGACGGCGCCATGTTCGTGTTCGACACGGCCGAGGCGGTCGCCATGGACTACGGCGCAAGGGGCGGCGCCGGCTCGCTCGCGCTGCGGCTCAAGCACGCCGTCGCCGACCGGGTCGTGTACCCGAAGCTGCGCGCGGCCTTCGGCGGCCGGTGCGTCGCGGCGCTCACGTCCGGCGACCCGCTGCCGGCGGATCGGATGAACTTCTTCGGTGGCATCGGCATCGACGTCCACGAACTGGCGAGCTCGCGAGCCGGCTGACTCCTCCCGTGCAGCGGATGTGTCGATCCGTGCAGCACGGCTTCCTCGTGGTCCCGCGCGGGCCGATCGTGGCTGTCATGGACAGCAGAGTGATCGCGCGTGAGGTCGCCGGGCAGCTGATCGCGCACCGCAACAAGCTCGCGGGCAAGGCGGCGGACGCGTACCAGGCGCACGCGGCGCTGGACCTGGCCGCGAAGACGGTGTCGCAGCACCACGCCGACCACAAGTCGACGGCGGCGACCGCGACCAGCCACTGGGACGGCGACAGCGCCGCGGGCTTCGACCGCAGGGCGAAGAAGTTGACCACCGCACTCGGGACGACGTCCGCCTCGGCCACCAAGGGCGCGGAGATCGTCGCGACGACCGCGGCCTCGCTCGACACGAACCACAAGGCGGTCGTGAACCTCGTCGAGGAGTACACGACGAAGGCGGCCGCGCTGCTCGACGGCGCGCGGGCCGTGCAGGGCGCCGGTTCGCGGGCGGCCGTGCTGAAGGCGGTCGGGCAGGTCGTCGACCTGGTGCGGACGTACACGAACGAGTCGACCACGCACCTGCGCACGGTGCAGCGGGAGATGAAGGACGCGGCGGCGGGGCTGCGCAAGCTCGAGCGCCGCGTCGAGCACGACGGCTTCGTCGACCCGGGGCACAAGAAGCAGCACACGGCACCCGCGCCGCGTCATGACGCCAAGGGCAAGGGCAAGGGGACCGGCGACCTCCAGAACAAGATCAAGAAGCTGGCGCAGGGGCAGCTCGGCTATCACGAGGGACCCGGCAACGCGAACAAGTACGGCCCCAAGGGCTACTGGTGCTCGAACTTCGCGACATGGGTGTGGCAGAAGTCGGGCGTCGACATCGGGATCCTGCCGTTCACCGGCGACGTCTACGACTGGGGTCGTGCGCACGATCTCGCGTACGGGAAGAACAGCCTCGACCAGGCGCGGCCGGGTGATGTGCTGCTGTTCGGCACCGGGCCGCAGAGCCCGACGACGAGCACGCACATCGGGATCGTGGAGAGCGTGGACGGCAACAAGGTGACGCTGATCGAGGGCAACTCGGCGGACAAGGTGCAGCGGGTGACACACACGCTGTCCAGTTCGACGTTCTACGGAGGAGTGCACCCGAAGTGACGGAGATCAAGGGGCACGCGGCGCACCGCGGCGTGGCGGTTTCTGTTCATCCCGGCGGTTCGCTGGCCGAGCTGACACTGTCGTCGGCGGCACTCGACCTCGGCGCGTCGGTGCTCGCGACGTCGGTCCTCGAGGCGGTCGCCGAGGCCACAGCCCTCGCGAACCAGCGGACGAAGCACGCGCTGCGGGAGGCCCTGGTCGGGCTGGACCTGACCGTGCTGGGACTCGACCAGTCCGAAACGCTGACCGAACGGGTCGAGTCGACCGTGCCGAACACCTGGCAGGCGTCGTGACCGACTACGAAGCGTGCAGCGTGGACGAGCTGATCGAGCTGGGCGCGGCCGCCGCGGACGGGGTCTTCGACCGACTCGGCGCCATCACGGCCACCGCGGCGGACGACGGCATCACGGTGCGCGTGAACCTGGAGGGCTGCCTCGTCGGGCTGGAGCTGTCGCCACACGCACTCGCCGCCGGCCCGGCCGCGCTCGCCGCGTCGATCTTCCGGCTCACCCAGGAGGCATCGGCGACGGCGCTGAACGCCGGCATCGAGGTGCTCGCTCCGGAGGTCGGCGCGGAGCTGACCGCGGAGCTGCGTGGGCTGGTCCTCCCCCCGCCGGCGCCAGAGCCTGCTGCCACTGCGCCGACCGCCGCGCCGCGCCGGCCGGTGGTCGAGGACGATTTCTCGACAGTCGAGAGCTGGGCCGTCCCGCACTGAGAGGCTTGGCCTCCGGCCCGGAGGCTTGGCCTCCGGCCCCGTTTTCCAGCCTAGCTGCGGGCACCGACAGTTCCGGCGCGCTGGGACGTGGTTGTCCACAGGCGTTCCGGTTGTCCACAGCGACCCGGCAACGCCCTGTTTCTGTCGGTGGTCGCCGGTAGCGTGGTTCGAGGGGGCCAGCGGCCACGCCAGGGGTTCGATCAACATCGTGGCTGCTGATGAGCGGTGGCCACCCCGGTGCGGTGGCCGCGTCCCGGGACCACTGCCCGGATGCTGGCGGCGAACGGCACCTCTGGGACATCGGTCATGCCGTGAAAGGCGCGTTGAGGGCACCCAGTGCCCTGAACGCGCCTTTCACGGCACGCCTGTCGGCCCCCCGACCCCCATCCACCCATCGGCTCTCACCGACAGCGGCCACACCCGCTGGTCAGAACGCGGAGCCGGCCAGCAGGCGGGACAGGCGGCGTGCCATGTCCGACCAGCGCCAGTGCCGGGAGACCCAGCGGCGGCCCGCCTCGCCCATCTCCGATGCCCACGTCGGGTCTGCGAGTAGGTCGGCGACGGAGGTCGCGATCGTGGTCAGGTCTCTGCCGTTGACCACGGAGCCGGTGACGCCGTCCAGGACGGTCTCCGGGGCGCCGCCGGAGTTCCCCGCGACCACCGGCAAACCGGACGCAGATGCCTCCAGATACACGATGCCGAGGCCCTCGACGTCCAGTCCACGGCCGTGTGTGCGGCACGGCATGGCGAACACGTCACCCGCGACGTAGTGCGCGGGCAGCTCCTCCTGCGGCACGCGCCCGGCGAACACCACATCCGACGCCACGTCCAACTGGGCCGCCAGCGACCGCAGCCGATCTTCGTACGGACCACCGCCGACCAGCAACAACGCCGCCTCCGGGACCCGCCTGCGGATGGCCGGCAGCGCCCGGATCAGCATGTCCTGCCCCTTGCGCGGCCACAGCCGGGACACGCACACGACGGTCGGCCGGTCGCCGAGGCCGTAGCGGGTCCGGATCTCCTTGCGGGCCGCGAAGTTCGGCTGGAACTGCTCGGTGTCCACCCCGGATGGCAGGTGCTCCAGCGCCGCCATCGGGCCGAACGCGGCCGCGAACCGGGACCGCGTGTACTTGCTGACGAACGTCACGACATCCGACGTCGAACCGATCCGGTGCAGCGCCTGCCGCGCGGCCGGCAGCATCGACCAGCCAACCTCGTGCCCGTGCGTGCTCGCGATCACCCGCCGCGCACCCGCGCCGCGCAGCGATGGCCCAAGCAAGGCGAGCGGGGCGGCCGCGCCGAACCACACGGTGTCGCAGCCCTCCGCACGCAGGATCTCCTTCGCCCTGCGCGCGACGCCCGGGGTCGGCAGCATCAGGCTCGACGGGTGGCGCACGACCGGGAACGGCTGCGCCGCGTCGAACTCGCGGGCCCCCTCCCACGCCGGCGCGTAGACGACCAGGTCGTCGTCGGGCAGCCGGGTCGCCAGCGCGTGCAGGTAGGACTGGATCCCACCGGGTCGCGGCGGGAAGTCGTTGGTCACCACCAGTGTCCGAGGCACCGGCAAACCCTACTTGAGCGCGTCCCGCAGGTAGGACTGCCAGCCCTCGATGAGCGCGGCACGGTCGCCGCCGAGCACCTCACGCAGCATGTCGTCGGTCTCGCTGGCCGACACCGGGCCCGCCGCGGCGAGCGTGCGGTACATCTCGATCAACGTCTTCTCGCCCCAGCGGTCCGCGACGTAGCGGGCGAGCGACCAGCTCTGTTGGTAGGCCAGGTCCAGGTCGGGGCCACGGGAGCGGAACGCGCGGTCCTCTGGCAGCGCCGATGGCCCGTCGCCCTGCCGGACCCGTTTGGCCAGGTCCGGCGCGCCCTCGGCGAGCGTGACGCCGCTGTCGCGGTAGCCGACGTAGTCCGCGAAGCCCTCCAGCAGCCACGTCGGCGAGCCGTCCACGGTGTCCGCCCGCGCCGCCAGGTGGGTGATCTCGTGGCGCAGCACCACCCGCAGCGACGCGATCGACAGCGCCCGCACGCCGGACGGGCTGAGCACCACCCGCTGGCCGGCGACCGTGCGGGTAGCGTTGTCGACCCGGTCGGCGACCGCGACCGCGACGACCGACTCGACCGGGAAGTCCGGGCCGACCAGCGCCCGCATCTCACCCGGCGAGTCCGGCAGCATCAGCGCCACCCGCTGCGACCACTTCGTCGGCCACAGCTCGCTGACCGCCTGCACGGACGGGTCCAGCTCGCGCACCAGGCGATCCACCATCGGCTGGCTGCCAGGGTGGCTCAGGATGATGCCGTGCTCGGTCGCGGTCACCACGGAGGGCGCGAAGTCCCACGGGCCCCGCCACGTGCGCCGGCCGAGGGTGTCGAGCGCGTTGTCCGAACGCAGATACCAGGCGTCGCCGTGGCGGGCGAACAGGTAGCCCATGGGCCGGTCGGTGGCGATGACGTCCCCGCCACGCAGCGCGTACCGCAGGTCGACGGCGGGGGCCCACAGCTCGTCGGACGGCGTCGCGGTCACCCGGTCCGGCAGCTCGGTGACGTCGAGGGCGTCGTCGGCGTGGAGCCGGTAGCTCCACTCGTCGAACGGCACGCCGGCCAGGTTCTCGAAGAGCCGACGCTGGTTCCCGACGAAGCTGTCGTCGGCGGTCGGGTCGACGGTGGCGAGGAACGCCGGCTCGTCGCGGTTCGCCACGGCCAGCGCGCGGCGGTGCAACAGGTCGGTGACGGCGTCGGTGCGGGTGGCCTCGGCGTGGTCGACCGGCGGGGCCGGGCTGACCGCGCCCATCGGCTGACCGGGACCGGCAGCCGGCCCCGACGCCGGCTCGCCGGCGGGCAACGACACGAGCGTGAGCCCACCAAGGACGGCGACGACGACCGCCGCGCCGAGCCAGGTCCGGATCTCCGCCCTCCGCTGCACGGTGCTGATGCTATGCGGAAAAACTTCTCGGGGCCGACGCGAAACGCGCCGGCCCCGAGGAGTTCGATCTCTGTCGACGTCAGCCGGTGATACGCCTGGCGCCGAGGTAGTCGCTACCACCGCCACTCGTCGCGGCGCCCGTCTTGACGGGCGTGCCCGACGTGGACGCGTGGACGAGCTGGCCGTCGCCGACGTACATGGCGACGTGGTGGATCGAACCCGGGCTGCTGCCGTAGAACAGCAGGTCACCCGGCATGAACTGACCATCCGTGACTGCCTTGCCGTAGCCGTACTGGCCACGGCTCGAGTGCGGCAGGCTGACGCCGACCTGCTTGTAGGCCCACATCGTGAGGCCGGAGCAGTCGTAGTTGTTCGGACCGGCAGCGCCCCAGACGTACATCTTGCCGCGCTGGGACATGGCGGCCTTGGCCGCCTCGCCACCAGCACCTGGGAAACCGAGATAGACGCTGTTGTCGTCCGAACCAGCCAGGGTGCTCTTGTCCGCGCCGGACAGCTCGTTGTAGGCCTTCTTGACCTGATCGATCTGAGCGTCCAGATCGGTCTTGGTCTGCGTGACCTTGTCGGTGAGCTGCTGGGCCGCCGTCGTCGCGTCCTGTGCGCGCTTCTGGGCGTCCGCGGCCTTGCCCTGGGCGTCCGCTGCCATGTTCACCGCACCGGTGAGCTTGGACAGCGCCTCCTCGTTGTCGGAGGCGATGACGCCGAGCGCCGAAGCGCGCTCAAGGAAGTCCTCCGCCGAGGACCCCGTGAGCAGGGCGGACAGCTTGTTGAACCGCGCACCCTGGAAGGACGCGCTGGTCAGGTTGTCGACCTGACCCCGGAAGGCCTCCTCGTCGGCAGCGGCCTGGGCCTGCGCGGCCTGTGCCGCGTTCAGGTCCGTGGTGGCCTGGGCCAACGCGGCGTTCTTCGTGTCGAGGTCGGTCTTCGCGGCCAGCAGATCCTCGTTCACCTGCTCGGACTGCGCGGTTAGCTGCTGGTACTGAGCGAGTGCCTCCGATGCGTTGCTCGGTGGCGGGGGCTGCTGATGGGCGGGGGGGATTGCGAACGCCGGCGCTGGGACGAGGGTCAACAGAGCCGCTGCGGCGGTGACACTCAACCCGGCACGGAATCCGCGCTTCGTTCGTTGCGACGCCACGTCGCGCGTGTCTCCCTTACATCCGAACCGCCGACCGGGCGGAGCTTGACAATGGACTACCGCAACAGCGGTCGTCCTTCGTCAGTGCGCTCCACCCACCGTGGGGGAATCCGGTCCAGCCCCCCGACAAGGCTGACTTCGGCGGCGATCTCGCGTAGTCGCCTCGGGGTGGGCCACTGTCGGCCGCGAGATCTCGGACAGGTTACGAAACGTGAGCCGATGCGTCTACCTGGCCCACCGAAAAAATTGGTTCGGACCCCCTCGGACACCAATGGAGCAGTGGTAACTCCGATCTGTGACTACGACAACACCTGAGTTCACCGGCTTGTGTCATGGTCGGTACGCCGCTCGGCGACGCAGGTCGACCACTCGGCGACCAGCGTTTTCGGCCGCGCGTGTCACGCGGTCTTGTCGATCGACTCGAGCCGCAGCCTGGGCACTATCCCGGCGCGCCCGAGAGCGTCGATGGCACGCTGCTCGGACACGTCCAGCTCCACGTTCGGCGGCGCCCCAGCAACACGCTGACGACACAGTCGCCACAGGCCAGACCCCGCACCACGCAGCTGTCGCAATCGATGATCATCCCGGGCTCCCCACGTCGTTTCGACCTCATACGGCGGAGGTTATGCGACAGCACCGACAATTTCGGGGTTCGCCCAGGTCAGCGCCCACTTCTGGACGCATTTCGGCACGCTGGGAACCCCGCTTCCCGACCGTCTCCCCGCCGCGCGGCGGGTTTAGCGGAACACCCGAGGAATCCGGCGGGAATCGAATCCGCTCCCCCGTCGGAGAGGACGGCCGCGCGGCGGGAAACCGGCCCCGAGAAAGCACGGAATCGGCCGCTTCCGGCCATGCCGGGGCGGCGCGCACCCTCGACCACCCGCACCGCAGCTCACCGACCGCCCGTCGCCTTCCGGCGACAAGCTCAGGATCCGGTGAACTCCCAGTGCCACGGCTCCTCACGGCCCGCACCGGGCCGCGCCCACGGCGGGTTCGACCAGCCGAACACCGGCGCGTTCGCCGCCAGCCACGTGTACTGCGCCGAACCGAACGACTGCGCGCCGCCGCACAGGTCCACGGCGAGGCCCCACCCGTGGTTGCTCGTGCCGGGGACCGCGGCGAGCGCCGGCTTCTGTCCGTACAGGCGGATCTGCGACTCGAACGTCCGGTAGGAGTCGGTGACGCACAGCCGCTGCCCGAACGCCTCCCCGTACGCCTGGTCGAGTGCCCCGAAGGCCGCCGCCGCGTCGCAGCGGAGCAGGTGCGCACCGACGCCGAGCTGGCACAACGCCGTCCGCGGGATGAAACCGTTCGGGTAGCCGCCCCACGCGCCGGCCGCCTCCCCTGCCGCACGCGGCGGCACCGTGACACCGCCGCACCGCCACGCGAGACCGCCGTCGGTCGCCTTCGGCACCGCGCGAGCGGGCACCTTCGACAGCGCGGGCCTGGCGAACCCCAGCACGTCGGCCGGCAGATCGGTCACCACGACCCCGGCGAGCCGCGCGTCGGCCGTCAGCATGGTCCGACCGTCCAGCACGATCCCGACGCCCTGCGTGCCGTACCGCTCCGGCCCGAGGAACACCAGGTCACCGGGCTGCGCGTCGGCTCGCGGGATCGGGGCGAGCACCGCGAACTGGTCCGCGACCCCGGCCGGCGCCGCGTCGCCGTACACCGCGCGCACGAGCCCGTCGCACGAGTACGCCGTCGGCCCGACACCGCCCTGACCAGGCACGTACGGCCTGCCCAGCGCCCCGACGGCCGCCGTGACCGCCGCGACCGTCTCGGCCGGCAGCACCAGCAGCCGCTCGCCGGACGGCAGGAGCCGCTGTGCCGCGCCGCCCTGCGCCAGTGCGGTCAGACCGGCCGGCAGCCGGTTCGGGTCCCGCAGGTCACGGGCCGGTGGCGGGATCACCCCGGACGCGCTCAGCCGGTCGAGATAGGCCTGCCAGTTGCCGGCGGTCGTCGTGTTGCGCCGCTGCTGCGCCTGCTGCTGCTCGACCACGGCCGCGTTGGTGTCGGCCACGATCCCGCGCAGCTCAGAGGACACGGCGGCGGCCCGGTTGCTCGCGTCGGAGCCGCGTCGGTCCAGGTCGGCCTTGCGCAGGCCCGCGGCGTCCTCGCTGGCCTGCGCGGTCGACTCGGCCCGCGCCGCGGCGCGCTGCCTGCGCACGGCGCCCGCGAGCCGCTCGTCCTGGTCGGCACGCAGGCGGTCAAGCAGGCCGGCGCCGTCGAGGAACTCGCTCGGGTCACCCGCCGACAACAGGGCACGCAGTTCGGCGGGCTGTGCCAGCGACGAGAACACGGCGGCCGAGTACGTGTCCACGTCCGACTGCTGCTCGGCGACCACCTCGTCGGCGGCCGCCCGCTCGGCCCGTGCCGTGTCCGCGACGCCGGTCGCGTCGGTCAGCTCCCGCTCGGCGGCGTGGATCTGCCCGGCAAGGTCGGTCAGCTCCCGCTGGACGTCACCCGCGGTGCGTTGGAGCCGGGCGACCTCGGGATCGGCGAACGCGGCGCCCGGCCGCGGGTCGGTCGACGCGCCGGGCGGACCGCCCTCGACGGGCTGCGCGGCCGTGACCGCCGGGGTGGCGAGCAGGACGGCGCAGGCCACCAGTGCGACCGCACCGCGCACGTCCACCTCCGTTGGCTATCCCTACCGCGTACAACGAGGAGGCGATCCGTCAGCTACGGCCGATACGCGCGATCAGGACCGCGGACGGGACCGGGTGCGCGCCGCGCCTGCGCACCGAGTCGGCGACCGCGCGGTCGGAGGTGACCACGATCACCGGCCGCCCCTCCGGCTCCGCGGTCACGAGCGCGCGGATCACGTCGTCCGCGAGCACGCCGGGATCGCTGAACAGCACCCGCACGCCTCGCGGCGCGGTCGTCGGCACGGCGACCACGCCCGCGCCGTCGAACACGAGCGTCACCTCGGCCGACGTGCGCGCCGCGAGTGCCGCAAGCTGCCGGATCAGTCGTTCGCGCTGGTCGGAGAGGGACAGCTCGGGGTAACCGGTCTTGGTGACGTTGTAGCCGTCCACGACCACGTGCACCGACGGCAGCGACAGCAGCCGTTCGAGCGCCTGGGGGTCCTCGACGCGACTGACCGCGCCGTGCGCCGCGGTGGCGCCCCGCACCAGGTCGGCCGGCCGCGGCCCGGACCCGCCGAGCGCCAGCTCACGGCGCAGCCCGGTGACCGCGCCGTCCAACGTGTCCACCAGCAGCGCGAGCCGGACCTCGTCGGCCTGCCGGGCCTCCCGAGCCGACTGCCGCGCGATGTCCGCGTCCGACTCGGCCCGCTCCGCGCGGGCGCGCTCGGTCTCGGCACGCTCCCGCTCGCGGTCCCGCTGGTCGGTCAACACGGCCACCTCGGCCGTCGCCTCGGCGCGGATCCGCTCGATCTCGGTGCCGGCCCGGTCGGCCTCGTCGCGTGCCGTGCGTACCCGGACGCCCTGTTCCCGCAGACGTTTGCGCAGCCGTTCGAGCTCGACCTCGCCCTCCCCGCGGACCCGGTCCACCGCACCCTGCACCGAGTCCAGCTCGCCCCGCAGCTTCGCGAGCTCGGTCTCGGCCCGCTCGGCCCGCACCATCGCGGAGTCCCGCTGCGCACGCAGGCCTGCGTCCGACGCGCGGCGCGCGACCAGCTCCAGGTAGTGCGGGGCGGCGTCCTCGCCGAGCAGGACGGCCGCCGAGGCGACCGCGGTCGGGTCGTCGCCGGTCAGGTCCAGCGTCGCGGGCCGGTGCTCGCGGCACCACTCGACGACCGCCGTGCGGAAGGCGACCGAGTCACGCAGGCTCGCGATGATCGCGCCGGCGCCGAGCCGCGCCCGCTTGGCAGGGGTGAACCTGGCGACCGCGCGCAGCTGTTGGGGCACGTCCACCTTGGGCAACGCGCCGAGCGCCTCGGCGCCCAGCTCCGCGATGCGGGTACGGACCGCGTCCGGCAGCGCCGTCCAGTCCACAGTGGACCGCGCCGTCCCTTCGTCGGGCACGTCCTCGTCGCCGTCCGGCCCGGACGGCTCGTGCGGGACGGGGTCGACCGGTCCCACCGGTTGGATGGACGGTGCCATCCCAACAGGCTAGTCGGCTGGTCGCGGAGCCACCGACCGGCTTTTGTCGGTGCCCTGGTCTAGCTTCCCGGGCATGACGAATCCGGCGGCGGGCGCCCAGCTCGCGTTCGACGAGCTGGGCACCCCGTTGCGCTCCACCACCTTCGTCGTGTTCGACCTGGAGACCACCGGGGTCAGCGACGAGGACACGATCACCGAGTTCGGCGCGGTGAAGGTGCGCGGCGGCGAGGTGCTCGGCGAGTTCGCGACGCTCGTGGACCCCGGTCGCGGAATTCCGCGGGAAGTGGTGTCCCTGACCGGGATCACCGACGCGATGGTGTACGCCGCGCCCCGTCTGGACGCGGTCTTACCGGCGTTCCTGGAGTTCATCAGCGGTGCGGTGCTCGTGGCGCACAACGCCGGGTTCGACACCAACTTCGCCCGCAAGGCGTGCGAGCGGCACGGCTACCGCTGGCCCAAACCGGCGGTGGTGTGCACGGTCAAGCTCGCCAGACGGGTGCTGACCAGGGACGAGGCCCCGAGCTGCCGGCTGTCCGCGCTCGCGCAGCTCCTCGGCTCCAGCACCTACCCCAACCACCGGGCGCTGTCGGACGCGCGGGCGACCGTCGACGTCTTCCACACCCTGCTCGAGCGGGTGGGCAACCTCGGCGTGCACACGCTCGAGGAGCTGCGCGACTACATCCCGGACGTCACACCGGAGCAGCGGCGCAAGCGGTCCATGGCCGCGCACCTGCCGAACGAGCCGGGGGTGTACCTGTTCCGGGGGCCGAGCGAGGAGGTGCTGTACGTCGGCACCGCGGTCGACCTGCGCAGGCGGGTGCGGCAGTACTTCACGGCGAGCGAGACGCGGCGGCGGCTGCGCGAGATGGTCGCGCTCGCGGTGCGCGTGGACCACGTCGTGTGCGCGCACTCGCTGGAGGCGCAGGTGCGGGAGCTGCGGCTGCTGTCGGCGCACAAGCCGGCGTACAACCGGCGGTCGAAGAACCCGAAGCAGGCGTGGTGGGTGACGCTCACCGACGAGGCGTTCCCCCGGCTGTCGCTGGTGCGGTTGCCGCGCGACGGCGCGCTCGGGCCGTTCCGGTCGCGGGGGCTCGCGGAGGACGCCATGGTGGCGTTGCAGGACGCGACGGGCATCCGGCCGTGCACGGTGCGGATCCCGGCGCAGCGTGCGTCGGCGCAGCCGTGCGCGCTCGCCGAGCTACACCGGTGCGCGGCGCCGTGCGCGGGCCGGCAGAGCGTCGTCGAGTACCTGCCGTCGGTGTCGGCGTTCGACACGCTGATCGCTGGGCAGCGGCTCGACCCGTTGCGGATGCTGGAGCGGCGGCTGCGGGAACACTCGGCGGCCCAACGGTTCGAGCAGGCCCGGTTCGACCGCGACCGGCTCAGCGTCCTCGTGCGCGCGCTCGACCGGGGTCAGCGGCTGGCCGCGCTCGCCGCCGTGCCGGAGCTGATCGCCGCGCGGCCGGACGGCAAGGGCGGCTGGGAGTTCGCGGTGGTGCGGCACGGCAGGCTGGCGTCGGCGGGGGTCGCGCCGCGCGGGGTGCCGCCGATGCCGGTGGTCGACATGCTCGCCGCGGCCGCCGAGACGGTGTTACCCGGCGAGGGCCCGTTACGCGGCGCGCCCGCCGAGGAGGTGGGGATCGTGCTGCGGTGGCTGGATCGCCCCGGCACCCGGATGGTTCGATGCTCACAGCCATGGACCGAGCCGGCCATGGCGGCCGCGAGCTGGCGTGGTTGGCTCACCAGAGCCGATGCGGCACGCAGCACGGAGGTGCGCGAGTGGGCGACCCGTTCGACGTGACCGCGGCTGGACAGTTCGACGGCTCGGGGTGGACATCAGTGACGGTGACCAGGTGACCAAGTTCGACGTGATCGCGGCTGGACAGTTCGACGGCTCGGGGTGGACATCAGTGACGGTGACCAGATGACCAAGTTCGACGTGATCGCGATGGGACGGCTCGGGGTGGACATCTACCCGCAGCAGATCGGGGTCGGTCTCGCGGACGTGGACACGTTCGCGAAGTACCTCGGCGGTACGGCGGGCAACGTGGCGGTGGCCGCCGCGCGGCACGGCAGATCGGTGGCGCTGGTCAGCCGGACCGGCGAGGACCCGTTCGGGGAGTACCTGCACCGCGCGCTGCGGGAGTTCGGCGTCGACGACCGGTACGTCACCGGCGTGCCGGACCTGCCGACGCCGGTGACCTTCTGCGAGATCTTCCCGCCGGACGACTTCCCCATCTACTTCTACCGCTTCCCCAAGGCGCCGGACCTGGTGATCCACGAGCACGAGCTGGACGTGGCCGCGATCCGGTCGGCGCGGATCCTGTGGGTCACCACCACCGGTCTGTGCCAGGAGCCGAGCCGGTCCGCCACCCTTGCCGCGCTGCGGGCCCGCGAACCCGGCACGCTGACGGTGCTCGATCTCGACTACCGGCCGGTGTTCTGGTCCTCCCGCGAGGAGGCAACGCACTGGGTTCAGAAAGCGCTTCCGCACGTCACGGTGACCGTCGGCAACCTCGACGAGTGCGAGACGGCGGTCGGCGTCCGCGAGCCGCACGCGGCGGCGAAAGCGTTGCGCGACAAGGGAGTCACACTGGCTGTGGTGAAGCAGGGTCCGGACGGGGTACTGGCCGTCGACGACACCGGCTCGGTCGAGGTGCCGCCGGTGCCGGTCGAGGTGGTCAACGGTCTCGGCGCGGGCGACGCGTTCGGCGGCGCGCTGTGCCACGGCCTGTTGTCCGGTTGGGACACCAAGCGGATCATGCGGTTCGCCAACGCGGCGGGCGCGATCGTCGCGTCCCGGCTGTCGTGCTCGGCGGCGATGCCCACCACGGCCGAGGTCGACGCGGCGGTGACCGATGCCGGCTGAGTGGCCGTCCACAGAGGTGCTGGAGTCGACGTTGCGGGACATCACCGACACCCGTGCGCGGCGGCCGGAGACGATCGCCGAGCTGGCCGGCGCCCGCACCCGGCGCGCGTCGCCGCTCGGCGAGCGCGGCAAGGCGTTGATCATCGCGGCGGACCACCCGGCGCGTGGGTCGCTGCGGGCCGGCTCGGACCCGCTCGCCATGGCCGACCGGGCCGACCTGCTGATGCGGCTGTGCGTCGCGCTGGCCCGGCCCGGGGTCACCGGTGTGCTCGGCACCGCCGACATCCTCGAGGACCTGCTGCTGCTCGGCGCGCTGCACGACCGCAGCGTGTTCGGCTCGATGAACCGCGGCGGTCTGGCGGGCGCGAGCTTCGAGCTGGACGACCGGTTCACCGGCTACGACGTCACGTCGATACTCCGGTCCGGTTTCGACGGCGGCAAGATGCTGCTGCGGATAGACCTGTCCGACGACCGGACCGCGCCGACGCTCGAGGCGTGTCGGCGCACTGGCGGACGAGCGGCTGATCGCGATGGTCGAGCCGTTCATGTCACGCCGCACCGACGGCCGCCTGCACAACGACCTGTCCGTGCCGGCGGCGACCACGGCCGTCGCGGTCGCGGCCGGGCTGGGCGCCACCTCGGCGTACACGTGGCTGAAGGTGCCGGTGATCGGCGACGGTGGCGAGGACATGGCGCGGGTGCTCGCCGCGTCGACGCTGCCGACGCTGTTGCTCGGCGGCGAGGTCGCCGCTGACCAGGACGCCACGTACGCCCGCTGGTCGGCCGCGCTGCGGCTGCCGACCGTGCGGGGGCTGGTAGTGGGCCGGTCGCTGCTGTACCCGCCCGACGGTGACGTCGCGGCGGCCGTCGACACGGCCGCGGGGCTGCTGTGAACCACGTGCTCGTCTCACCGGACTCGGCGGGCTGGACGTACTGCGGGCTGACCGTCTTCACACTGGCGCCCGGTGAGTCCCGGGAGGTGGCGACCGGCTCGGCGGAGACGCTGGTGCTGCCGCTGTCGGGCGGCTGCACGGTGACGGTCGACGACCACGTCTTCGACGTGACCGGTCGGCCGTCGGTCTTCTCGGCGACCACCGACTTCGTGTACCTGCCCCGCGACGCGACCGCCCAGGTGTCCAGTGTGGACGGTGCCAAGCTGGCACTGCCGTCGGCGGTGTGCGAGCGGCGGCTGCCGGCCCGGCACGTGCCGGCGGCGGACACCCCCGTGGAGCTGCGCGGCGCGGGCCGGTGCAGCAGGCAGGTCAACAACTTCTGCACACCCGCCGCATTCGAGGCGGACAAGCTGATCGCGTGCGAGGTCCTCACGCCGGGCGGCAACTGGTCCTCCTACCCGCCGCACAAGCACGACGAGGTCGGCGAGCACGAGTGCGAGCTGGAGGAGATCTACTACTTCGAGGTCGCCGGCGGCGGCATGGGCTACCAGCGGGTGTACGGCACCGAAGAACGCCCGATCGACGTGCTGACGGAGGTCCGCACCGACGACGTGGTCCTGATCCCGCACGGCTGGCACGGTCCGTCGATGGCGACGCCGGGCTACGACCTGTACTACCTGAACGTCATGGCGGGTCCCGGTACCGAACGCCAGTGGCTGATCAGCGACGACCCCGCACACGGCTGGATCCGGGAGACATGGGAGTCGGAGCAACTGGACGAACGGCTGCCGTTCTACCGCTGACCGTCCACTACTCCTTTTGTGCACCGTGGTAACGGATTGCCGCGTTGGACGACCCTCATGAAGGCGAAAACATCGCCGCCGCGGCCGGTCGAACAAAGCGGCCGTGCCCGAACTCGAAAGGCTCAAGCATGAGCGGACCGCTCTTGTTGCGAAGACTCGCAGGCGTCGCCACCGTTGCCACCATCGCCTACACCTACCACGAGTTCGACCGTATCGCGCGCGTGCGCACCCACCCGATGCCCAAAGCCGATTTCGCGAAGCTGAGCCTCGGCGCAAACCTGATGAAGTGGGGCGACCTCAAGAAACCGACGGTTTCAGTCGTCGAAGTGACCGCGGAACCCCAGAAGATTCTCCAGCTCACGGAACTCGCCTTCGAGCGCGGCACCACCCTCGAACCGGAAATGCAGGGCTGGACCGAATTCCTGACCGGCGAGGCGTACCACGCATACCAGCATTTCACCCGCGCACATCCGGTGCCGGCGATGTTCCAGTCGCTGTTCGCCGATACGACCAGCTACCTGCCGTTGCGCGGCCTGCTGTCGCTGTTCCCGCTGTTCGGCGGTGAGGTGCCCTCGGTGCCGAAGTTGACCGACAACCTGGTC
>Ga0193717_1000816_pt1 | contig 19798 bp, 17 predicted proteins | sample U2c2metaG_FD_145900 | JGI IMG/M metagenome (GOLD analysis project Ga0193717, IMG submission 145900) | Soil microbial communities from a riparian zone of the East river system, Colorado, United States - U2c2 | ecosystem: Environmental > Terrestrial > Soil > Riparian zone | place: USA: East River...
CTGCAACCTCCGTGAGACCACCGACAACCGCCGCCGGGTTTCCAGATCATGGGACCACGGCACGCCCACCGGCCTGACACGGCCCAACCGACCCGGCTCGCCGTAACGGCGCTCGGCTCTGGGCCAGGAGGCAGGTCGTCGGGCGGTCCGGAATTTCCCCCTAACGCGCGGAGTGGGTTGAGCGATCACCGGCGGGGCGACAAGGGGGGATCGATGAGGCGAGTTCTTGTGCTGGCGGCCGGTGTCGCGGTGGTGGCCGCCGGGGCCACGGCGACAGTCATGGCGATACCGGGCAGCGATCCGACACCGAACGTCAGCGCGGCGGCCGATGAGTGCACGGTCGAGCCGGGCAAGCTGCCGCCCGGCAGGTACGAAGCGCCGTTGGCGATCTCGCGCCAGGTCGACGGCGACCGTGACGCCGGACCTGTCGTCGGCAAGGTGCACGACGAGCAGGTCGAGACCGGCACGATGAACCTCCAGCTCGCCGTGAGCCGCAGCCAGGAGATCCACGGCACGTGGGAACTGGAGTCGAACCTCACGTCGACGATCACCGTGCAGCGGAACGGCGAGAAGTGGATCACTCCCGGTGTCCTGCAGGTCGCCGGTGGCAAGGTTGGCGGCAACGCGACCGAACTGCACCTCACCGGCGGCAACGGTCAGGTCACGCACTATCCGGCGGCAGGTGTGGTGTCGCGCTATCCCATCGTGGCTGGGGTCGCCGACTACACGCCCTACCTTGGCAAGGAAACGATCGATGTGGTCGTGAAGCTCGGCGATGTGTCCTGCGACCAGATCAGCGGCGAGGTCAGCTACCCGATCGGTCTGTCCGGCAACGACAAGGCGCCGCAACCTCAGCCGTGGACCGCCCCGCGAACTCCGGCCCCGTGTGACGAGGAACCGCGGATCGCCATCACCGAGAAGCCGAACCACGCCGACGTCGTGGCCGCCACGGACTTCAGGAAATATGCTCTCCCGAATCCGATCGTGGGCAGGGTGGAGTTCTATCCGCGGTTCGCCATCAAATGGAAGACGAACCCGACCACCCTCGCGATAGAGCGGGCGGGCGTGTCCATCCCGCTCACCCTCATCCGGCCCACCTGGCGGCTGATGCCGGGCGCGAAGATCTCCGCCGAGTACACCAAGGCGTTCGACAAGATCGTCAACATGGTCCGCGTGCACGAGGCGAGGCACATCGCCGACATCGAGCGCATCGCCCGCAAGTGGGTCTGCGACACCCACGGCAAAAGCCCGACCACGGCCGACGACATGGAGCAGCAGCTCTACTGCGACATCATCAGAGCAGCCCGCACGTTCGACCGGGCGAGCGGCCATCTCTCGATCATCGTCGACGAGCAGAAAGTACCGGTCGATGCGATATACAAACCCGAGACGGACGAGTCGACGCTGACGTCACTGAAGACACCACTGGGCATGTGCACGGAATGAGTCAGCTCTCGCCTCGCTTCCCGAGGTTGGTGGCCACTTTCACGGCATCGTCGATGTCCTGAAAGGCGCGTTGACGGCACTGGGTGCCCCGAACGCGCCTTTCACAGCACCGCCACTGTCCCGAACGCGCCTTTTGTAACGGAACGCTGGTCAGGGGTGGGTCGGCAGCCATTCGCCGTGGAAGCCACCGGGCACCCGGTTGGGCAGTTGGATCGTGGCGACCGTGTCGAGTGTGCCCGCGTCCAGCAGCAGCAGGTCACTGCGGCCGATGGAGCTGTCGTGGATGAACCCCATCAGCACGCCTTCGTCCTCTGCGGCGTCGGCGTGGGCGGGGACGAACGCGAACTCGCTGGCGTAGGCGGTGGAGCCGAAGTCGCGGGTGATGGCGGACCCACCGGTGAAGTCATGTTTGATCAGTGCGTCGAAGGGGCGTTCCGCGCCGGTGCCGGCGACGGTGTAGCCGTACCGGTGTCGGCGCCCGAGGAGCCGGTCATCCGCCTTGGGGAACTCCTGTCCTCGGTCATCGAGGCGTTCCTCGCGGACCTTGCCTCCGGTCAGGTCCACCGTCCAGCGGTCCAGTGTCGGCACGGCAACCGGGCCGGCGAGGTTGGTGTCGAACGTCGAGGAGTGCCGCGCGAGGTCCAGCACGATGGTGTCGCCGTCCTCGTAGGCGTTGAGCGGGTGGAAGACGTAGCACGGCTCGACCTCGAACCAGCGCACCTGGTCCGCGGTGCCCTCCCGCGGCAGAATCCCGACCCGGGCCTGGTGTTCGGGATTCCACCGGTAGGGAAGCCGATGGTTGGGCTGCATTCGGCGGTCCAACAGCGCGGTCATCGGGTCGGGCATTCGGACCCGGCCGATGAGGGCGGAGAGCACCAGCTTGGCCGGCAGACGCAGTGGCCGGGGCACGGTCACCTCCGCGGCCAGACCGGGGGCCAGGGTGACCGGTAGGTCATAGAGCACGACATAGTTCTCGGTCAGCGAGAAGTTGTGCATCATCGGGCTGCCGTCGACCTCGATGTCCACCGTCCGGCGGGCTCGGCCGTCGGTGCCGATGACCGAGTACTGCACGGTGTTGCCTCGGGAGAAGGAGTAGGACACGGCGTGGAGCTCGCCGGTGGCCGGGTCGCGTTTGGGGTGTGCGGTGTAGCCGCCGGACAGCGTGCCGTCGAAGTCGTGCGGGCCGACGGTGTCCAGTTCGTCGGTCAGCTCGATGGTGGCCACACCGCTCTCGACAAGAGCGAGAGTGCGGCCGCCGTGTTCGATCACGCTGGTGTTGGCGCCGAGGAACTGCATCCCGGCAGGGTGGCGAGTGGTTCGTGTTGGTTGTTCACCCAGCGCGGCGCGGACACGCGGGGTGCGGATCCAGCGGTTGCGGTACCACTGTGCGTGCCCGTCACGGATGCGGACGCCGTGCACCATGCCGTCGCCGGTGAGCCAGTTGTAGGTGTCCGGGTCGATCTCGCCAACGGGGTTGGGCCCGTTGCGCACGTAGCGTCCGTCGAGGTAGTCGGGGATGGTGCCGGTTACCGTGAGGTCGGTGGCGGTGCACTCCTGGGTGGCGGGAGCCAGACAGCCGGTGAGAAACATGTTGTCCATGTCGTACGAGTCTCCTTTCACTGGAGACGGTGGGGATTCCCGACTCCGAGAGTACGAGACTTTGAGACTAGATGCAATCTCGGTCTCACTTTTGACGTCTGAGACGATGAGCACATGGGATCTCACACCCGGCTGCGCCAGGACCTGATCGATGCCGCACTGGAGTGCTTCAGCTCCTATGGCGTCCGCAAGACCCAGCTTAGTGATGTCGCCCAGCGGGCCGGCGTGTCCCGGGCGACCGCCTACCGCGCCTTCGCCGCAAAACCCGACCTCATCGCGGCCGTGGTCGAGTCCGAGATCGCCCGGTTCATCGACGGCTACCGGCAGGCGGTTGACCTGACCGCCGCCGCGGACACCGTACTGCGCGACACCATGCCGTTCGTTCTGGAGTGGGTCCGTAACCACCCCGTGCTGGCCCGCGTGCTGGCCGACGAACCGGAACAGTTCCTCGAACTGCTCGTGCAGGAAGGCGATCGGCTCACCGCGATCGACGTCATGCGGCCAGCCGCGGAGGTCGGCCTGAGCCAGGCCGACCCGCGGCAACTGCGTGCCACCCCTGTTCAGGTCGCCGAATGGTCGGTCCGGATTCTGCTCAGCTTCATCCTCATCCCCCGCACGACCCTGAACGACGTCGACCAGATCGCCGACCTCTGTGTGTACGGGGTCTGGCACCCGCAAGATTCCGTCGACTCGGAACGAGGTCGGCAGAGTTGACAGGTTGACGGGCTCATGTGGGACGTCGCCGATGCCGTGAAGGACCCTTCACGGCACTCAACGCCGTGAAAGGCGCGTTGACGGCGCTGGGTGCCCTGAACGCGCCTTTCACGGCATGGTTTCCGGGGCACTGGGGGCGGGCCCGGTCACCCATCTGCTGTGGCCTTGCTCGAGGCTTCGTCCACCGTCGCCGGTGCGAACAAGATCGTCTCCCGTTGATCATTGATGTATTCGTCTCACATTGCGGAACAGTGGCTTCGGCCTGCGACGACAAGTGATCAACGGCGCGGATTTACCATTTGCCGGACGGTGTGGCCCCTACCTTCGGCGGGTTGTGGGTGAATTCGGGCGTTAGTACGTTAAATGTTGCCGGGATATTCCTCCCAGGCGTATTTCCATCGCATTTGTTCATCAGTCAACCCCTGCTACTGAAAAGGATATGCGATGAGGCTGGTAATGAAACTGGTGACGGCGATTTCTGCGGCGGTCGCGGTCGGGGTCATCGGCGCGCCGCTCGCGAGCGCGGCCGTCGCGGAGCCGGCGGCCGCCAAGCCCGCCGCTGCCGCACAGGCACCGGCGCCTTCCTGGTCCTACACCATCGGCGCGTCCTGTGGCGGCTGGGAGTCGCCGATTCGCACGGGGGCCAACTACTGGGGTGGCGCCTCCGAGGGCGGCGGCACGCCGGTGCAGTGTCAGAACTCCGCGATCACCGACTGCGGCTTCTTCAACGAGGGTATCGAGATCACCGACGTGCACGGAAATCTCATCGTGGTCGGCTGCAACTACGGGTCGGGACAGCTGATCAAACTGTTCCCCGGCGCGGTGAATGACCCCGCATTGCTCGCCGCACATGAGTTCGGGCACAACTGGTATGGCCATTCCTTCAACGGGTGCGCCTCGTGGGCCAGCCCGAACGACGTGATGGCAACGACAATGTGCTGACGGTTCGATTCGAGTGACGGGGCGGCCCTTTCGGCCGCCCCGTCACTTGTCTGTCACGGTCCCGTCGGCGACGTGCAGGTGCCGGTTCGTGTGCACGGCCTCGAGCATCCGCCGGTCGTGGGTGACGAGCAGCAGCGTCCCCGGGTACTCGTCGAGCGCGGCTTCCAACTGCTCGATGGCCGGCAGGTCGAGGTGGTTCGTCGGCTCGTCGAGGACCAGCAGGTTGACCCCGCGGGCCTGCAGCAGCGCCAGCGCGGCGCGGGTTCGCTCGCCGGGGGAGAGGCTCGCGGACGAACGCAGCACGTGCGCCGACGTCAGCCCGAACTTCGCCAGCAACGTCCGGAGGTCGGTCGGCGCCCAGTCCGGCAGCTGCCCCTCGAACGCGGCAAGCAGCGCCCGGTCGTCGGCGAACAGCGCGCGTGCCTGGTCGACCTCGCCGATCCGCACGCCCGGCCCCAGCGACGAGTGGCCGTCGGCCAGCTCGACGCGCCCGAGCATGGCCGCGAGCAGCGTCGACTTGCCCGCGCCGTTCGCGCCGGTGATCGCCACCTTGTCGGCCCAGTCGATCTGCAGGTCCACCGGTCCGAGGGTGAACCCGCCACGCCGGACGACCACGCCACGCAACGCGGCGACGACCGCGCCGGCCCGTGGCGCGGCGGCGATCTCCATCCGCAGCTCCCACTCCTTGCGCGGCTCCTCGACGACATCGAGGCGTTCGATCATCCGGTCGGTCTGCCGGGCCTTCGCGGCCTGCTTCTCGGTCGACTCGACCTTCTTGTTGCGGCCGATCTTGTCGTTGTCCGTGGCCTTGCGCCGCGCGTTGCGCACGCCCTTGTCCATCCACGCCCGCTGGGTGCGGCCCCGCAGCTCCAGCGCGGACAACGTGCCGGCGAACTCGTCGTAGCGCTCGCGGGCGTGCCGGCGGGCGACCTCGCGCTCGGCGAGGTAGGACTCGTAGCCACCGCCGTACTCGCGGACCTGCTGCTGCGCGAGGTCCAGCTCGACGACGCCGGTCACGGTCCTGGCGAGGAACTCGCGGTCGTGGCTGACCAACACCGTGCCGGCCCGGAGCCCGGCCACGAACGTCTCCAGCCGGTCGAGGCCGTCGAGGTCGAGGTCGTTGGTCGGCTCGTCCAGCAGGACCACGTCGTAGCGGCTGAGCAGCAGCGACGCCATACCGGCACGCGCGGCCTGCCCACCGGACAACGACGGCATCGGCGCGTCGAGCCCGACCGTGAGCCCGAGGTCGGCCACCACCTCGACCATGCGGTCGTCGAGGTCGGCGCCGCCGAGGGCGAGCCAGCGTTCCAGCGCCGTCGCGTACGTGTCGTCCGCGCCGTCGGCCCCCTCGGTGAGGGCGATGGTGGCGTCGTCGAGCGCGGTCTGTGCGGCGGCCACCCCGGTCCGGCGGCCGAGGAACGCACGCACGGTCTCGTCCGGCCTGCGGTCGGGTTCCTGCGGCAGGTACCCGACGTTCGCGCTCGGTGGGCTGAGCCGGACCGTGCCCTCCTCCGGCGGCGCCAGCCCACCGAGCACCCGCAGCAGCGTCGACTTCCCCGCTCCGTTGACCCCGACCAGCCCGATGACGTCACCGGGCGCGACGACCAGGTCCAGACCGGAGAACAGCACCCGGTCCGCGAACCCGGCCGACAGCCCCTTGGCGACCAATGTTGCGCTCACCAGCCAGAATCGTAGAGCAGGTCAGACCGGCTGTTTCGCGGCGACCGGGGTCACGGTCTCCGCGAGGCACGCGTCCAGCGCGTTGCGCACGATCCGCTGCAGCCGCGTGTCGACGGGCACGCTGCCGCCCACGGTGATCGACCCGATGGCGAACATGAAACCGCCCTCGGCGTTCTCGTAGTACGTCATGTGGCCGGTGTAGCCGTCCGGGGTGGCCAACTCGCCGTGCCCGATGATCTCCAGGTCGGCCCTGGTGGCGCCGTTGCCCTCGCCGAAGTCGATCGCCGTGTCGATCTCCCAACCGCACGCGCCGCCGCCGTTGCGGCCCTGCGCGCCGATCACGTCGCCGAGCGCGAGACCGGTGCCGGCCAGGAACTTGTGCGCGGGCTGGGTGATCACATATCCGCAGCGCGCCGGGTACAGCAGGTCGTGCGCGACCTCGTACGCGACACCGAGCAGGCCGCGTGGTTTGGGACCCTGCGCCCACGCGTTGCCGGCGAACCAGTCCGGCTTGCTGCCCGCCGTCATCGAGCGTCCGTCGGGCGCGAACTCGATCTTGCGGAAGACCCCGTTGCCGCCGAGGTAGAGCACCCGGCCGCCGGTCGCGACGTAGTCGGACAGCCGTGCGGCCATCTCGATGGTCCAGTACTCGGGGTGCGTCGAGAGGATCACGCCCTTGTAGTCCGAGAGGTGCGGATCGCCGAGGTGCAGGTCGAGGTCGGAGCAGGTGTCGAACTCGTAGCCGGCGTCCTCGAGCCACGTCGAGAACCAGAGCTCGGCCGCTGTCAGGTGGTTGGGCACGTAGGCCGTCCCGAGCCGGGACCTCGGCACGGTCTCCGGGTTGGGTCGTTCGAAGCTCAGCGTCACCACGTCGGCGTGCCCGCTGTAGTTGGACGCCCCGCCCCAGGCGTTGTAGGAGTTCCAGCAGTTGGTGTTGGCCAGCAGCAACAGGTCCTTCTGCACCGCGCCCGGCCGGACCACGAACACGACGTCGGTGGTGGCCGCGCCCGCGGTGACCCTGGCGCTGTACAGACCCGATCGCCACGTCGGGTCCAGCGGCACGGACACGGTGGCCGGCCACCCGCAGCCGTCCTGCCACGCGTTCGGCGACGTCGTCTGATGCGTCGCGGTCGTGGCGATCGGCGGGCCGACCGGCACACCGACCGAGCCGTCGGCGTTCTCCCGCAGGCGGGTCACGGTGACCGTGCACGGCACCGGGATGGTCCGCGCGCTGAGGTGCAGCGCCACCGACGCGCCGCGCGCGACGCTCAGCGGCACCGGGTAGCCGCTGATCAGCGTGCGCGGCTCGATCGACCAGCCGAGCCCGATGTTGGCGCCGCTGCCGGGCGCCCAACCGGCCGTGCCGGCCGCGCCGTTGGTGCCGTTGCGCAGGTCGTCCCGGTACCACCGCAGGTCGGCGGTCTGCGTGGTGGCGTAGATGATCCCGTCGGCCGCGCCGGGCGCGACGACGGCGGGGAAGTTGTGCCAGCCGGCGCCGATCTGGTTGCCGCTGCCGGTGGCCCAGCCGGCGGTTCCGTTGGGGCCGTTCATGCCGTTGCGGAGGGTGTCGCGGTACCAGAGGAGTTCGCCGGTGGTTTTGATGGCGTAGATGACGCCGTTGCCGCCGGAGAAGACTTTGGCGAAGTTCTGCCAGCCGGCGCCGATCTGGTTGCCGCTGCCGGCCGCCCAGCCCGCGGTCCCGTTCGGACCGTTCATACCGTTGCGCAAGGTGTCCCGATACCAGAGCAGTTCGCCGGTGTCCTTTATGGCGTAGATAATTCCGTCGGCGCCCGAGAATATCTGTCGGAAAATATCCCAACCGCCGCCGATCTGGCTTCCGCTACTGGGCGACCAGCCGGTCGCGCCGTGTGGGTCGTTGGTGCCGTTGCGTAACGTGTCCCGGTACCACACAAGGGATCCGTCCCCCGTGACGGCGTAGATACCCAGGTCGTCCGCGATTACTCCGGTGAATGCCATCGATCGCTCCCCTCGAGCGAGTAACTGCCACTAATCGCTGTTCGCGCAGGGGAGAAGTTTTGTGTCGGGCGACCAACAACGGGAATTCACGCTGACCCGAATGCCGCCGCGGCGGGATCGGCGGGCATAACGAAACCCCGCGGTGCTGCCAGGTCGGGGGTCCGCCAGCACCGCGGGGTCATGACGTTCATCGCAGTTGGCCGCCGTAGCGTTACCGCTAGGTTCGGGACATGACGCCAGAGGAGTTGCTGACCACCACCCGCAGTGTGCGCAAGCGGCTGGACCTGACCCGTGCCGTGCCGCTTGACCTGGTACGACGTGCGTTGACCACCGCGCTGCAGGCGCCGAGCGGCTCGAACCGGCAGCGGTGGGAGTGGCTGGTGGTCACCGACGCGGACGTCCGCGCGCGGCTCGGCGCCGTGTACGCGAAGGCGTGCACGGCGTACCTGTCCTCCTCGGGCGCCGCCGGCCGTCTGTTCGCCGACGACCCCGCGCGGGCCGCGGTCCAGCAGCGGGTCCACGACAGCGTCGCGTACCTGGCCGACCGCATGGGTGACGTGCCGGTGCTCGTGCTGCCGTGCCTGCGCACCGGGTCCGCCGACCTGCCGGCCGGCAACCAGGCGGGCCTGTGGGGTTCGGTGCTGCCCGCGGCGTGGAGCTACATGCTCGCGGCCCGCGACCTTGGCCTCGGCACCGCGTGGACCACGCTGCACCTGACGCACGAGCGCGAGGTGGCGGACATCCTCGGGCTGCCCGCCGACGTGCACCAGGCGGCACTGATCCCGACGGCGTACTACACGGGGGAGACGTTCAAGCCCGCGCCGAGGCAGCCGCTCGACGAGGTACTGCACCTGGACCGCTGGTAGTCACCTCGGCGCCTGCTCCACCACCGCGTTGACGCGTTCTGGCGCCAGCAGGTGTTCGAGCATCAACCGCCGGCGCCGATCACACCCGAAGGGGAGCACCATGACCGAATCCCGAACGACCAGGCGAGCCGTGCTCGCCGGGATCCTCACCGCCACGCTGGCCGTCACCGCGTGCGGGGGCGACTCCGGCTCGACCGGCGTGCCGACCGACCCGGCGCCGGGCGGCGGCACGGACCTGCTCGCCGACGCCCCGGTGGCCGACGCGGCCGCGATCCTGCCCGACTCGACCATGGAGCGGATCAAGAAGCGCGGCAAGCTGGTCGTCGCGCAGGCGCTCGACGCGCCGCTGCTGTCCCAGCAGAACCCGTCGAACCCCGACGAGGTGACCGGGTTCGACGCCGACCTCGCGAAGGCGCTCGCGATCTACATCCTGGGCGAGCCGGCGGTCGAGATCGTGCCGCCGGCGACGGAGACCCGCGAGGCGCTGCTGGCCAACGACACCGTCGACGTCGTGTTCAACACGTACACGATCACGCCGGAGCGGGCCGAGCAGGTCGACTTCGCCGGCCCGTACTTCGCCTCCGGGCTCGCGGTGGCCGTGAAGACCGGCAACAACGACATCAAGGGGATCGACGACCTCGGCGGCAAGCGGGTGATCGTCGGCGCGAACACGCCCGCCGTCACGGAGGTCCCGAAGCGGCAGTCGAGCGCGGAGGTCCTGTCGTTCGGCACGGATCCGCAGGCGGTGACCGCGCTGGTCCAGGGCCGGGGCGACGCCTACGTCCAGGACATCACGCTGCTCGCGAGCGACGCGAAGTCCAACCCGGACATCACCGTGGTCGGCAACCCGTTCACGGTCGAGCCGTACGGGATCGGCCTCAAGCACGGCGACAAGCAGCTCAAGGACTTCGTCAACACCTGGCTGAAGAAGATCCAGGACGACGGCCTCTGGGCCGACGTGTGGCAGGCATCGCTGGGCACCGTGGTCAAGTCCGACCCGCCGACCCCGCCCGCCATCGGTTCCGTGCCAGGGTCCTGATGCAGGCTCTGCTCGACAACCTCGAGCCGCTCCTGCGGGGTCTGCTCACGACCCTGTGGATGGCGGTGGTCGCGGCCGTCGGCTCGCTGCTGCTCGGCGTCGTGGTGACGGCACTGCGGGTCAGCCCGGTGCCGGTGCTGCGTGGGCTCGCGTTCGGTTACGTGCAGCTATTCCTGAACGTGCCGTTGCTGGCATTGTTGGTGCTGTTCGTGTTCGCGCTGCCCGACGCGGGACTGTTGATGCCACTGCAGACGACCGCCGTGGTCGTGCTGATCAGCTACGAGGCCGCGTACGTCGCGGAGGCCGTGCGCAGCGGCGTGAACACGGTCGCGATGGGGCAGGCGGAGGCGGCGCGGGCGCTCGGGCTGACGTTCCGTCAGTCGCTGACGTCGGTGATCCTGCCGCAGGCGCTGCGCGCGGTCGTGCAGCCGGTCGGCAACGTGATGATCGCGCTCGTGATGAACACGTCGCTGTTCGCGGCGATCGGGGTGGTCGAGCTGACCGCGGCCGCGAACAAGACGAACCTCGTGCACGCGCAGCCGATCCCGATCTTCGTCGGCGCCGGCCTGACGTACATGGCGCTGGCGCTGCTCGTCGGGACGGGCACGGGCTGGCTGGAGCGAAGGGTGGCGATTCTTCGATGAGCGCCACCGTGCTGTACGACGAGCCGGGGCCACGGACGCGGCGGCGGATCCTCGTCTGGTCGATCCTCAGTGGACTCGTGCTGGCCGCGTTGGTTGGCGCCGGGCTGTGGCAGTTCGCGGCGCACGGCCAGCTCGCCGCCCGGCGGTGGGAGCCGTTCACGCAGTGGCCGATCTGGGAGTACCTGCTCGTCGGGCTGCGCGGCACGCTCGAGGCGGCCGCGTACGTCGCGGTGCTGAGCGCGGTCGCGGGGATCTTCCTGGCACTGGGCCGGTTGAGCACGGTCCGGCCGCTGCGGTGGCTGGCTACCGGATACATCGAGATCGCCCGCACGCTGCCGGTGCTGCTGATGATCTACGTGACCCTGTTCGCGTTGCCGAGCGCCGGGCTCAACCTGCCGCTGCTGTGGAAGTTGGTGCTGCCGCTGACGGTCGCTAACTCGGCGGCGTTCGCGGAGATCTTCCGCGCCGGCATCCTGAGCCTCCCAAAAGGACAGTCGGAGGCGGCGCTGTCGCTCGGTCTGTCGCGGGCGCAGACGATGCGGTATGTCGTGCTGCCGCAGGCGGTCCGGCACGTGACGCCGTCGTTGGTGAGCCAGCTCGTGAGCCTGCTCAAGGACACGTCGCTCGGCTACATCGTCGCGTTCACCGAGCTGCTGTACCGCGCGCAGGTGCTGTCCGCCTACAACCACCTGCTGGTGCAGACGTTCCTCGTGGTGACGCTGATCTACCTGGTGTGCAACGGTTCCCTGTCGTTCCTGGCGTACCGCCTGCAGCGGGTGCGTCGTCGTTCGAAGGATGCGAATGTCTGATCTCGCCGAGTTGGCCGTCGTCGAGCGGTCGGGGTTCATCGAGAGCCGGCACTACGGGTCGCTGGTCGCCATGGCGGCGGACGGCACGGTGGCGTTCGCCGTCGGCGACCCGGACGCGGCGATGCTGCCGAGGTCGTCGACGAAACCGTGGCAGGCGGCGGGTTGTCGCGCCGCGGGTCTGGTGCTCGGGACCCGGGAGACCGCGCTGTCCGCCGGCAGCCACACGGGGGAGGACCGCCATGTCGTGGCCGTCCGGTCGATCCTGACCGCCGCCGGACTGACGGCGGACGCGCTGGCCTGCCCGGCCGACCGGCCGGAGGACGAGCCGACGAGGCACCGGCTGATCCGCGCCGGCGAGCCGCCGAGCCGCCTGCGGATGAACTGCTCCGGCAAGCACGCGGCGATGCTGGCGGGTGCCGTGCACAACGGGTGGGACGTCGACGGCTACCTGGACCCGTCGCATCCCGTGCAGCAGGCGATCCGCGTGCGGCTGGAGCGCGCGAGCGAGGTCGAGGTCGAGCACGTGGCCGTCGACGGCTGCGGCGCGCCCCTGTTCTCGACGACGCTGACGGGCCTTGCCCGTGCCGCCCGCGCGATGGCGCTCGCGTCCCCCGACACCCCGGAGGGCGTGGTCGCGGCCGCGATGCGGGCAGAGCCGGAGTACGTCGGCGGCGCGGGCCACGAGAACACTGAGCTGATGCGGCTGGTGCCCGGCGCGATCTGCAAGGGCGGCGCGGAGGGCGTCATCATGGCCGCCGCCGCGACCGGTGAGTCGGTGGCCATGAAGATCATCGACGGCAGCCCCCGTGCGACGACTCTCTTGGCGGTGGCCGTGCTCGGCGCGCTGGGGGTGGACACCGCCGGCGCCGGCACGCTGGTCCGGCTCCCAGTACTTGGTGGCGGCGTCCCGGTTGGCGAGATCCGGCTCGGCGCGGACCTGGTAGACGCGTTCGCGGGCTGAACCCACCACGCCGGTAAGGTCGCTGACGTCCTTTCGACAGAGGCGGAGAATGTGGGCATGGTGAGCGCGGCGGACGTCGCGGCGGCGGCGGAGCGGTTCGCCGGGGTGATCCCGCCGAGCCCGCTGCAGCGCAACGAGCGGCTGTCCGCGCGGCACGACCTCGACGTGTGGCTCAAGCGGGAGGACCTCAACGCGGTCCGGTCCTACAAGGGGCGCGGCGCGTTCAACTTCGTCAGTGGACTGGCGGTCGACCTGCGTGAGCGCGGCGTCGTGTGTGCCAGCGCGGGCAACCACGGGCAGGGCGTCGCGTTCGCGTGCGCGTCGCTCGGGGTGCGGGCCCGCGTGTACCTGCCGAGGACCACGCCGCGCCAGAAGCGCGACCGCGTGGCGACGCTTGGCGGCCGGCACGTCGAGGTGGTCGTCGAGGGCGACACGTACGACGACGCGGCCGCCGCGGCACGCGACCACGCGGCGGCGACCGGCGCGACGCTGATCCCCGCGTTCGACGACCCGCGCACGATCGCCGGCCAGGGCACGGTCGTGAAGGAGCTCATCGAGCAGCTCGGCCGCGCGCCGGACGTCCTCGTCGTGCCGGTCGGCGGCGGCGGGCTGCTCGCCGGCACCCTCACGTGGCTCGCCGAGCGGGCACCGGACGTGCGGGTGGTCGGCGCGGAGCCGCTCGGCGCGGCCAGCATGGCGCACGCGCTCGCCGAGGGCGCGCCGGTGCCGCTCGCGCACGTCGACCCGTTCGTGGACGGCGCCGCCGTGCGGCAGGTCGGTCAGCACACCTACGCGATCGCGGCGGCGCACCGGCCGCGGCTGGTCGCGGTGCCGGAAGGCCAGATCTGCGTCGAGATGCTCGACCTATACCAGTCCGACGGGATCATCAGCGAGCCGGCGGGCGCACTCGCGTCGGCCGCGCTCGGTGACCTGGACCTGCCCCCTGGCGCGACGGTCGTGTGCGTGCTGTCCGGCGGCAACAACGACGTCAGCCGGTACGCGGAGATCGTGGAGCGGGCGCTCGTGTTCGAGGGCCGCAAGCACTACTTCCTCGTGGAGTTCCCGCAGGAGCCGGGCGCGCTGCGCCGGTTCCTCGACGACGTGCTCGGCCAGGACGACGACATCACGCTGTTCGAGTACGTGAAGCGCAACAACCGCGAGACCGGGCCCGCGCTGGTCGGCATCGAGCTCGGCTCGCCGGAACACCTGGCGCCGATGCTGAAGCGGATGGAGACGGCGCCGCACCGCATCGAACGCGTGCCGCCGGACAGCCCGCTGTTCACCTTCCTCGTCTGATTCCGGGTCAGCGGCGGTTGGTTCTCGACGTCGGGGTGGCCGTGGTCGGGTCCTCCGGCCACGGGTGTTTCGGGTAGCGACCGCGTAGTTCGGTGCGTACCTGTCGGTAGCCGTCGCGCCAGAAGGTGGTCAGGTCGCTGGTGATGGCGACGGTGCGGCCGGCCGGGGAGAGCAGGTGCAGGACCACCGGCACCCGACCGTCGGCGATCGTGGGCGTGGTGGTCCACCCGAAGGTCTCCTGCAGCTTCACCGGCAGCGCGGGCTCGTCGGCCGTGTAGTCGACGCGGAGCCGCGCGCCGGACGGCACGGCGAGCCGGTCCGGGGCCAGCTCGTCCAGCCGGGCGGCCGCCGGCCATGGCAGCAGCCGGGCGAGCGCGTCGTGCGTGTTGACCTTCGTCAGGTCGGCTCGCCTGCGGGCCCGCGCCAGCTCCGGGCCCAGCCACGTCTGCGCCTGCGCCAACAGCACGGCGTCGTCCATCGGCGGCCACGGGGCGCCGAGTGCCCGGTGCAGCAACGCGAGCCGCGCGCGCAGTCTGGTCGCGGCCGCCGGCCAGCGCAGCAGGGACAGACCTTCCTTACGCAGCCCGTCGAGCAGCGCCACCCGCAGCGCGTCGCGGTCCGGGTCGGGCAGCGGACGGGACCGCAACACGATCGCGCCGAGGCGGGACACCTGTCTGGCCACCACGTCGCCGTCCACCCACGCCACCTCGTCCACGGTGGACAGCAGGGCCGGCGCGGCGCGTTCGGCCAGTGGCTGGTCGGCGACCGCCGCCAGCCGGATCTTGCCCTGTGTCCGGCCCGGTTGGCGGTCCGCACCGGCGATGGCCAGCCACTCCGCGGCCGCCGGCCCGTCCAGCTCCGCGGCCGTGCCGCCGGCCATCAGATACACCCGCGAGTCCGGCGACCGGCGCCGCGCCAACCGTTCCGGGTGGGCCAGCGCCACCACCAGCGCCGCGTCCTGGCGGCCGGGGGAGCCGGGCGGGACGAGGTCGGCCAGCCTGCGGGCCTCCCGACGCCAGCGGCGGCCCCGGTCACTCGTCGTGTCGTTGCGCAGCGCACGCAGCGCGTCCTCGACCGACGTGCCCGACGCGAGCGTGTCGTCGTCCAGCAGGGCCACCACCTCGGCGGCCGCCTTCGCGCCCATCGCGTCCGCGCCGTCGAGCAGTGCCCTGGCCAGGCGCGGATGCAGGCCGACACCGGCCATCCGGCGCCCCCGGTCGGTGACCGCACCCGCCCGGTCCAGCGCCCCGAGCGCGGTCAGCACCTCGCGCCCGGCCGCCAGTGCGCCGGGCGGCGGCGGGTCCCACCAGTCCAGGCCGGTGCCATCAGGCGTGCCCCAGCACGCCAGCTCCAACGCGAGCCGCGTCAGGTCGGCCGTCCGGATCTCCGGCTCCGGCTGCGCCGGCAACGTCGTGTGCTCGTGCTCCGGCCAGCACCGGTACACCCGCCCGGCCGCCTCCCGCCCCGCCCGGCCGGCCCGCTGCTCGGCCACCGACGCCGACACCCGCACGGTGACCAGCCCGGACAACCCGCGCCGGTGATCCATCCTGGGCACCCGCGCGAGCCCGGAGTCGACGACCGCGCGCACCCCCGGCACGGTCAGGCTGGACTCGGCGACCGCCGTGGCCAGCACGACCCGGCGCCTGGCGCCCGGCCGCAGCGCCGCGTCCTGCTTCGCGGCGGGCAGCCTGCCGTGCAGCGGCACGACCTCGACGCCACCGAGCAACCCGGTCACCCGCGCGATCTCCCCGACACCGGGCAGGAACGCCAGGACGTCGCCGTCGGACTCCGACAGCGCCGTGCGGATCGCGCGGGCCACGCAGTTCTCGGCGCGTTCGCCCCGTTGTGGCGGCGTGTACGTCATGGTCACCGGGTAGGTCCGCACGTGTGCCCGCACCACCGGCGTGCCTGGCCCGAGCAGCTCGGCGACCCGGTCGGTGGCGACCGTCGCCGACGTCGCGAGCAGTCGCAGGTCGGGCCGCAGGCCGGCGCGCGCGTCGAGGAGCAGCGCCAACAGCAGATCGGCGTCCAGGTGCCGCTCGTGGCACTCGTCCAGCACCACCGTGTCGACGCCGGGGAGGCTGGGATCGGACTGGAGCCTCCGCACCAGGAGCCCGGTGGTGACGACCTCGACGCGGGTGGCCTTCGACGTCCGCCGGTCGCCGCGCACCGCGTAGCCGACGCTCGCGCCGACCGGCTCACCGAGCAGCGCGGCCATGCGGGCGGCGGCCGCGCGGGCGGCGAGCCTGCGCGGCTCTGCCACGACGATCTTGCCCTCGGTCGCCGCGGCCAGCGCCAGCGGCACGACGGTCGTCTTCCCGGTGCCGGGCGGCGCGACGAGCACGGCCGCGCCGTGGTCGGTCAGGGCGGTCGTGACGTCGGCGAGCACCGCACGTACCGGCAGGTCGGGCAGATTTTCTGGTAGCCGCACGGGCATGAGTCTCCTGCACGCACAGCCGGTGACAGGTCCGAACCTGAGGGTAGGTTGCGTACGACCGAACGAGTGTGAGCTACGTCACATATATACCTCCTCGTGATCTGAACGTTCGGTCCGTTACCAAACGTATATACGTGTGGTGGCGCCGGCGAGCCCTGCCTGAAACAACGTGGTTGACGCAAAATCGCCGATCTGATAGAGGCTGCAGAAGGAGTGTTTCCATGAGGTTTCGGAACCCTGGCGTCATCGGGGTCGCTGTGCTGGCAACGCTCTCCACAACCTTGCTGAGCGGCTGCAACCTGCGTGAAGGGGGTAGCGGTGAGTACGGTGGGACCTACGGGTCATCGGCCGGCAACATAACCAGCATTCAATTAGCGCAGGAAATCCCCGGTCATCAGGACGTGAGACAGTTCTGATTGAACATGGGTGACAAAAATATGGCGCGCAGGACAATTCGCTGGACCGTGGCCGCCCTGCTCGTGATCCTCGGTGCCGCGTGTCCGGTCGCCGGCATCGCCTTCGCAGGTCAGACCGGTGCGCAGGCTCAGGCAGCCGCGCAGCCCGGCACGTTGACCGACCTCGATCGAGAGTTCCTCACGGTTATTCGCTTCGCGAACCTGTGGGAGATCCCGATGGGCGACCTTGCCGCGGAGCGCGGCAACTCCCAGGTGGTCCGGGACGTCGGCGCGGTGCTCGCGGCGGACCACACGAAACTCGACGTCACCGTCAAACAACTGCGGGCCAGTTCGACGTCCAGCTACCCGACAAGCCCACCTCGTCGCAGCGGCACTGGATGGACGACATCGAGAGCAAGACCGGTGACGCGTTCGACTCGACCTTCGCCGACCGGCTGCGTGCCGCGCACGGCACCGTCTTCGGGCTCGTGGCCGAGGTCCGTGCCGGCACCCGCAACGACGTGATCCGCGGGTTCGCCCAGCAGGCCAACGACATCGTGATGAAGCACATGACACTGCTCGAGGGCACCGGCCACGTCAGCGCGGAGCACGGGATGTTCGCCGAGGCGTCGGCCCGCACCGCCGACTACCCGGAGAACACGTTGGCACGAGGAGACGTCATCCTCGCCATCGTGGTCGCCCTGCTGATGGCCGCCACCACGATCGGCATCATCCGTTCGTTCAGCGCACACGGGACGGCGCAGCGATGAGCCCCGATCTGATCGTTTCCCTGCCGCAGCACGACATCGGCATCCGCGAGGTCGCCGCACTGTCCGCGCGGGCGTCCTACGTGCTGATGTGCCTGACGCTGTGCTGGGGCATCCTGACCGCGACCGGCTGGGTCCGCAGGTTGACCGGCCACCAGGCGATCCGGTCCGGCCACATGATCCTCGCCGCGTTCACCCTCGCAACGGGCGTCATCCACGTCGTCGTCTTTCTGTTGCTGCGTGAGCAGTCCATGACGATCGCCGGGATCATCGTGCCGTTCGGCGGGAAGTTCCGGCACACACTCGGCATCCTCGGGCTCGAGACCATGCTCGCGATCACGGTTGCGGTGGGGCTCAAGCGTTTCATGCGCTACCGGAACTGGCTCAGGTTCCACCAGTTGGCGTACGCGGCCGTCGCCATGATCGTGGCACACTCCTGGTTCGGCGCGATCGCGAACGGACATCTCTCCGTGCTGTGGCTGGGCGGAATCACCGTCCTGTCGCCGGCGGTGACGTTGACCGTGCTGCGTTTCCTGCCGCCGAAGCTGTTGATCCGAGCGGGACTGCTCGCCGCCGCACCGGCGACGACGGGCACGCAGATGGCGGTCATCGCACCGACCACGGGCACGAACCGGCACACGCCGGAGCGCAAGGTCCAGGTCAGCGTCGACAACCAGCGTTGCAAGCGATACGGGATCTGTCAGGCCGAGTCACCGGGGCTGTTCCAGCTCATGGAGGACGGGCGGTTGCGCTACGTCCGCGACCCGGACACCGACAGCCGCGCGGACGCCCAGGCCGCCGCCCGTTCCTGCCCCATGCAGGCAATCCAGTTGCAGGAGGTACGTACCCGATGAACCGGGATGAGCGGATCGTCGTCGTGGGGGCCGGGCTGACCGGCCTGCGCGCGGCCGAACGGCTGCGCGAGCTGAAGTACGAGGGCGAGGTCCTGATCATCGGGGACGAGCGGGTGCCGCCCTACCACCGGCCCGCGCTGTCCAAGCAGCTCCTGATGGGCACGCTGCAGCCGAGCGACCTTACGCTGCCCGCCTACGAGGAGGTCGGCGCCAAGTGGCGCCTTGGCACCGAGGTCCGGCAGCTGTTGCCGCGCAACAAGACCCTGCAGCTACCCGGCGGCGAGGAGATCACCTACGACGGCCTGGTCATCGCGACCGGCGTCGAGGCGCGCAGGCCCAACGACGTGCCCTACCACGACCCCAGGATCCTGGGGTCGTGGTAGGGCAGCGACGCGCTCGACCTCGAGCGGGCCGTGTCGTCGACGCGGGGGCCGGTCGCGGTCGTCGGCGGCGGGTTCACCGGCTGCGAGATCGCCGCGAGCCTGCGGCACATGGGCCGCGAGGTGACGCTCATCGGGCGCTCCCCGAACCTGCTCGGCAACGTGCTCGGTCCCGCGCTCGGCGACTGGCTCACCGGCATGCACCGAGACCACGGCGTCGACCTCGCCCTCGGCAACTCGGTCGCCGAGTGGAACCCGACCCCCGAGGGGATCGGACTGAAGCTGTCGGACGGTTCGACGCTGCTCGCCGCGTGCGTGGTCGTCGCGGCCGGCACCGTGCCCATCACGTCGTGGCTGCGGGGTTCCGGGCTGCCGCTGGACAACGGCGTCGTGTGCGAGCCCACCTGTCACGTCGTCGGCGCGGAGGACGTGGTCGCCGCCGGTGACGTCGCGCAGTGGCCCAACCTGCGGTTCGACAACGTGCCGCGGCGCGTCGAGCACTGGCTCAACGCGGTCGAGATGGGTCGCGCCGCGGCGGAGAGCCTGCTCGCCGGCCGTGGCGCCGCGGAGCCGTTCACGCCGATGCCCCGGTTCTGGACCGAGCAGTACGGCGTGCGCATCCAGGCCGCCGGCATGCCCAAGCTCGGGCCGGACATCATCACGCTCGGCACGCCGGACGAGGGCACCGGCACCGTGTTCGGCTACTCCCGCGAGGGGCGGTTGATGGGTGTCGTCGGTCTGGACTGCCCGTCGTCCGTCCTGGCGTGGACCGACAGCGTCAGCCGGCAGAACCCGACGCCCCGCCAGCGCCAGCCGATCGCGGCGGCGCCGGAGCGGCCCGCCATCGCGGCCGCGCCGTCGAAGAAGCGCATCGGCAAGCACCAACTGCCGATCAAGGAGAAGGCCGGCCGCCGCGGCGAGGTCCGCAAGTCCGACATCGGCTGGGTCGGCGACGGCGCCCCCGCGCCGGCCGGTCGGCTCGGCGACGGCGT
>Ga0193717_1000818_pt1 | contig 19772 bp, 18 predicted proteins | sample U2c2metaG_FD_145900 | JGI IMG/M metagenome (GOLD analysis project Ga0193717, IMG submission 145900) | Soil microbial communities from a riparian zone of the East river system, Colorado, United States - U2c2 | ecosystem: Environmental > Terrestrial > Soil > Riparian zone | place: USA: East River...
ATCCCCAGAATGCTCAGCACCACCATCGCCGCTCGCACCATCACCATCGACCGGTCCACCTCGTCCTCCCAGCCCGTTATCGTGATCGGAATATTCGCGTCCACGCCACTCACCACCTTACGCAGCGCTGATGTTATCTGGTCCTGCGGGAGCTGGGATCGAACCGACACAATCATCCTGCCCGCCAAATGTCCTCCTGCTCCCTGCAACCCCGAGAAGAACATTACCGGCTTCGCGTCTTCCGTCAGCGAATCGTACTTTCCATCCTCCACCACTCCCACCACCTCATATCTCACCTTCTCCCACAGGATGAAGTACTTCCCAATCGGCGACTTGTCCTTGAATACCATCTTGGCAAACGTCTCGTTGATCAGCGCCACCCTCGGCGCATCTCCATCATCGCTCCATGTAAACTGCCGACCGGCAACCAATCGCATCCCCGTGGTCTTCAAAAACGTCGGCGAGATCAGAAACGCATTCGCCGCAAACAGCCGGTTCTTCGGAATGAACTCCGTCGTCCCATCCGGATACACAAACCATCCGCTTGAGCCTTGAAACGGCAACGCATCCGAGACCGTCGCCGCGCTCACCCCGGGAATCGCCGCAGCAGCCTCCTCCATCCTCCGGAACAGCACCGGCGAATCCTTATCCGTATACCCCGCCATCTTCAGGTATCCCTGCGCTAGCATCACTCCGCGAGGATTGAAGCCCAGCGAAACATTCATCGCTCGCTGCATCCCTCGCGCTGCCACCAGCGATGCCGTCACCAATAGCGTGCACACCACAATCTGCACCAGCAGCAACACATCTCGCATCGCAAATCCGCGAAACGTCTCGCTTTGCTGACTGCCCGTCTTGATTGCCTGCAGCACATCCGTCTTCCATATCTGTCGCGCTGGCAGCAAGCCAAACAACACTCCACTCCCCAGCGACAGGATCAGCGCCACCGCGTATACCTTCGCATCCGGAAGAATCAGGTAGTGCACAGGAAAATCTCCAAAAGGCTGCCAATGACTCAACCCGCCCAGCAGAACTCTCCCGCACACGACCCCCAGCACCCCTCCCACCGCCGAGATCAGCAACGCCTCGGTCACCAGCTCCCGCAGCACGCGCCACCGGCTTGACCCGATCGCCATCCTCACCGCCAGCTCTCCGCTGCGGTCCGCCGCCCTCGCTGCAAAGATGCTCGCCAGGTTCACACACGCCGCCAGCAGCACCAGCAGCGACAGCGCCATAATTCCCAGCAGAGGATTTCTGGTCTGCGTATCCGAGACAGGTCCCGCGGGCTCCAGCTTCAGTCTCAGCCCCTGGTCCTTCTTGTCCTCCTCACCCATCTGCCGCGCCACAGTATTCAGGTTGTCGATCGCCTGCTTCGTCGTCACACCCGGCTTCAACCGTCCAAATACCGAAACACCATAGTGGTCGCGATGCTTCGTAATGTCCGACCCTGTCACCTGCTCCGTGTTGACCGCCGGGAACCAGTAGTCGGGCCACAAATACGCCTGCGTTCCATGGAAGTTTTCAGGAGCCACTCCAATCACCGTCATCGGGTGCTTGTTCAGCTCAACCGTCCGCCCCACAACCTCCGCCTGACGATTGAACACTCTCGTCCACAGGTCGTAACTCAACACCACATACGGCGCCGAACCCACTCCGCGTTCATCCGACGCATGAAAGAACCTCCCTGCAATCGGCTTCACACCCAGCACGTCGAAATAATTCCCTGAGGTCGCAAACCCCCAGCTCCTCTCCACAGACTTGCCTACCGTCAATCCGACCCGCTCCGTCTGCGAAGCCACCATCCCCTTGAACGAGTCATTCCGGTCACGATAGTCCATAAAGTCGCGATACGACTGCGACTCCCAGCCCTCCTTGTCCTGCAGCACCTCAAACAGACTCTGCGGCTCCGGAACATCCAGCGGCCGCAACACCAGCCCATTCAGCACGCTGAACACCACGACGTTCGCTCCAAGGCTCAGCATCAGCGTCAGTACTGCCGTCGCCGCAAATCCCGGAGACCTTCGCAGCCTGCGCGCCGCAAACCTTACATCCGCAAGCAGGCTCTCTGCCTTCGCCCACATCCATGGCTCGCGGCCCTGCTCCTCGATCCGCGCAACGTTGCCGAACTCCCGTCGAGCCGACGCCCGGGCTTCCTTGCGGCTCATTCCCTCAGCCATCAGAGCTTCGGTCTTCTCTTCAAGGTGCTGTTCAATCTCCTCGGAGAGATCGTCAAAGATCCTGCGCCGCGAGAAAATCTGCGTGAGCCAATTCATCGGTCCCTCTCTCTGGAAGCCCTATTGCTCCCGCAACGTCTCCATCGGATCCAGCAGCGCCGCACGATATGCTGGCACGCAGCTCGCCGCCAGGCTCACGATTAGCAAAACCCCTGTTACTGCAGCAAAAGTGACCGGATCGGAGGGCTTAATGCCATACAGCATTCCTGATAGCAGTCGCGTCATCAAAGCCGAGAGAATCAATCCCGAACCCAGACCAATCAGGGCAAGCGTCAGACCTCGCCGGACAATCATGCGCAACACATCTGTCCTTTTTGCACCCAACGCCATGCGCAAACCTATCTCCAGTGTGCGTTCCGCCACCATGTATGAGAGCAAGCCGTACAATCCGATCGCAGAAAGCATCAGCGCGATCGCCGAGAAACAGCTCAGCAACAGGGTTTGGAAGCGTGGCTGCGCCACTGACTTTGAGACATAGTTCTCCAGCGTAGAAACCTGGTAGACGGGCGCCCCCTTATCCATCTCTCGCGCGGCCGCGCGCAACGCGCCCTCCAAGTTCGACGGATCGCCGCTCGTGCGTATCATAAGAAACGGGTTCGTAATCACCGCCTGCGCATAGGGCAGGAAATACTGGGGCTCCACATCAGCGGTCAATCCCTTGCGTTTTATGTCTCCCACCACCCCTACAACTTCGCGCACTGGCTTCTCAATCACACCATCGCCCAGTGCCACCTGAATATGTTTGCCGATCGGATTCTCACCAGGAAAATACCTGCGCGCAAAGGCCTGGTTGATCATGATCACCGGTGCTGCCTTTGAGTCGTCCTTCTCTCCAAACATCCGCCCGGAGAGAAGAGGAATACGCATCGTCTCAAAGAAGCCTGGCATCACAGCACTGACCGATTCGCTCGGAAGGTCGGCTTCGGCAATCGACCTTCCCACAATTCTGAACCGGATAGTGGCGTTAGTATCACTCATTGGCAGCGGCCACCCTGCCGACGCGGACTGTACACCAGGCAACGCGGAGAGCCGCGTCAACAACTGGCTATAAAACTGGACATGCCGATCGTGGTTCAAGGGGTCAAACGGAACTCTCACCCTCATCCTCGCAGTTAATACATGCTTCGGGTCGAAGCCGGGATCGACGTTCAATATACGAACGAAACTTCGAATCAGCAGGCCGGAACTCACCAGCAACACCAGTCCAATCGCCGTCTGCGCAACAACCAGTCCATTGTGCATACGATGCTGTCCACGCCCGCCCGCCACACCCCGAGTCCCCTCGCGCATCGCCTGCACAGGCTCCAGTTGAGACATGCGCCACGCAGGAAGCACTCCGAACAGCAAGCCCGTAACAACAGACACGGCCACGACAAACACGAGCACGGTTCCATCGATCGTGGCACCTTCCATACGCGGGATATTGAGCGGCATCAGCCTCACCATGCCTCGCAACAGGCCAAACGCTAAACCTACACCTGCGACCCCTCCACAGAAGGACAACACCACCGACTCCACCAGCAACTGCCTGATAATCTTGGCACGGCTTGCGCCGATAGCAGCGCGCAACGCGAACTCCGCACTCCGCCGTGAGCCGCGCGCCAGCAACAGCCCGGCAACATTGGCGCACGCAATCAACAGCACCAGCGTAACCGCGCCAAACAGCACGCGCAGGGCTGGCTTGATGTCGCCAACCATATGCTGCAGCTCAGGCTCAACCAGGGCTGACGTGTACCACTTGTTTTCTTTGGGATATTGCTTCGCGAGATTGCTGGCAATCAGGCTGAGATCCACCCTGGCCTGTTCGATCGTCACCCCGGGCTTCAGCCGTCCAACCACGTTGAGGAAATCGTAGCCCCGTTGGCTCGTAACCGGGCTCGTGCTGTCTGCTTCGTCTGAGAGTGAGATCCATAAGGCCGGCGTCGGACCCTCAAGCGGAAATTGAAACCCCTTCGGCATCACCCCAGCAATAACGTAGCTGTGATCGTCCAGCCTGATCGTCTTTCCGGCAATGTCCTTCGCCGAACCGAACTGAGACTGCCAGAGCGAGTAGCTCAACATCACCGTGCGATTGCCCGGCCTCTCATCCTCCCAGCGAAAGTCCCTCCCCCGCACCGGAGCCACACCAAGCACCTGAAAGAGGTTCGCCGATACCATCTGCGCATCCAGACGCTGCGCCTCGCCATCCATCTCGAGCGTTACCCCACCGCCATCGTAGGAAGCAATCCCGCTGAATGTATGATTTTGCGCACGCCAGTCGAAGTAGTCCGGATAGCTCAATGACTCCGGCACTATTCCCGGCAGCGAATGGTCTTGCTGCTTCACCCACATCAACCGGTTCTGCTCGGGAAACGCCAAAGGCCGTAACAGCACTGCATTCACCAGGCTGAAGATGGCGGTTGTTGCACCGATGCCAAGGCCTAGCGTCAGAATCGTGGCAAGTGCAAAGCCGGGGTTCTTCCACAGTTGGCGAACCGCAAGCTTCGCATCCGCAACAATGCTCTCCATTGTCGCCCACATCCACGGCTCCCGGCCCTGCTCCTCGATCCGCGCAACGTTGCCAAACTCCCGTCGAGCCGACGCTGCAGCTTCCTTGCGGCTCATCCCCTCAGCCATCAGAGCTTCAGTCTTCTCTTCAAGGTGCTGTTCAATCTCCACGGAGAGATCGTCGAAGATTCTGCGCCGCAAGAAAATCTGCCTGAGCCAATTCATCTGTCCCTCCTGGGGTCTACATCGACATCTCAAGTGCCAACCATGGACTTATGCCTTCACCGGAGAAAGAACCAGCGTCACGCCTTCCATCATCCGCTCGAAACTGGAGATCTCCCGCTCCAGATGCTTCACCCCCGCCGGCGTCGTCCGATAGGTGCGCACCCTGCGGTTGGAAGCCGAAAGCTCCCACTCCGCCTTCACCAGCCCCTCTTTCAACAGCCGCTGCAGCGCGGGGTAAAGCGACCCCTCCTCCACCTGCAGCAGTTCGTTCGACCGCTGCCGGATGTACTGCACCAGGGCATAGCCATGCATCGGCTGCTGACGAAGGGATTGGAGAATCATCATCTCCAGCGCCCCGCGAAACAGATCACGTTGTTCGGTCTTCTTTGCAGAAAAGGTCATAGGCTTGTCTCAAACAGGCCTAGAGTAAAATAGGGTGAGATTTTCGTCAACAAGAAAGAAAACCGGTAGTGGATGATCTTCGAAAATTACCGCTCTAGCCGGATTCCGGCTCTTCCTCTCTGGAGGCTACACTCAGAGAATCCTGGCGCAACCTTCATGCGCCGAAACGCACGATCCCCCCAGAGCCGAGAAAAAATAACGAATGTCGAATGAGGACAGTAGCAAGATCATCTACCGCAGGACGCCGGAATCGGCGGCCATGGTGGCAAACGTCAAACGAGCGATGGCGATCACCGCCACACTTAACCGTCTGACGTTCAACGATGCGGACGAAGTTCGCGCCTTGTTCAGCGAACTCATCGGTAAAAAAGTAGACGAGAGTTTTTTACTGATTCCGCCGTTCTACACAGCCGGCGGGAACGAAATCCGTGTTGGACAGAATGTCTTCGTCAATCAGAACTGCACTTTCTATGACCTTGGCGGGCTCGACATCGCGGACGATGTAATGATCGGGCCGAACGTGAGCCTCATCACGACGGGGCATCCCCTTGAACCTTCCCAGCGCCGTGCCATCACAATCGGCAAGCCCATCGTGATTGAGAGAAACGTCTGGATCGCAGCCGGAGCAACGATTATCGGCGGAGTGACAGTAGGCGAAAACTCGGTTGTGGCTGCGGGTTCGGTCGTCACCAGGGACGTTCCCCCGAATACCCTCGTCGGAGGAAATCCGGCGCGGGTCATTCGTTCGATAGGTGACTGAGAAAATCTCAGCGAGAGATCGAAACTCGACCCACTACCGGATCATCGCTCTACCGTCCCTCAGCCGTCCGCCGCGCCGCAAACTCAGCCGGAGTAGGGATCGGATCCAGCTCTCTCCCTGCAAACATCTCGCTGAAGATGTGAACCATCTCGTCCTTGATCAGCCCGTTCGTCGCCAGCACCTCGCGGCTGTCCAGCGTAAATTCCCCGCCATCGAAGTGCGACACCGTACCACCCGCCTCCGTCACCAGCAACACGCCCGACGAGGTATCCCAGGGATTCAGGTTGAACTCCCAGAACCCATCCAGCCTGCCGCAGGCGACATAAGCCAGATCCAGCGCTGCCGAGCCCGCGCGCCTCACCCCGTGCGAACGCAGCGTGATCTGGTAGTAGAAGTACGCGTTTGGATTCAGATGCCGCTTATGACTTGGAAATCCCGTAGCCGTCAACGACTCCTGCAAGGTCTTCGTCTTCGACACATGAATCTGCTTTCCATTCAGCCATGCGCCCTTACCCTTTTCGGCCACGAACAACTCATCGCGCAGCGGATCGTAGACCACGCCCGCGATCATCGTTCCGTCCTCGCCGGGCTGCAAGCCCGCAGGACGATGCTCCAGTCCCAGCACCACGCCGAACGCCGGGAATCCATGCGCGAAGTTTGTCGTTCCGTCCAGCGGGTCCACATACCAGCGATACTCGCTGTCCAGAGCATCCCGCGTCCCCTCTTCGCCATAGATGCCATGCGTAGGAAACGCCGCCTGCAGCCTCGCCCGGATCAGCTTCTCGCTTGCCTTATCGGCCTCGGTCACAAGGTCCACATCGCCCTTGTACTCCGCAGTGACGCCCTTTTCGTAAAATCCCTTCAGCAGCGCACCGGCTTCGCGCGCAATCTCTTCCGCCTTATTTGCAAATTCAAATTGGCTCACGAAATCCCTCTGCCTCTACTCTAAATGCAGAGCATAAACTCATCTCGCCGGCCCCCCTTGCTCGTCATTCCGAGCGAAGCCGAGAAATCCCTGTATTTCGCTTCCTGCGCCACAGCCATCGCGGAAGAAGATAGCTACTTGTTATCGTCCGCCCGAGTAATACCCATTGCGATGCCGCAGCTGATAGCTATCCTGCAAGGCAGCATTCTTCATCCGAACCCGAACCGACCGGAACGTGCTGTCGCTTCCGTGTTGCGGCGCATAGTAGCCCAGCACATACTGCGTTCTGAGATCATCCGAGACCCGCGCGAACGCAGGCTCCAGGTCCTTCTTGTCTTCGACGTAGAAGTACTTGCCACCCGTGTCATTCGACATCTGGATCAGCGCATGCTCTCCACCGGTATTCCTTCCTGCGTCCTCCCACACCGGAACGATGATGATCGAATAGATCATCGCTCCTGCCCTCTGCGCCTCTTCCAAAGCCTGGCCGTAGCGCGTCTTTTTCGCCGTGTCCACGCCATCCGTGATCACCACCACCACGCGCCTGCGTCCGGCCTCGTTCTTCGTCTGCGACAGCCGCTCCGAGGCCAGATAGATCGCGTCATAAAGCGCAGTCTCGTCCCCACGCTGCAGCTGATTCAGTCCACTATCAATCTTCTTCTTCTGATTCGTGAACGGAACGATCTCCCGCACCGAGTCCGAAAAGTCCATCAGGTCCAGCTCATCCTGATCGCGCAGCAGCGCATGGACGAAGTGCTTCGCCGCGTCCTTCTCCAGCCGCTCATCCCGCAGCACGCTCTCGCTGGCGTCGATCGCGAGCACAATCGACAAGGGGGCCGACAACTCCTTATCGAAATAAACGATCTTCTGCGGCTTTCCATCCTCTGCGATCTCGAAGTCGTCTTTGCCCAGCCCGCCCACGGGAGCGCCATTCTTATCGACGACGTTGACGGCGATATTCACCAGCCTTGATTCCACCCGAATCGTCGGAACCTGCCCCTGCGACGGCGCAGGCTGCTGTTGCTGATCCGCGTCCGGCTCCACTGGTTGCATCGGTGGCCGCCTCACAATGGGAGCCTGCAGAAGAAGAACCGCTCCTAATACAACTCCATCGATTCTCATTCCTTGCGCTCCATCGGACCCGCCGTTCCTCTTCCCGGAGACGGCTCTTCCTCGGCCAATTGCCCAACCGCCTCGGCTGCAGGAGCAACGCCGATGCCTTCAGGGAAGGGCTCCCCATCGGCCCAAATTGCCCCATCCACAAACTGCTCCTTCTTCCAGATCGGCACCGTTCGTTTGAGTGTGTCAATCAGCCAGCGGCATGCATCGAATGCAGCCCCTCGATGCGCTGAGGACACCGCGACCAGCACGCTGGTCTCTCCCACCACCAGCCGTCCCAGACGATGCACGAGAGCCACATCGCGCACGCCGAACTTCGCCACTGCCTCGCCGGCAAGTCCATGCATCTGCGCCAGAGCCATCTCGCGATAGGCTTCATAGTCCAGATGCAGCGTCTTCCGCCCGCGCGTATTGTCCCGAACGATTCCATCGAAGACGCAAACCGCTCCATCGGCGCCTGCCTTCAGCCCGGCTACAATCTCCGCTGCGGGGATCACCCCATCCACAATCTCAACCCTCACCGCAGCCCTCCACTCACTGGAGGCAACAGCGCAACCTCGTCTCCGTCATGCAGTACATCCTCTGCCTTCGCATATTGCTGATTCACCGCCACCGCGATGGAACTCCAAAACTCCGCGGAAGACTTGAGCTGCAGCTCATGACGTTTCACCAGCCCGGCAACCGACACGCCCTCCGGCAACTCCATCTCCGAAGAGCGATGGCCGACCATATCCTTCAAGACCCCAAAATAAAGAACTTTCACCTGCATATATCTCAAAAAGAATACGCGAGCCCGGCGGTTGGACGGCTCAAACTCTGAAAACATCACAACTCCGACCAAAGATCTCCTGGTTTTTACAAAAGGCGCACAATCAAGTGGCATCCGGCCCCCGCCATCCTTATATATTTGACGTAAGAGAAAACGGGCACCCATGGACTTGCGTAACCGCCAAACCTTTCAGATTTTCAGAATTGCATCCCTTCTCCTCCTGCTCTTTCCCGCACTGAGCTTTGGACAACAGGTCGTCCAGCGAGGTCCGTTCAACAAGCCAACGCAGGTCTTTGACCAGACCCAGCAATGGACCACCCCCCTTCTCGTCTCCGCCGACCACGACGTCGAGATCTACATCCCCGATGTGACCGCGCCCGCCTGGCTCAGCAGCAATTATTCCGACTTTCAGAACCATGGGACGTACACGCTTTCGACATTCACGCTGTACAAGACCGTCAAAGCGTGTCGCGCGAACCAGGTAAGCTGGGGCATGGGCGATGAGGCGCATCTGAACGCTTGCAATGACATCGGCTACAGGGTTCGCCAGATCACGGTCGACCCCAACCAGAAGTCGGTTCAGCTTATTAGCGCAGCCATGGTCGATGCGGATGGGCAGATTGTTCCGGAATCGGTTCAGGAATCCTCCGTCTTCAGGACGTGGGATCAGCTCGATGAGACAACGCAAAAAGCCATCCTGAAGACAGACGAACTCGTCACCCGGCAGATGAGAATCTACGATGCCAAGGTACGCAACGAGCGCCCCTCGCGTAGCCGCGCAAAGTAGGAAACCAACCAAAAGGCTCCGCTGCAGGTGACTCACCCAAACAGCACGGGCTCTTTCGGATACCAGACCCTGCCGTTCTGCACCTGAGCAAAAGACGTCATCTCATGCGGCTTTCGCGAGCTCTCTCCATCCGCCTTCACGAAGACGTCCTCTACCGCCTGTCCTCGCGCCAGCACCGCGTCGGCAATCAGCGATCGATGACATCGCCACGGCAGCGCCTCCGCGCACATTACGATCGTCTTCTCCACCTCGGGCAGCCCTTCCAGCCAGTCAATCTCCGCTACAAACGCCGCCGTCTGCATATAGTCCGCATACCCGCGAAAGCTCTCGTTCCTCCACGCCGTATTCACGCTCTCCGGTTGCGGTTCCCTTCGCCCGCCCAAGCCCTCGCGCCAGACCCCGCGAATCCCCTTCTTCTTCAGGGAGGCAAACAGCGAAGCCTGCGAGAACTGGGGATGCCGCCGCGATCCCGGAAATCGCCGCACATCCACCAGCGTCTTCACTCCGCTCTCGGTAAGCGCCCGCAAAAACGCTTCGATGCTTAACGTGGAGTGCCCAATTGTCATCATCGCCAGACATCTCCCATCCAAAACAGAAGAGGCGGCCCGGAAATCCCGAACCGCCTCTCCATCCTGCTCTTGCCGATTAGGCAGACGCGTGAATCACCTCTTCACGCACTGCCTCATCCTCGGCCTCTTCCTGCACCGTCGACGGCAACGCAACCGCCAGTACCTCTTCGATCCGCGTGGCGTAGTGGATCTTCACGCCCTCGATCTGATCCGGCGTCAGGTCTTCTTCCACCTGAACCTTGCACTCCAGGGGAAGAACCACGTCCCGCACTCCCGCGCGTTTGGCCGCAAGGAACTTCTCCTTGATGCCTCCCACCGGCAGCACATTGCCGCTCAGCGTGATCTCGCCAGTCATCGCGGTCAGCGGATGCACCGGGGTATCCGTGAACAGGCTCACCAGCGCGGTCGCCATTGTGACACCCGCCGAAGGTCCGTCCTTCGGAATCGCTCCCGCAGGAACATGGATATGAATATCCGTTTCCTTCGTGAAGTCCTCCTCCAGGCCGAACTTGCCCGCGTTCGAGCGCACCCAGGTCAGCGCGGCCTGCATGCTCTCCTTCATCACGTCGCCGATCTGACCGGTGATCGTGAATCCGCCCTTGCCCTTCATCTTGTTTGCCTCGATGAAGAGTACGTCGCCGCCCGCAGGAGTCCACGCCAGGCCAACCGCCACGCCCGCACGCTTTGTCCGCTCTGCGATCTCCGTATCCACGCGGACCTTGATCCCTCCAAGGAACTCATGGATCAGAGCAGGCGTGATCGTGATCTTCTCGGTCGCGCCCTCGGCGATCTTGCGAGCCACCTTGCGAGCAACCGTTCCGATCCTCTGCTCCAGCTTGCGGACCCCGGCCTCACGCGTGTAGTGCCGCGCAATCATCGCCACACTCTCCGTCGGGAACTCGATCATCTCCGGGGCGACACCGTTTTCCTTCACCTGCCGCGGAACCAAATATCGCTCCGCAATGTTGACCTTCTCCTCCTCGGTGTAACCCGTGAGCTCAATGATCTCCATGCGGTCCAGCAGCGGTCCCGGAATCGTGTCCAGCTGGTTGGCTGTGCAAATAAACAGAACCTTGCTTAGGTCGAACGGCTGATCGAGATAGTTATCGCGGAACGTATTGTTCTGCTCCGGATCCAGCGTCTCGAGCAACGCGCTCGCCGGATCGCCCCGGAAGTCACGCCCCAGCTTGTCGATCTCGTCCAGCATGAAGACTGGATCATTCACCTCTACCCTCTTCAGGTGTTGGATAATCTGTCCCGGCAACGCGCCGATGTAGGTCCTTCGATGTCCGCGGATCTCCGCCTCGTCGTGCATGCCGCCCAGCGAGATGCGTGAGAACTTCCGGTCTAATGCTTTTGCAATCGACCGTCCCAGCGAGGTCTTACCCACGCCCGGAGGCCCGACAAAGCACAAAATCGGCCCCTTCATATCCGGCTTCAACCGTCGTACGCTCAGGTAGTCCAGAATGCGGTCCTTCACCTTCTTCAGGCCATAGTGATCCGTATCTAGAATCTCCTTCGCCTTCTTGATGTCCACCGCGCCGGCCGAGCTCTTCGACCACGGCAGAACCGCCAGCCACTCCACGTAATTCCGGGTGAGGCTGTAGTCGGCGGCCATCGCATTCATCCGGCTCAGGCGGCTAAGCTCCTTCAGAGCGTCCTTCTTGACCTCCTCCGGCATCCCGGCAGCCTCGATCTTCTCCTTCAGCTCGGCGATATCCTTCTGGGTCTCGTCTACGTCCCCAAGCTCCTTCTGGATGGCCTTCAACTGCTCGCGAAGATAGTAATCCCGCTGCGACTGCTGCACGGAATCCTGTACCTCGGTCTGGATCTTGTTCCGCAGCTGCTGAACTTCCAGTTCCTTGGCCAGGTGCTGGTTGATCCGCTCCAGACGTTTGGTGATGTCCGGCGTCTCCAGCAGGTCCTGCTTGTCGGTCGTCGTCAAAAACGGAAGCGACGAGGCGATAAAATCCGCCAGCCGTCCCGGCTCTTCAATGTTGATCGCAATCGTCTGCAGGTCATCGGAGAGCGTAGGCGACGAGGTCACGATCTGCTGGAACTGGCTCACCACGTTCCGCTGCAAAGCCTCCGTCTCCGGGGACTTTTCGGGCTCGGTCTCGGCGATCACCTCGAACTCGGCCGTCATAAACGGCTGCAGCTGTGTGAACTCGCCCAGGTGCACACGCTCATTGCCTTCTGTAAACACAAAAAGGCTCTGGTTCGGCATCTTCACGACCTTGTGAACAGTCGCACGCGTTCCTACCGCATAGAGATCCGTACCCTGCGGAGTATCCTGACGCGCATCCCTCTGGGCCACTACGAGAATCGACTTCTCCTCGCCCAGGGATTGAATCAGCTGAATAGAGCTTTCGCGGCCCACCGTCAGAGGAAGCACCGCGTGGGGAAAGAGAACCGTATCACGGACTGGCAACACCGGAACCGGCAGCTTGCCGTCCGCGCCCTCGCCACCCTCGGTATTCTTTGCTGTCGGCTTGATTACACTAACGAAGTCGTTTGCCATTGAGTGTCCTTCTATCAAATTATTAGCTATTCGATGCAGCAACTGTTGTATAAGTCGCAAACATCAAAATCAACCCCAGAAAGCGGACCCTCACGTTAAAAGAGCGTCCGCAGGCAACCGGTTTGGGTTGTAAGACGCCTGCTTTATCCTTCGTGTCATCGGCCCAAAAGTCTATTTTCTTAACTCAGTGACAGATGACATCCGCTCCGCATGACGCGTCACCCCGATCGAAGCCCCAAACACAATGTCATTCCGAGCGAAGTCGAGGAATCCCTGCATTTCGCTCGAAGCACCACAGAATTCCCCAGGAAAACACAACCTCCCGAAGTGTCGTTCCGACCAAAGCCCCATATATAGCGTCATTCCAACTGAAGCCCCACATGCAGCGTCATTCCGAGCGAAGCCGAGGAATCCCTGTATTTCCCTCGAGCCACCACCGATTCCACGAGGAAGCTGTCAAGCCATTAACCCCATAACACGAACAAACTAAATGGAATATCCCTGCCGATCAGTTTCCGCCACCTTGCTAGAATAGAAGTAGAAAGCAAAAGCCCCGGAGATATCCGGGGCTTTTCTTCAAATCGATACTATCCATACTGCAGTCCGAACCTAACTCATTACTTTCCAAGATTTTGCGCCAAAAAGTATGGGGGAGAGAGGCTAGTTAAACATCTCCTTCACCTTGTCGAGGATCCCTCGTGAGGTAGGAGTATTCTCTACCTCCATCGTCTCTCCAAGCTGACGCAGAAGCTCCTTCTGCTGCTTGTTCAGCTTGTTGGGAGTCTGAACCCGGATCTCGACGATCAGATCGCCCTTGCCCCGTTCGTTCAGGTGCGGAACACCCTTGCCGCGCAGCTTGAACTCGCGCCCGCTCTGCGTACCCTCGGGGATCTTGATGGTCTCGACACTCTCCAGCGTCTGGATCTCGAGCTCGGTCCCCAACGCCGCCTGCGGGAACGAGATCGGCATCACGCAGTGCAGGTCGTCGCCGTCACGCTCGAAGAACTTGTGCGCCTTCACGTTCAGGATGACATACAGGTCCCCGGAGGGTCCGCCGAACTTGCCGGCCTCGCCCTCGCCCTGGTAGCGGATTCGCGTGTCCTGTTCGACGCCCGCGGGAACCTTCACCAGAATCTTGTGCTCGGTCTGCACCCTCGTCTCCCCATGGCAGGTCGGGCATGGATCGACGATCAGGGTTCCGGTTCCGCCGCATACGGAGCAGGTGCGGGCGACAGAGAAGAAGCCCTGCTGGAATCTCTGCTGTCCACGCCCTCCGCACTGGGTGCAGGTCACCGGCTGCTTGCCTCGCGCGGCGCCGTTCCCGTGGCACTCCGTGCAGGTTTCGCTGCGCCTAATCTTGATCTCGCGCTCGATCCCGAAGACCGCCTCTTCGAATTCAAGCGTCAGGTCATAGCGCAGGTCGCGCCCACGCTGGACCCGCGAAGCCTTGCCCCCGCGAGCCGAGCCGCCCATGTTGAACATCTCGCCGAAGAGATCGCCAAAGATGTCGCCCAGGTCCTGCGCTCCGCCAAAGCCGCCGCCGAACGGTCCTGCACCAGCGCCGCTCGAGCTGCCGTTGAATGCCGCATGCCCATAGCGATCATAGGCCGCGCGCTTCTCCGGGTCGCTCAGCACCTGGTAGGCCTCGCTGCACTCCTTGAACTTATCCTCGGCGGCCGCGTCGCCCGGATTGCGGTCCGGATGATACTGCATCGCCAGCTTGCGATAGGCCGTCTTTAGTTCCTGATCGGAGGCGTCCCGGGAGACGCTCAACACTTCATAGAAATCAACTTTGGTCACGTTTGCCGTCGCACTCATCTTTCACTAACCTTCAACCACACTAACCTTCAATCGCCGTTTAGACGGTTAATCGCTCACCATCGCCGGATTCGAAGCAATCCTCACCAGCGCTGGACGAAGCAGCTTCTCGCGGACCTTGTACCCGCGACGAATCTCCTCTAATACCTGATGATCGGGGAACTCCTTGGTTTCAACGCTTCCGAGCGCCTCATGGAATCTGGGGTCGAACTGCGCTCCAACGCTCTGAACCGGGACGACGTTCAATCCTCGAAGAGCCTCTTCCATCTGCTTTAGAATCAGCTCGACACCGGTCCTGAGCTGATCGGCCGACCCGCCGGACTTCAGCGCAAGCTGGAAGTTGTCCATCACGCCCAGAAACGGCTCTACGGTGCTTGAAACCGTGTAATCGCGGGCATCCTGGCGCTCTTTGGCCTCGCGCTTCCGCGCATTGTCGAACTCTGCCTGGAGTCGTGCCAGCCTGTCCAGCAACTGGTCGCGCTCCCCCTTCACCTGCTCCAGCTCCGCGCCTGCGAAGGCTGCGTCCTGTATCGGCTCCTCGCAAGGGCTGGTCACAACTTCTCCCTCCTGCACGGCCTGTACAGTCGTCTCGTCCTGCATGGATTTATGTCTCCTCATCGTTGCTTTCCTCTTCTATTATCGCCGATCGTGCAATCCCGCACTCCGCCGGGAAGGCCATAAGGCAATTTCACCGGGGACGACGCCAAGCCTCTGCTTATTCATTCGGATGCGGCGCGATCCGATCGAAGACGCGGGAGAGGTAACTCACCGCGTTCATCGTGTTTTCATAGTCCATTCTCGTTGACCCAATCACGCCGATCGTTCCGCGGCTCTCGCCCGCCATCCGCGCCGGGGCCGCAATCAGAACCAGACCTGCCATCTCCGGAGCCTGCTGCTCAAGATCGAAGATCACGCGCACGCTTTGCTGGTGCGCGTCGATATACGCGTTCAGCAGGTCGACGAGACGCTGTTTGGCCTCAAGCGCCGCCAACATCTCCCGTAGACGCTCACCATCCACATTCACTCCGACCAGGTTTGCCACGCCCTCCACGTACACCGATGGCGTGGAGGAATCGGTGGAAGGAACCGCCTTCACCCACAGCTGCTGCACAGCATTCAACAGGCGCTGGTACTCACTGCGCTCCCGCTCTACCAGCTTCGCCAGCTCCAGGCGCACCTGTTCCACGCTCCACCCGCGGAAGTGCTCATTGAGAAAATTGCCGGCCGTGTTCAACTCCACGGACGTCAGGTCCCGATCCAGCGTCAGCACGCGATCCCGTACCATTCCCGACCGGGTCACCACGACGGCGAGAACGCTTGCGGGAGCCAGACGGGAGAAGTAAACATGCTCAAGAAAATCTCCCTCCGCAACTGCCGCAATCGCTACTCCGACGCCGCTCGAGAGCGTCGCCAGCACGTGCGAGGTGCGTTCCAGAACGGCCTGCGTGCCCGCAACTCCAACAAAACTTGAGTCAATCTGGTGACGCGACCGGGCGGTAAGACGCTTCGCGTCGACCCTGGGGTGTGTTCCCCCACTCAACTGCTCCACATACATCCGGAACGCCTGAGCTGTAGGAACTCGCCCGGCAGAGGTATGCGGCTGTTCCAGGAGGCCCGCATCAGCAAGTTCAGCCATCTCGTTCCGTATCGTCGCGGAGCTCATTCCCGAGGTCTCGCGGCTTTGCAATCGAGCAATCGTGCCTGACCCCACAGGCTCGCCCGTCTCGATATAGCTCTCAATGATGGCTGTCAGAATGGCCCGCTGCCGTGCTGTAATCCGCCATGCATCCGCCATCTCGCCCTCCCTGATTGAAACCAGTCTACCCTTCGCGTCAAGATGTTCCTGCTTCAAAAGCAAAACGCTTCCGATAAACCCGGCGATGACAATTCAGGACAGAACTCTCCTTTTTTCCTGAGAATCTCGCTAGCGGATCTCCTAGCTGATTTCGAAGACATCCTGATTTTTAGACGCAACTTCCTTGGCTTTGTCCGCGACGCGATGAGCGACCGCGTAGAACTCCGCGGCAAGCTTTGAATCGGGCCCCGCAAGCGAAACCGGCAATCCCTTGTCTCCACCTTCACGGATCGAAGGGTTCAACTCCAGCGCCCCCAGGAAATCCAGCCCGAACTGCGCCGCAGTGCGTTCCGTTCCTCCAGCTCCAAAGACGTCGATGATTTCTCCCGAAGGCAGTGTCATCTGCGACATATTCTCGACCATCCCCAGGACCTCGACCTTCACCTGGTGGAACATCTCCAGCGCCTTGCGGGCATCTTCCAGCGCCACGCTGGACCCTGTCGAGACCACGATCGCTCCCGTCAGCGGAACCGTCTGCACCAGGGAGATCACCACATCGCCGGTTCCGGGAGGAAGGTCGATGATCAGGAAGTCCAGCTCTCCCCACTCCACCTGCTGCAGGAACTGGCGGATGATCTGGTGCAGCATGGGGCCGCGCATCATCAACGGCTTGTCTCCCGGGGAGATCAATCCGATCGAGATGAACTTCACGCCATGCGCCAGAATCGGCTCAATGCGGTTCTCGCCCACAATGTTTGGCTGCCTCGTTGCACCCAGCATCGTCGGCACGTTGGGGCCGTAGATATCCGCGTCGATCAGCCCGACCTTATACCCAAGCTTCGCCAGCGCAACCGAAAGATTGACCGCTACGGTGGTCTTGCCTACGCCGCCTTTACCGCTTCCGACTGCTACGACATGCGCTACTCCGGGCAGAGGCTGCGGCGCCGGAGGAGTTCCTGCTCCCATGTGTCCCATAATCTTTCTCCTGAACCTGTCAGACGTGCCACTCGTCGCCGAGCGCGGCACGTATTTCTTTTTTGCGCTGGGTCTCGCCAGCGCGCATCTCGCGGCGACGGCCCGCATCTTCGTATCGTCGTTTCTGGTGCTCGGTCTCCGGAATGACCTGCGGAACCATCAGCCGATTTCCTTCCTTATCGACCGCCACATACGTAAGGTAGGCCGAGGAGACATGGCGCATCCGGTTATGACGCACATCCTCTACCATTGCCTTCACCCCGATCTCCATCGAGGTTCGATAGGCGCGGTTGACGCTGGACTTCAGAATCAGCAGATCGCCTACGCGGACCGGAGCGACGAAGTCCAGATGGTCCATGCTCGCCGTCACCGTAATGGCGCGGGCGTGACGGCTGGCCGCCATTGCACCAACCAGATCAATGTACTGCATCAGCCTGCCCCCAAAGAGGTTCCCCAGGGCGTTGGCGTCGGAGGGAAAGATAATCTCGCTGCGCTCGGACTGTGACTCACACACGGTTCTTGCCAGGACGACTTCGCTCATGTCTTACCAGTGTAAATCTTCAAGCAGCTTGCCAACTTGCGGTACATCATCGGAACATCGAACCCATGGACAGAATTGCCCTCCTCACCCAGGTGCTGGAACAGAATCCCTCCGACGCCTTTGCCCGCTACGGCCTCGCCATGGCGCATCTCGCTGAGAGCAACATCGATGCAGCGCTCTCCGAGTTCACGACGTTGATTCAGCACAATCCGGACTACGTCCCCGCCTTCCAGATGTCGGCGCAAACCCTGGCAAAGCAAGGCCGCACCGACGAGGCCCTGGATCGATTGCACAATGGCATCGCCGCTGCGAACCGCACGGGAAATCAACACGCGCTGGCCGAGATGGAGGCTCTCCGGGAAGACCTTAGCCGCTGAATCCACATCTAAACTTCCATGCCGGTCACCCTGACATGGGAACAGATCGCTCTCCGCATCCTGCTCGCATCCGCAGCCAGCTTTCTTATCGGCTACAACCGGGACGAGCGGGGAAAGCGCCTGGGCATCAGGACGACGATGCTGGTCTGCCTCGCCGCGACGCTGGCCATGCTGCAGGCCAACCTGCTAATGAACACGACGGGGAAGGCATCGAACTCTTTCGTCGAGCTCGACCTGATGCGACTTCCCCTCGGCATCCTGTCGGGCATCGGCTTCATCGGCGCTGGCGCCATTCTGCGTAAGGACGGCCTGGTTCGAGGAATTACGACTGCGGCAACGATGTGGTTCGTGACGGTTCTGGGACTGCTGTTCGGCGGTGGCCAGCTGAAGCTCGGGATTGTGAGCACGGCGCTCGCCCTGTTCATTCTCTGGAGCCTCAGATGGGTCGAGAACAATATGCCGACCCATCGCACCGGCTCTCTCTCCATCCGATTCAAGGTGTCCAGCACCTCAGTCGAGCCGCTCAGCGAGATTGAGTTTCGTCAGCGCCTGCAGGCAGCCGGATTCGCCGTCAAAGACTGGACCGTCCATTACTCCGATGCCCGCCTGCATTCCATTCAATGCGAGCTGGAGTGGTCTGTTCGTGGCCATGTCCAGCCGGAAACTCCGGCGCGAATTCACGAGCTCTCCGCGCTTCCCTCTGTCTCTTCCCTTCTCTGGCGCGGATGAAATTCCCGCCTGAGCCCTTCGCCAACCATCCAACATCTATACTTAGACATGGCGAACTCACTTCCCACGACCGTAGGCGCTCTCCGCAACAGCGAATACACTCCTGAACGGCTTGCCCGCAGTGTGAAGGACGAGCTTCGCGAAAACCTCATCTGCCGGCTACGCACGAAAGAGACTATCTTCCCCGGCATCGTCGGTTATGAAGACACGGTTGTTCCCCAGATTGTCAACGCGATTCTGTCGCGGCATAACTTCATTCTGCTGGGCCTGCGCGGGCAGGCGAAGTCGCGCATCCTGCGCGCGCTGACGACGCTGCTCGACCCGCATACGCCTTATATCGCCGGCTCCGAAGTTCGCGACAATCCCTACGCGCCCATCAGCAAATACTCCCGCGACCTGATCGCGAGGCTCGGCGACGAAACCCCGATCGCGTGGCTCGCCCCCGATGAGCGTTTCGTCGAAAAGCTTGCCACCCCCGACGTGACGGTCGCCGATCTCGTCGGCGATATCGACCCCATCAAAGCCGCACGCTCCAATCAGGACCTTGGCTCCGAGCTGACCATGCACTACGGCCTTCTTCCCCGCGCCAACCGCGGCATCTTCGCCATCAACGAAGTTCCCGACCTCGCCGGAAAGATCCAGGTTGCGCTCTTCAACATCATGCAGGAAGGCGACGTACAGATTAAGGGCTATCCGGTGCGTCTCCCTCTCGACGTCGCCATCGTCTTCAGCGCGAACC
>Ga0193717_1000819_pt1 | contig 19765 bp, 16 predicted proteins | sample U2c2metaG_FD_145900 | JGI IMG/M metagenome (GOLD analysis project Ga0193717, IMG submission 145900) | Soil microbial communities from a riparian zone of the East river system, Colorado, United States - U2c2 | ecosystem: Environmental > Terrestrial > Soil > Riparian zone | place: USA: East River...
TCGCAAAAAAAGCGTTCCTGCTCTCCATCAGCATCGGGTTCCTGATAGCGCACATAGCAATCGCCCTTCCCTTCAAAAAAAGCGGTTTGTATCGAGTCGCCAAGTCGGCTAACGGTTTCATCCTCCTCGTTTTTTGATATACGGTCAATAACAATACGAACGCCGGGGTAGTGGGTTGGTGTTTCGGGATCCTGTGTTATTGTTTCATCGCTTTCAGTCTTCAGCTTTTTGCCCTTAGCCTTTTTTTCGCCATGTACCTCAGCAATTAGCGAAGTATTATCAATAGATTCATCTTCCAGTAAAGCCTCAATTTTTGACAACCGGTTTAGATATTCTACCCGCACAAATCCCTTTTGCATTAAAACGGCAAGTTCTTCTTTTAAGCTGCGGTTATTATGCGGATATAGTGGGGCCAAAATGGTTACCTGCGTTTCATTGGGCAACGATAGTATAAAGTTTACTACATCGGTAACGGAATCCTTTTTTACCGGCAAGCCCGATACCGGCGAAATGGTTTTGCCAATACGGGAGAACAATAGTTTTAAATAGTCATATATCTCGGTTGATGTACCTACCGTTGAGCGTGGGTTTGAAGTAATTACCTTTTGCTCAATAGCTATAGCCGGGGCTATCCCCTTAATATAATCAACATCGGGTTTGTTCATACGGCCCAGAAACTGACGGGCGTAGGACGAAAGACTTTCTACATAACGGCGCTGACCTTCGGCATACAAAGTATCAAAAGCAAGTGATGACTTGCCCGAACCTGACATGCCCGTAACTACAACCAGCTTATTTTTGGGGATGGCCACATCCATATTTTTAAGGTTATGTACCCTTGCCCCTTTTATGATGATATGTTTCTGCGGATCTTTTTCTGCTTCTTTAGTCATTCTTTGATTTTAGTTCATTGACCATGGTTCGTAGATCATTTGATTGTCAAATTGTTCATGATAAGCAATATTTATACCATGAGTCATATCGTGCTATCCACGAACTTTTTTGAAAGTGCAAAAATCCTAAAATATTTAGCAGTATCCAAATAGGTTTTACTTTGTTTTTAGGTTTGCTCCAAATTAGTTGCCGAGTTTACAGTTTGCTGACGTTTAATTACTTAAAGCTATAAACAGATGCACAGGTTGTAAATTTTATTTAATACCTGATTAAACCATTATAGGAAGTAAGCGTCTAACTCCGAACGGCCATTAATTTTTAATGATAAAGGCATCAATTATCTCTAATGAACCTGATAAACAGAAGAAAGTAAAAAAATATAATTTGTTTTTTAACGAAGAATTTGTTTTATTTGAAATAACAATTTCTTAACCCCTAAGGAGCATACTATAGAATATACTTTACTTCATACGTTTTATAACTAAAAATTAAGTTTAAGAAGTACTTTCTATGGATTTTCAATTGAAGAGTGATCAGGATCTAATCCATCTATATATTGCCGGCGACGAAGCGGGGCTGGTGGAATTGATCAGACGATATCAAACAAAAATATATACCTCCATTTACCTGCTGGTAAAAGACGAATACTTGGCCGAAGATATTTTTCAGGACACCTTTATTAAGGTAATAAATACGCTTAAAGCCGGAAAGTATAACGAAGAAGGTAAATTTTTGCCCTGGGTAACCCGTATTGCGCACAATTTGGTCATTGACCACTTTCGCCGCGAAAAACGTGCTCCTATGGTAAGTAATGGCGACGACTTTGATATTTTTGAAGTGCTGGGCAATTACGATGAAAGTACCGAAGACCGCATGGTACGTGAACAAACCCATAAAGACCTTAAAACATTGATACAGCTTTTGCCATCAGAGCAAAAAGAGGTACTTATTATGCGCCACTTTGGCGATATGAGCTTTAAGGAAATTGCTGATATTACCGAGGTGAGCATCAATACAGCTCTGGGCCGTATGCGTTATGCGCTTAATAATCTGCGTAAAATGATGCAGAGCAAGGAAATGAGCCTTAAAAATTAGCCATTTGTTATTTGTAATTTAGGTTATCGAAAATATTATTTGCTCGCTAATTAATTTTTTTTGCATAATTAATAAAAAAATTAATTATGCAGTATCCAATCATTCAGTGAGTTAATAATAAATAGGCCTATTATCGAATAAAAAAATTTCATTTAATTTTCATTTAGGAAAATATTATCTTTAAGCCACCGTTATAAATCATATAAAATTTATTACAAAAAAAGCTTATGGATGAAACCTCTACTACGACGTTAAATGGAATTGCTAACCAAGCTCTAATGGACAAGAATGGACAAGAAAATCTGGATGCTGACGATTTGATTTTTTACAATTCAATTCGTGCTAATTTGGACCTTTTGAACAAAAAACCGAAGGTACAGACTATACATCAGATACTTGACTACTCAAAAAGCTTGCGTTAAGTATTTTAAACTTACTGGTTCATAGATCATAATTGTTGATTAAGGTTGATGCCCATTACAAATGGCATAAACCCATATCCGATAAATGATTTATGAACCTTTCTATTTATATTGATTCATAACTATTAGGTGTCAGTCATACATATTATAATATATGTATACCCTATATGTATACCTTGTTCCACCATGATCAATTGAACCGTAAACAACATTACAAATTAAAGCATGCTTAAGGCCGAACGTTATCGCCATTTTGTTGACTATTTTTCAAAACAACAGCCCAACCCTGTTACTGAACTTCATTATAATAACCCTTTTCAATTGTTGGTAGCAGTAATACTATCGGCACAATGTACGGATAAGCGCATAAACCAGGTAACTCCAGCCTTGTTTGAGCGTTTCCCAACACCGCAGGATCTTGCGGCTTCCTCACCCGGAGAGGTTTTTACCTACATACGCAGTGTAAGCTATCCGAATAATAAAGCCAAGCACCTGGTAGGCATGGGTAAAATGCTGGTAGAGGTTTTTAAGGGCCAGGTACCATCGGGTATTGATGACCTGCAAAAGATGCCGGGTGTGGGTCGTAAAACGGCTAATGTTATTGCCTCGGTGGTGTTTGATGCTCCTGCCATCGCAGTTGATACGCATGTTTTCAGGGTAGCAAACCGCATAGGATTAACTACTAACGCACGCTCACCGCTGGCTGTTGAAAAACAGCTAACAGAATATTTACCCCGGGATGTATTAGGAGTGGCCCACCACTGGCTCATATTACATGGCCGGTACATTTGTGTAGCCCGCAGTCCAAAATGCGAAGTTTGCCCGCTAACCTGGTTTTGTAAATACTATGAGCGCAACAATACCGAAGCGGCGCTGCTGAGGGCCGAGGCCGCCAAGATCAACAAAGCAAAAGAAGCTAAAAAGAAAAAGGCCCTGAATGTAATAAGTAAAGAGTTGAAGAAGAGGAGTGTTGATAAAGATATTTGATTGGTATTTATAGGTTGATTAGTTTTATCTGTCATTAAAATTTGTCATCCAAAGGAACGAAGGAGCTAATCACCTAATATACAAATTGCAGAATAGATGCTTCACTTTCGTTCAGCATGACAAAAGGCAGATAATAAATTACTAAAAAAATTAGTATTTTAAAATAAAACATTTATATTTGTTGAAGATATTTATAAGATGAGCGCAGACAAAAACAATTCAGATAAATTGAAGGCATTACAGCTTACATTGGATAAGCTGGAAAAATCATACGGAAAAGGTACCATCATGAAATTGGGCGACTCCGTTATTGAACCTACCGAAGTAATATCAACAGGCTCATTAGGGCTTGATATAGCTTTAGGGGTTGGCGGCCTACCTAAAGGAAGGGTTATTGAAATATACGGCCCCGAATCATCTGGTAAAACTACCCTGGCTATACATGCCATTGCCGAATCGCAAAAGAAAGGTGGCATCGCCGCATTTATTGATGCGGAACATGCTTTTGACCGTTTTTATGCTAAAAAATTAGGTGTGGATGTAGAGAACCTGCTGATCTCTCAACCAGATAACGGTGAACAGGCTTTGGAAATTGCTGATAATCTGATCCGCTCGGGCGCTATTGATATCCTGGTTATTGACTCTGTTGCAGCGTTGGTTCCTAAAGCCGAGATTGAAGGTGAAATGGGCGACTCAAAAATGGGTCTGCATGCACGTTTAATGTCGCAAGCCTTGCGTAAATTAACTGGTACTATTAGCAAAACAGGATGCTGCTGTATATTTATCAACCAGCTGCGCGATAAAATTGGTGTAATGTTCGGTAACCCCGAAACTACTACCGGTGGTAACGCCCTTAAATTTTACGCTTCAGTACGTTTGGATGTACGCCGTATATCGCAAATTAAGGATACTGATGAGGTATCAGGTAACCGGGTTAAGGTTAAGATCGTTAAAAATAAAGTTGCCCCCCCGTTCCGTATAGCCGAGTTTGACATTATGTTTGGCGAAGGTATTTCAAAAGCGGGCGAGATCATTGACCTGGGTGTTGAATACAACATCATAAAAAAAGCAGGTTCATGGTTCAGCTACGGCGAAACCCGCCTGGGCCAGGGCCGTGATGCAGTTAAACAACTGATACTGGATAACCCTGAGCTAATGGAAGAACTGGAAAACAAAATTAAAGAAACCGTTACCGGCGAACATTTAGCTGAAGTTTAACGGGATTTCGAATTTCGAAGCTTCGGGTTCGGATTTGAAATTTTTAATATCATATTATATGAGCCTTCCCGTTTTGGGGAGGCTTTTTTGTTTATCACTGCGTCATTGCGGAACGAAGCAATCCCAGACTTACAGAGTAACGTGCAAAATTCAATGCTGTGCTAATTATACCCTTATCTTCATCTATAAGTAATAAATAAAAACACCCCGAATCATTAGCTCAATAATTAATATATTAGCTTTAAATGAATAAATGGGCCTTATTACTGTTTTCTGTACTGCTAATCCAACTTACGGCCTGTCATACTAATACTCCCGGCTCACATAAAACTGTTTTTAATATCAATCTGGAGGAGGGCCTAACTTCGCTTGACCCTGCCTTTTGCCGCAACCGCTATACCATTTGGATGGATAATCAGGTTTTTAACGGCCTGGTGCAGATCAATGATAGCCTCAAAGTAATACCCTGCGTAGCCAAAAGCTGGGATATATCGGCCGATGGCCTGTTGTACACTTTTCATTTACGTAACGATGTGTATTTTCATGACGATCCGCATTTTGCAGGTGGTACAGGCAGGAGGGCTGTGGCCGCTGATTTTGTTTATAGTTTTAGCCGCTTGATCGACCCCAAAGTAGCCTCCTCTGGTTCATGGATCTTCAGTGATAAGGTAGAAGGTAAAAATGCCTTTACCGCAACTGACGATAGCACCTTCCGGATCAGGCTTAAACAACCATTCGCGCCTTTTTTAAGCATGCTTACCGCGCAGTACTGTTCCGTTGTACCCAAGGAGGTGGTAGCGTTTTACGGCAAGGACTTCAGGAGTCACCCCGTAGGCACCGGTCCGTTTAAGTTTAAATATTGGAAAGAAGGCGAAGTGCTGGTACTAATGAAAAATGAAAAATACTGGGAAAAGGATAATAAAGGCCGACACTTACCATACCTGGACGCTGTTAAAGCCACATTTATAGCCGATAAGCAAACCTCTTTTTTAGAGTTTATAAAAAAGAAGCTTGATTTTTTGAATGATATTGACGGCAGTTACCGTGATGATATTTTGACCAAATCGGGCAAGGTAACGCAGAAGTATAAGGGGAAATTTATTTTAAATACTGCCCCTTACCTCAACACCATGTACCTGGGGATATTGGTTGATACCAACCTGGCCATAGTTAAAAAGTCGCCCTTGCGGATACTGAAAGTAAGGCAGGCCATCAATTATGCTATCGACAGGCAAAAAATGATGAAATACCTGCGTAACAGCATGGGCACACCAGGTTATGCGGGCTTTATTCCCGAAGGTATGCCAGGGTTTAGTGAGCATGTAAAAGGCTACACCTACGATCCTGAGAAGGCCCGCCAGCTACTGGCCGAAGCAGGTTTCCCCGATGGTAAGAACCTGCCCGAAATTTCCCTGGCTACCACGGTAGGTTACCGTAGCCTGATAGAATATGTACAAGGGCAGCTTGATAGGTTAGGTATTAGAACCAGTGTAGAAATTACACAGGGCGCCAGCCTGCGTGAACTGGTATCAAAAAATGGAATTAACTTTTTTTACGGCCAATGGATAGCGGATTATCCTGACGGTGAAAATTACCTGTCGGTTTTCTATTCCAAAAACAAGATCCCTTTTGGACCCAATTATACCGGCTTTAACAATAAAAAGTTCGACGCCCTGTTTGAGCAAACCTACCAGGTAAAAAACGATACAGCCCGTTATGCCTTGTACCAGCAAATGGATGGTATTGTTATGGATCAATCGCCTGTGGTGGTACTATATTATGATAAACTGGTAAATCTGTACCAGAATAATATAAGTGGTTATAGCTTGAATGGGCAGAATTTACTGGTGTTGAAGAGGGTGGTGAAAGGGCTTTAATTTTAGTTATTTACCGTTAACCGCCAGTGAGCATACAATGTAAGCGCAAATTATTGGCGGATAGCGTACCATGCTCCAAAGGTATAAATAGTCGGATTAGAACGGCCGTTAAGTAATTAAATTGTTATGCTTTGTTCCATCCCTAAAACACCAACAGTAGTTTTTGGTTAATTTAATAAAGAAAATTATGCGCTACCATGTACTGGCCACAGATTATGACGGGACGCTTGCCAAAGATGAGCAGGTAGATAACCAAATTGTTGAATCACTTAAACGACTCAAAGCCAGCGGCAGGAAGCTGATCCTGGTAACCGGCCGTGAACTGGAGGACCTGCAACGGCTTTTTCCTGAACATACTTTATTTGATAGGATAGTGGCAGAAAACGGAGCGCTGATCTATCGCCCGGCAACATTGGATGAACGGACTTTAGGTGAACGCCCGCCGGAACTTTTTATACAAAAATTAAGGGATCAAAACGTACAACCTTTATCGGTTGGCCAGGTGATAGTATCTACGTGGGAACCAAATCAAACCATTGTGCTTGATGCCATTAAGGGTACCGGCCTGGAATACCAGGTTATTTTTAACAAGGGGGCGGTAATGGTGCTGCCGCCGGGTATTAATAAAGCCAAAGGTTTACATGAGGCATTAAAGGAATTGACCATATCCGAGCACAATGTTGTAGCCATTGGCGATGCCGAAAATGACAATGCGATGCTGCAATCGGCCGAGTGCGCGGTAGCTGTTGACAATGCGCTGAAGCTTGTTAAAGATATTGCCGACTGGACAACCACTCATCATCATGGTCAGGGTGTGGCGGAACTTATTGATGCATTGGTTAAAGATGATCTGGCATCTTTAGATCCCAAACTGGAAAAGCATTATCTGAAACTTGGCCAATGTGCCGATGGTGCCGATTTTAAGATCAGCCCTTATGGAAGCAGCGTATTGCTATCAGGAACGTCGGGATCTGGTAAAACAACCTTTACTGCCTCGTTTCTGGAAAAACTGATGGCCAAACAATATCAGTATTGCCTGATCGATCCGGAAGGCGATTACCTTGATCTGCCGGGCGTATTAACCATCGGTGATACACAACAGCCCCCGGTAATTGAACAGGTGCTCAAACTGCTTACCCAGGTGGTACAGAACGCTGTTGTGTGTACGCTGGCCATTCCGCTTGATGACCGGCCCGGATTTTTCAAAAAATTATTGGCTGCTGTTATTGATCTTCGCAAAAATACCGGCCACCCGCATTTTATCATCATGGATGAAGCGCATCATTTAGTACCTGCTGCAGCCGACGGTAGCTTTTTTAACTTTCCCGACGATTTTAAAAATTTCTTCGCTATAACTACCAAACCTGATCTTGTACATTCACAGTTTTTAAAACGGGTGAATACGATGATATTAATGGGGGAAACGCCTGATAAATACCTCGGCGATTTTGCAAGGATCATCTCCGAAAAAATTACAGTTCCAGCCGATATCGTTTTGCAAAAAGGCGAAGTCCTGGTTTGGCAAAAAGAACACGGCAAACTTTTTTTGGTAAGAGGCGATATGCCAGCTACGCTTTTACATCGCCATAAGCACAAATACGCCACTGGTGATATGGGGCCGGATAGCTTTTATTTTAAAGGGGCAGATAATAAGCTAAACCTTAAAGCAAACAACCTTATGACTTTTATCCAAATGGCCGAAGGTGTTGATGACGAAACCTGGCTTTTTCATTTGCATCAAAAGGATTATTCAAAATGGTTTAAGGAATTTGTAAATGATGAAGACCTGGCCGTACGTGCGGCACAGATCGAGGAGAAAGAAGACGATGCCGAAGTATCGCGCAATGCGATTTTACAACTGATCAGGGAACGATATACCGCGCCGGCTTAGAAAGCTATTGGCTTTCAAATTATAAGTATAAAAGTTATAAATTTGTGTTATGGAAGTAGATCAGATACATCCAATAAGCGTTATCCGCAACCTATTAATCGCCTATCGCAAAGTACCCGGTTTGTCCTAAAGAAGATTGCCTTGTGCCGCGCAATGAAGCGGTGGGGAAAAGAGCAAGAACCAAAAAAGCCTCCCCAAGATGGGAAGGCTTGTATAGTATTAGCTTTCAATTTTAACATTTTGGTCTTCAGCTTTACGATGCCATTTGCTTGCGGATGATGTTCAGCGCGCCGCCGGCTTTAAACCACTCAATTTGCTGAGCGTTGTAAGTATGGTTTACCGCGAACGAATCAATAGAACCATCTTTGTGGTTTAATACTACGGTTAACTGTTTGCCTGGGGCAAAAGTAGTTAAGCCATTGATGTCGATAACGTCATCTTCCTGTATTTTATCGTAATCGTTGGTATCAGCAAAAGTAATGCCCAGCATACCTTGTTTTTTAAGGTTGGTTTCGTGGATACGGGCAAATGATTTTACCAGTATGGCACGTACACCCAGGTGACGTGGCTCCATCGCAGCGTGCTCGCGTGATGAACCTTCGCCATAGTTTTCGTCGCCTACTACTATAGTGCCTATACCATGTGCTTTGTAATCGCGCTGGGTAGCAGGTACGGGTCCGTATTCGCCGGTTATTTCATTTTTAACGCTATCGGCATTATTATTAAAATAATTAATGGCGCCGATCAGCATGTTGTTCGAAATGTTATCCAAATGACCACGGAACTTTAACCACGGACCAGCCATGGAAATATGGTCGGTAGTACATTTACCTTTGGCTTTAATTAATAGTTTTAAGCCTTTAAGATCAATGCCTTCCCATGCGGAGAACGGCTCAAGCAGTTGCAGGCGCGATGATTTTGGATCAACAAGTACCTGAACCTGGCTGCCATCTTCGGCAGGGGCCTGGTAGCCGGCATCCTCAACAGCATAGCCTTTTACTGGCATTTCAATACCTTGTGGTTCATCAAACTTAACCTGCTCGCCAAGTTCATTGGTAAGAGTATCAGTAAGCGGGTTAAAGGTAAGATCACCTGCTATAGCAAACGCTGTAACAATTTCTGGTGATGCTACGAAAGCGTGGGTATTAGGATTACCATCCTGGCGTTTAGCAAAGTTGCGGTTAAACGAGGTGATGATAGAGTTTTTGCGGGTAGGGTCGTCAGTATGACGAGCCCATTGACCAATACATGGTCCGCAGGCATTAGCCAATACCACGCCACCCATTTGACCAAAAGTATCCAGGTAGCCATCACGGTCAACTGTGTAACGTACCAGTTCTGATCCTGGTGTGATGGTGAACTCTGCTTTAGTTTTTAATTTTTTATCGATAGCCTGTTTTGCAATAGATGCAGAACGGGTAATATCCTCGTATGATGAGTTGGTACAAGAACCTATCAAACCAACTTCTAATTTGGTAGGCCAGTTGTTTTCCCTAACCGCGGTAGCGAATTTAGAGATAGGCCATGCCAGATCAGGAGTGAACGGACCGTTTACATGCGGTTCCAACTCAGACAGGTTGATCTCAATCACCTGGTCAAAATATTGCTCAGGATTAGTGTAAACCTCGTCATCGCCGGTTAGGTGTGCTGCAATAGCATCAGCAAGTTCGGCAATATCACCGCGTTTAGTACCTTTCAGGTAGGCAGCAGCTTTTTCATCATATCCGAAGATAGACGTGGTTGCGCCAATTTCGGCACCCATGTTACAGATGGTACCTTTACCTGTGGCAGATAGTGAACGTGCACCTTCGCCAAAATATTCAACAATAGCGCCGGTACCACCTTTTACGGTAAGGATACCTGCCACTTTAAGTATAACGTCTTTAGCTGATGTCCAGCCTGATAATTTACCGGTTAATTTAACACCGATCAGTTTAGGGAATTTAAGCTCCCATGGTAAACCTGCCATGACATCGCAGGCATCGGCACCACCAACACCAATGGCAACCATACCTAAACCACCCGCGTTAGGGGTATGTGAATCGGTACCGATCATCATACCACCAGGGAATGCATAGTTTTCTAAAACAACCTGGTGAATGATACCTGCACCGGCTTTCCAGAAACCGATACCATATTTATCAGAAACCGAAGCCAGGAAATCATAAACCTCCCGGTTTACATCAATAGCTGTATTTAAATCGGCAACGGCGCCAATTTTTGCCTGTATAAGGTGATCGCAATGCACGGTAGACGGAACTGCAACCTGTGGACGGCCAGCCTGCATAAATTGCAGCAGGGCCATTTGCGCCGTAGCGTCCTGCATGGCCACGCGGTCTGGTGCAAAATCAACATAATCTACTCCGCGGCCAAATGCTTTTTGAGCATCGCCTTCAGAAAGGTGGGCGTATAATATTTTTTCGGTTAAAGTAAGATGTTTACCGGTCGCTTTGCGGGCAGCCTCCACACGGGTGCTGTAGCGGTCGTAAACTTTTTTGATCATATCTAAATCAAAAGCCATTTGTATTTGATTTTTAGGTGAAAGTAAAAGAATTGACACTAAGTTCATTGAGTTGAACATAGTGCGGCGAATTTACAAAAATTACAGGTAAAAGCTGTTAGTCAATTGTGTAAATGTTATTTGGAGATATTCTAAATAGGGTGCCCCCTAACTCCCTGAAGGGGGAATGCAGCTGCCAACCTCCAACTGTTCTACTTCCCGCTCACCACTATTAGTTTATCATTGCGCCCATTACTTGTTATAATAAATACCTTGCCATCCGGTGATATGGCAACATCACGCATGCGGCCGTATTTATTTTTATAAAAGGTGTTTACGCTTTCTACTTTGTCGCCAGCTGAGTTTAGTTTTATCTGCAGTAATTCCGAATCTTTTAGTACGGCTAACAACAATGAGTTTTTCCATTGTGGGATAGCTTCTTTATTATAGTAGTTGATGCCCGATGGGGCGATAGTAGGTGTCCAGGCCAGGATTGGTTCAACTACATCGTTTGCTGCACAAAAGGATTTCTCTTCCTCAGTGTTGCAATAACCCTCTACATTAGGCCAGCCAAAGTTTCGCCCCTTTTGGATAATGTTGATCTCGTCGTCAGTCGTGTTACCATGTTCCGAGCTGTAAAGCCGGTCGCCAACAAAAACAAGTCCCTGAGGGTTACGGTGACCGTAAGTCCAAACAGCACTGCTTGCTATTGGGTTATCTGTGGGGATACTGCCATCCAGGTTGATACGTTGAATTTTGCCTGCGGGATTGTTTTTATCTTGCGCTCTTGATGATTCTGAAGCATCGCCGCTGGTTATAAAAAGTTTTTTATCGGCAGAGATGGCAAGGCGAGTTCCGTTATGAATACTGGCGGCAGGAATGTTATCCAGCAAAACCACAGGATTGATCAGGGTTCCGCCGCTGTAGGTAAACTTTACGATCTTTTTAATATAGGTGCCGCTTTTGTCATAATTATAAGCCACAAAAACCTCGGGTGTGGTAGCAAAATCGGGGTGTAAAACCATACCAAGCAAACCTCCTTCTCCACGCGAAACCACATCGCTAATGGTTTTTATGGGGGTAATGGCGCCTGTCGCCGGGTCTATACTGCTGATTTTGCCGCCGCGTTCGGTTATCCATAACTTATTATCCGGCCCCCATAAAACCGCCCAAGGGAATGTTAATTTATCTGTTAAAACTTTGTCGGTTAATGCTGAATCGTCGCCAGGTGTATCAGGTGTATTGGTATTTTGGGAGTTTTTTTTACAGGTGCTAAATAATAAAATACCCGCTAAAGCCACGAAGGTTATCCATGTTCTCATATATGTATTATTTAGTGGAGTGATAATTGAATAACAAGGTTTTATGTAAATTGTTGTTGTTTGATAGCTACCCGATGGAGCCGGTAATCCTACCATACTGATCTATGCAATTTGGTGATTGACCGGGCTTAGTAAATAAAAACAAATACTACCCCTTCAGAGGGTTAGGGGGCAAAACTTATATCCTGCCTTACTCCAAATCTCCATCGCCCTGGGCAGCGCATATTTGACCCTGTCAAACGCTTTCAGGCTATCGTGAAAAACTACCATCGATCCGGCCTCAGTATGTTTCATTACGTTTTTTAAGCAAGCTTCGGGGGTAAGATTAATATCGAAGTCGCCGCTTAGCACATCCCACATCATAATTTTAATATCGGGGCGGGCAGTCTGCAGGTCTTTGATCTGGCGTTTTTTTATCCGGCCGTACGGCGGCCGGAAAAGCGGGGTGTCCAATATTTTATCGGCCTGTAAAAAATTATTCAGGTATGTTTCATTGTCAGTTTTCCAGCCTTTTAAGTGATTGTAGGTATGGTTGCCTATAGCGTGGCCATCCGTTATTAATTGCTTGAAAATATCAGGATGTTTGTTTACATTATCCCCGATACAAAAAAAGGTGGCTTTGGCATTATATTGTTTTAAAATATTTAATATGTGTGTTGTAACAATTGGTATAGGTCCATCGTCAAAAGTGAGATAAATGCAACGGTTAGGTTGGTTCATGTGCCAAATTAGTTCAGGATATAGTTTTTTGAGCAACCAGGGTGTTTTAACCAAATACATATTAAATAATAGGTGTTAAATGTTTTATTTAAAAAAATAAACGAAAATGAACATTGCAAGGTAGTCATCAGTTGCTTACCATTGTATAGAAAAACTTTATGAAACTAACATTATCACTACCCATTAAAACAACCCTTATTTGCGCGTTCCTGTTTTCGGCACTTAGCTTTAAAGCTAAAGCACAGGAAGTAATAACATTACAAAAAGCAATTGATCTTGCGCTTGAACGTAATTTAACCATTAAGCAGGCGCAATTTACCGAGGCTTTATCTGATGAAGACCTGAAGCAAGCAAAATATAATCAATTACCCAATTTATCGGCGGCCCCACAGGGAGGATTTAATTTTGGCCGTAATATTGACCAGTCAACTTACCAGTTCATTAATCAGCGTATCCTTCAGTTTTATGGAAACATCTCTTCCCAGGTCACACTGTTTCAGGGTGGGCAGTTACGTAACCAGATAATCCAAAACAAATTAACGCTTGATGCCAATAAAACAGCTACAACTAAAGTAAAAAACGACCTGGTGCTTAACGTGGTTACCACTTTTCTTCAGGTATTGACCAACCAGGACCTGGTAAAAGCATCGCAACAGCAAATTGATATTGCAAAGCTAACTTTAGAACGGGCCCAGAAAAATTTTGATGTGGGTAACCAAACATTGGCCGATCTTTCGCAAGCCAAAGCCCAGCTATCAACCGCTGACCTGAATTATACCAATGCCGAAAATCAGCTGGAATTATCATTGCTCACCTTAAAACAATATATGGAAATGAGCCCGGCCATTGACTTATCAGTGGAGAAACCGGACATCAGCAAGCTGACTGATATAAAAACAATTTACGATCCGCAGGATGTATTAAAAACGGCGTTGGGTGTAAATCCGGATGTGTTGCTTGCCGAAGCTCAGCAACGGACAGCCGAACAAGCTATAAAGGTTGCCAAAGGTACTTACTACCCAAGTGTTACTTTAATAGGGCAGGCAGGATCTAATTTTTCGGATGCGAAAAATACGCTTGCCTCGGCAACTGCTAACGGAACATTAACTCCGATAGGATTTGTGCAAAATACACAACAGGTTGTTGTGCAACCGGGCTTTACTCAGGTTTTTAAGAGCAATCCATTTTTTACGCAATTGAGCGATAACTTTAATCAGGCAATAGCCATAAGCTTACAAATACCTATTTTTAACAGGTTTAGCTCACGCACACAAGTACGCAAGGCAAAAATACAAGCCCAGAATGCACAGGTAGGCGCACAACTGGCCCGTAATAATCTGAGTAAAATTATTTACCAGGCCGTATGGGATGTAAAGGCGGCCGAAAAGAAATATCAATCGACCATACAAACCTACCAGGCTAATAAAGATGCTTTTAATATTACACAGCAACGTTTTACAGTTGGTTTAGTAAACTCACTTGACTATAATACCTCGTTAACCAACCTTAATAAATCACAGTTTGATATGATAGAGGCGCAATACCAGGTTATTTTCAGGAGTAAGGTGATTGACTATTACCTGGGCAATCCAATAACATTATAATATAATAAGCTAAATTTTAAACATTAAATAAAAAATATCCAAACGCATAGTCATGGGAAAAACTACTAAATATATTTTGATTGGCCTGGGAGCAATAATTGTATTGTACGTAATAGCCAGGGTTGCCGGTCTGGTTGGTAAACCCCCTTTAACCCAGGTAGCTACTGAAAAAGCCGATGTGCGTGAGGTTAACGAAACCGTATCGGCCAGTGGTAAAATAAAACCGCACATAGAAGTTAAAATTAGCCCTGAAGTTTCGGGCGAGGTGGTTGAGTTGCCTATAAAAGAGGGTGATGTAGTTAAAAAGGGCCAGCTGCTTTGTAAAATAAGGCCTGATATATTAAAGTCGGGTTTTGACCGGGCGGTGGCATCATATAGCACCCAAAAAGCAAGTGTGGGTAATTCCGAACAAATGCTTAAACAATCGCAAGCCACCTTTAATAACCAGGCTGCTATTTATAAACGCAGTAAGGAGTTGTATGATAATAAGGTGCTTACCGCGTCTGAGTATGATAACGCCAAAGCAAGTTATGAGGGTGCCAAAGCAGCTTTAGAAGCTGCCAAGCAAAATGTAGTTGGCGCGCAGTTTGGCCTTGCCCAATCATCAGCATCCGTTAAAGAAGCCCAGGACAACCTGGCAAAAACAACTATTTATTCGCCGGTTGATGGTGTGGTATCTAAGCTGTCGATACAAAAAGGTGAGCGTGTTTTGGGTACCCAGCAATTTGCAGGTACCGAGATCATGACCATATCTGACCTGAGTAAAATGGATGTAAATGTTGATGTGAATGAAAACGATATTAACCGCATTTCATTAGGCGACCCGGCAAATATTGAAATTGATGCCTTTTTAAGTAAAAAGTTTACCGGCGCGGTAATTGAGATAGGAAGTTCGGCCAATGTGGTTGGTACTACCGCCGATAAGGTGACCAACTTTACAGTTAAAGTACGCATCGATGCAAATTCATACGCAGGATTGCTTAAAAAAACGGTAGATAACCCTTCACCTTTCCGGCCGGGATTGACTGCCACGGTTGATATTAATACGAACCATGTTAAAGGCTTATCGGTTCCAATACAATCGGTAACCACACGTGATGAGAAAAAGGATGCCGCCAGTTCGCCTGCAAAGGAGGATGATAAAAATAAACCACAGATCAGTGCACCAGCCAAAGAGTATGTGTATGTTTTTACTGCCGGCAAACTAAAGCAAGTGCAGGTAACCACAGGTATTCAGAACGATACCTATATTCAGATCCTGTCGGGATTAAAGGGTGGTGAAGAAGTGGTTTCGGCCCCTTATGCAGCCATATCAAAAACCCTGGCCGATGGTATGAAAGTTGAAAAAGTTGATAAATCAAAGCTGTTTAATGCAGAAGCGAAGTAACAGCAGGAGAAAATATATCTAACAACAAAGCCGCCACCCTAAAAGGTTGCGGCTTTGTTGTTTTTATAATTAACCGCGTCATTGCTAGGCACGAAGCAATCTACATAGGCGGGGCAATTGTACAAGTATCACTTAGTCATTCGCTCTGTAAAACATAGATTGCTTCGTAATCGCGCAATGACGCGTAGATTTTGATTACATTACCCCATGCAAACTCAGCACCGCCTGGTTTAAAAAGTTGGGGATGAGCGTATGTTGGGTGTAGGTTATTTTATCCGGATCATCCAGGTGTTCCAGCATTTCGCGATATTTTACTTCACCGTGTTCGTTTATTACTTCGTCTTTTTTTTCTTCCCTTAGTAAAAGCGCTTTCATACCATTGGCATCAGCTTCGGGGTGAAACTGGGTGGCAAAAAAATAATCGTTATAGCGGATGGCCATCATGGCACGGGGCATATCAACATGCGGGCGTTCCTTTTCAATAGCTACCAGTTGCATGCCCAGTTCCTTAAACCGTTTTTCATCGGGGTTGATCACCTGCCAGCTACGTGAGTCAACCGCGTAAAACGGATTGGCAAGGCCCTCAAAAATGGGATCATTTGCACCGGCCGGGGTTTGGTTCACGGGCAACACACCAAAAGAAGGTGAGTGGCGCATATTGATATCGCCAAGTTTGTAATGGCGGCACATGAGCTGGAAGGAGTGGCATACAAACAAGGCATGTTTTTTATCAGCATTGTTTGTCAGATTATGGTCTTCCAGTTTATCAATCAGCCCGAAATATTTCTTTTCCCACTCGGTACCTTCTGAAATCAGCGGATCGCCGGGGCCACCGCTCGAAATATAAATGTCAAAATCTATCCCCGGCATTTCGCAGCGACGGCGTACATCAAATATGCGGTAACTTAAATTTAAATTGTGCTGCGCTTTATACCTGTTTAAAATATCCTGGAAACCACGCATTCCCTCGTTTGTTATCCCATCGTACAGATCAAGAATCGCTACTTTTATTTCCGGTTTCATAAGCCCCCTCTAAATCTCCCCCGGTAGGGGAGACTTTTGTTTTTTTAATATATATAAGCCCTTCCTACCGGGAAGGGTTTGGGTGGGGCCATCTATAGTCCCTTTAAAGTTTGCGAGGTAATATAGTCAACCACGTCTTCAAAGTTATTATTTTGCTGGTAAACGGCCAACTGCCTGTCGGCGCCGGTACCGTGTTCCAGTATTTTGTGTACGTACTGCAGGTCATCGCGCGAGCCAAGCTCATCAACCACATCGTCAACAAAATCTAACAGTTCCAATACCAGCGAGCGGGTGTTCACTTCCATTTCCTTACCAAAGTCAATCATTTTTCCGTCGATTCCGTAACGTGCCGCACGCCATTTGTTCTCGTTGATAAGCGCGCGCGAATAGGTGATGAACTTCATGTTTTGCTGCCGCAGCTTATACAGCTTGGCGCATAGGGCCTGGAACAATGCAGTAAAGGCTATGGTTTCATCAACCAGCATAGGGCAATCGCAAATGCGAAACTCAATGGTTTCAAAAAAGGGGTGTACACGAATGTCCCACCAGATTTTTTTGGCATTATCAATACAGTTGGTTTTTACCAACAGCTTGATGTAATTATCGTATTCCTCAATACTGCTATAATAATCAGGGATGCCGGTGCGCGGAAACTTATCAAACACCTTAGTACGGAACGATTTGAAACCCGTATTACGACCTTCCCAAAAAGGGGAGTTAGTTGATAGCGCGTAAACGTGCGGCAAAAAGTACCTCACCTGGTTGGCTATATGTATAGCCATATCCCGCGACTGGATACCCACATGCACATGCAAGCCAAAAATAAGGTTGGAACGGGCGGCCTCCTGCATCTCATCAACAATTTCAAAATACCGTGGATGATCAGTGATCAACTGGTGCTGCCAGTGGGAAAAGGGGTGGGTGCCCGACGCGCCAATGCGCAAGCCAATATCGCCCGCCAGTTGAGCCACCGTAGTGCGTAATTTGCTTACTTCTTTGCGGGCTTCCTGGGTATTGTGGCAAATATGGGTGCCCACTTCCACCACCGCCTGGTGCATTTCGGCCTTTACCTGGTCCTCATGGATCTTTTGGGCGCTATCCACAATTCTTTGCTGATGCGATTTTAGTTCCCTGGTAACAGGGTCAATCACCATAAATTCTTCTTCAACACCTAAGGTAAACTCGTTCATAATTGGTTAGGTTATTTATTTTTTCGGGCCTAATAAAGGCTGTAAATCTTTAATACTTTCAGGCCATTCATCTGCCCATGGATAAATACCTTTTACTGTTGGATAAACGCATTGTAATAAAGGAAATTCATCACCATTATAATATTGCTGCGCCTGACCAACATATTCATCATAATTTGATTTCTCTACTTCAATCAGATAGCAGTTAAAGTTGGTAAGTATCCCAGCTTCATATTTAAGTGGAGTAAACACTTTTCCCTCTTTAATATCATATGCCATATTATTTATAAGCGTATGTGCTAATTCCGGCTTCAGGCCTATCATAATTATTTCAGGATGACCATAAGTTTTAAATAGCCCTATGGAATAACTAAAGCCAGGGCCTTTGTCATCTTCCATTACATATAACACCTGTAATCCATATTCTTCGATGTCATTTAATAATTTTTGATCAATTACTTCCCGATCTTTCATTCTTTATTTCTTAACTGCTTTTTTAGGTTTCTCTTTTCATCCCGTTGTCTGTGTCCTCACAGACAACTTGCATTTTAGATCATTAAAAGTTGCCTGTGAGGACACAGACAACGGGTCTAACTCGTTCATAATTGGTTAGGGGTTTAGTCTGTAATATCGCCTTATCAGCAGGAACTTTCTCTGCGTGCTGAGTGTCATGAAAATGGTATCCTTATTTAGTTTTTTAATTTTAAAAGGGGCTCCGCTGCCTAAATGCAATGTACTATCGTTTTCATCAAATCTCCAGGTATATTTAATTTCTCCCTCAATTCCTGTTATTTCAGCGCTTGGTTCATTATCAACAGCACTCATGAAAAAATGAGCCCGGCCGCCATTTTCAAGTTGCCAATGGCCAAAATGCATATTGGTATCTTTACCAGCCCCTTTTAACAACCAAACGCTATCTTTATCATCTGTTATTAGTCTTTTTTCGATTTTACTACTTGGCCTGCAACTAAAATATTACACCAAGTACAATTAGTACGCTTACGTTTAAATTCGAATATGTACTCTCTAATTTTAGCATATTAATTTAGGTGTTGCCTTTGGTCCGGGCTTTTCACTTATACTGTATAGGCCTTAGCCAAAGGCCGGTATCCGCTGCAATCCCTAACACTGGTTATTTTATTATTTCTTGCTGGATTTCTTGGGTTTCTCCTTCACTGCTTTTTCTTTCTTTACTTTTTCCTGGGCTTTAATTTTAACAGGCTGAGTAACTTTTTCGACAGGAGCTTTTACCTTTGCTGCCTTCTTTATTTTTCCCTCGGCCTCAATGGCATGGTCAACTTCGCCAATGGAAACATCCTCCTTAACTGGTTTAGCGCTGGCGCTTACCAGCGGAATTTTGGCGGCCGATGTTTTTACATATTCGCCCCAGGTTAGGTTATCCAGGCCGTCCTTTTGGCTTTTGGCACGTTCAATAGCATAATCGGCGGCGGTTTCAACCACCCATTCAAAGTTTTCCTGGCCCACGCTGGTCACCTCGGCATCGGGTGCGGGATTACAAAAATCAATTGCGTAGGGTATGCCATCGCGAATAGCAAACTCAACCGTATTGAAATCGTAGCCCAAATACTGATTCAGTTTTATAACATAGTTTTTAACCGTATCGAGTATTTTTTT